>Ga0208720_1000072_pt1 | contig 26435 bp, 19 predicted proteins | sample LakMenEpi20Apr10_FD_150716 | JGI IMG/M metagenome (GOLD analysis project Ga0208720, IMG submission 150716) | Freshwater microbial communities from Lake Mendota, WI - 20APR2010 deep hole epilimnion (SPAdes) | ecosystem: Environmental > Aquatic > Freshwater > Lake > Epilimnion/Euphotic zone ...
CGCGACAACTATAAAGCCTACATGATTAGGATCTTATGCTTTCATCCCCAAAAATTACCCAAAAGATGTGTAGTACAACAAGGGCGCTAGCCCCCGGTTTCGGCGATTTACAAATCCAACCGGGGCTAGGGCCAAGACCGGCTAGACAACAGCACGGTTCGCTTAAAAAACGGAACTTATTTTAGCCCTGATCCTAAATCAATCGTAAACTCAAATATCCAAAACGGGTTGCTCCAATAAGCAAACCCGCTTTGGATTTAAACAGATGACAACTGAAAATTAGGCTCCAGCAATGCTGCGAGCGGCTTTGGCAGCCACAGCGATGCATTCCTGAATCTCGCCAATCGGGTTCTTGGGGTTCTCTTCGTATTCCAGCGACAGTGCCCCGTCGGCTGGGAATTTGATGGCCTTAAGGGCCTTGAAAACACCGGCAACGTCGAGCAGACCCTTGCCCAGAACAACGCCTTCAGCATCTTTCTTGGGTGCAGCAAAATCTTTCAGGTGCACGCCCCAGACGCGGCCCTTCATGGCTAGAAGGAGCTTGACTGGATCTTCGCCAGAGCGAATGAAGTGGCCCAGGTCAGCGCAGAAGCCAATGCGTTCGTCGCGACCTTCCACAGCTTTCAGGCAGTCGGCGACCTTATCAAAACGGGCTCCGGGGCCATGGTTGTGAATGGCGATCCGCAGATCATATTCCTTGACCAGCTTTTCAAGACTGTCGAACGAATCCGGGGTCGGATCAGCAGAAAGGTTCTTGAAGCCAGCGGCTTTGGCGAACTTGAAGAACTCTTCGTTCTTGGCGTGATCGGCTGTAAAGCCCTGCACACCGTGAGCGGAAAGTGTCAGGTGGTGAGCCTTGAGCTTGGCCTTCATCGTGTCAATCACAGCCTGATCGGTGGTGACTGGGAAGTGGGCGCGGAACATTTCGACGAAGTGAAGGTCGAGATTCTCAGCGATGATGTCCATGGCCTTGTCCACGTCGAACCCGCGAAGGCTGTAGGACTGAATGCCCATGGGCAGGCCGGCAAAGTCTGTGTGAAGATTGGCACGCACGTTCGAGGCGAACGCGTCGAACCATGTGGCTCCCGCAGCAGCAGCTACGGCAAAGGTTTTAAAGGCTTGGCGACGTGTTGTCATGGCTGTTTTTTGAGACTCCCTGAATGTATCTGAGATTGGATTGAAGTTTGAGGGCGAGGGTCGCCGCAAAATGGTCAGGCTTTACTGTAATCGCTAAACCAACTCAGGGCAACGAGAAGCTGGGGAATGTTAAAATTCTGTGGCATCGACCAACCTCAATCGCTTTCCAGATGGAGGTTTTGTTTTGAACCCCATGGAAATTGATTCGATGATTTGAGTTTGCTCTGGTCAAGTGGTGTTGATCATGTTCATAATCTTTTGTGCTATACATGATAAATCGCTATTCTTGGTAATTCTCTGCCCCCTCTATTCCGTCAGCTTTAAAAGTTGGTAAAGGCTCAGAATCGATGAACCCTACAGAAATCAGCCTCTATAAAAGCCTGATCGGTGACATCAAAAGCCGCGTGCGTCAGGCCCAGAACAAGGCAGCCCTTTCAGCCAACGCTGAAATGATCTTCATGTACTGGGATATTGGACGAATGATCGAGGCACGCCAAATAGATGAAGGCTGGGGGGCCGGTGTCATCCCCCGACTGGCATCCGACCTGAAAAACGAACTACCGGAGGAGAAGGGATTTTCAGCCAGAAATCTCGGCTATATGGTGCGTTTCTACAGAGAGTATGGCGAGCCTCCAATTTTGCAGCAGGGCGCTGCAAAATTAGAAGGACCGAATCAGCCACTCCTGTCAAATCAACTGGCTTTCGGTCTGCCTTGGTTTCATCACGTGCTCCTCATGCAAAAGTTCAAAGACTTGCCCACTCGGTTCTGGTATGCCCGGCAAACCGTGAATAGGGCTGGAGCCGCGACTCGCTGACGGTTCAGATTCGCCAGATCGAAACTCTCGAAGCTGAACTGACCGAAAGCCTTAAAGAAAATGGCGATTAAACCAGCCATTTCATGGTCAAACAAAAGTCAGAACGACAATCATCAGATCAGCTGACAATTTTCTTCCATCGGCGGATCAGTTCCAAAGCCTGGTCCGGAGAGATCAAATCCGTGTCGGTGGCATGAATTTCGTCCACCAATGGATCGGGCAAAGCGGCGAATAAAGAAGTTGTCAGACCCTTGGCCGTCTTCACACGCACCTTGGGTGAAGCCGCCTTGGCTGAACCCACTGTCGGCGTTTCCTGTACATGAGTCGCCGCAGCAGCCTGACTCATCGCCGAGTGCTGGGTCTCCAGTTGATCAAGAATCTGACGGGCTCTGTTTAGCACAGGCGCAGGCACTCCGGCAAGTCTGGCTACGTGAATACCATGGCTCTGATCAGCTCCACCTGGCACAATCCGGTGCATGAAGACAATCTCACCGTCCTGATTATCCACAGAAACGTTCGCATTGCGCAACGAAGAACAGCTTTTTTCGAGATCCACAAGCTCATGATAGTGCGTTGCAAACATGGCCCTGCAGCGGGTGTGATCGTGCAGATATTCTGTGATGGCCCAGGCCAGCGATACTCCGTCAAAGGTCGATGTGCCCCGCCCCACTTCGTCCAGAATCACCAGGCTTCGGGAGGTCGCATTGTGCAAAATATTCGCGGTTTCAGACATTTCCACCAGAAATGTGGATTGCCCACGCGATAGTTCATCTGAGGCCCCTACTCTGGCAAACAACCTGTCCGTCAGTCCAACAGTGGCCTCAGCCGCCGGCACAAACGAGCCCATCTGGGCCATGATCGTAATCAAGGCCACTTGCCTGATGTAAGTGCTTTTACCGGCCATGTTAGGGCCAGTAATCACAAGCACCATTCCGCCATCAGGGCCAAGTTCTGTGTCGTTGGGAACGAATTCACCACGGCTCAACCGAGCATCCAGCACAGGGTGACGACCTGCCAGAATATGCAGGACAGGTTCATCGACCATCGTGGGGCGAACATAATTCTGGCTCACTGCCAATTCTGCGAGCGCACACAGAGTATCAAGAGCTGCCAGCACACCACCTGCTTGAACGAGTCTCGGCGTTTCAGCGGCCACACGGTCGCGAAGTGCTTGGAAAAGCTCATATTCCAGCTCGCGGGCTCGTTCTTCAGCTCGCAATACCTTATCTTCGTATTCCTTCAATTCGGCGGTGATGTAACGCTCGGCATTTTTGATGGTCTGCTTCCGGATATAGTCGGAAGGGACCTTGGAAGAATGCAGATTCGTGACTTCCACATAGTAACCGAAGACTTTGGTAAATCCGACTTTAAGGCTCGAAATACCTGTCTGGCGAATCTGGTCGGCCTGATACTGGGCGATCCAGTTTTTGCCTCCTCGGGCGGCGTCCCTGAGTTCGTCGAGGAGTGGGTGATATTCTTCACGAATCACTCCACCATCACGCGGATTATTGGGCGGATTGTCTGAAATGGCTGAAAGAATGGCAGATCGGATCTCAGGGCAAAGCTCCAAAGCATCGTCCAAACGACGCAACAGATCACTTTGGGTCCTGCTGAGTAGCTGTTTAATCTCTGGCAAGATGAGCAGGGTTCGTCCCAGACCCAGTAAATCTCGGGGCGTGGCCCGTCCGGTCCCGACACGGGCTGCAAGTCGTTCCAGATCAGCCACTTCGCCAACCCATCGGCGAATTTTATCGCGAATTTCAGAGGCCACCACAAGTTCACCAACAGCATCATGGCGGGCGAGTATTTCCGATTTATCAACCAATGGTGCAGCCAGCCATTCGCTCATCAGCCTGGCACCCATCGGCGACTGCGTTCGGTCCATCACGGCCAGCAATGACCCATCACGACGCCCCTCGCGAATCGTCCGGGTCAGTTCCAGAGCACGTCGGGTGTTTGGATCAAGCCCGAGAATCGACTCTCGCTTATATGGCTGCATGTGATGGATGTGGCGCAGAGCCGCCTTCTGAGTATCCACCAGATATGCGACAAGTGCACCAGCAGCGGGAATTTCCGTAGCATCGTCGTCGATACCGAACCCGGCCAAAGTGGTGGTTCGAAACTGCTCACAAAGTGTTTTCAAGGCCCGATCGGGGAGGAAGTCCCAACTTGGCCTGGTTGTGATCAGGACGGTGATCTGACCCTTGAGATTCCTGATCCAGGCATTGTCTGACTGAGTTTCACAGATGACCAGTTCCGAGGGAGCCAATCGGGAGAGTTCTTCGACCAGTTCGAGCTTATGAAAGCTGGTTAAGGCGAATCGCCCAGTGGAAAGCTCGGCGACGGCAAGTCCCATTTTTCCGCGATATTCGAACACAGAAGCGATATGGTTCGAGGAACGGGGATCGAGCATGGCATCTTCAGTGAGAGTACCAGGCGTGACCACTCGAACGATGTCGCGTTTCACGACAGCGCCGGTCGCCAGTTTCGGGTCTTCCATCTGCTCGCAGACGGCAGCGCGACGGCCAGCGGCGATAATTTTGGCGAGATATTGATCTAAAGCAGGATGAGGGAACCCGGCCATGGCCATAGGGTTTTCAGAATTCTTGTCACGACTGGTCAAAGTCAGGCCAAGAATCTCGGCAGCTTCGACGGCATCGGGACCAAAGAGTTCATAAAAATCACCCATCCGAAAAAAGAGAATCGCATCGGGATCGCGAGCCTTAAGCTCGCGGTACTGACGCATCATCGGAGATTCGGTGGGTTCACTCATGGGTGTATTTTCAAAACACACAAAGCCAGTCAGGGGATTTCACCCATCCTGGCGTGTTGTGGTGTATCACTGGCTTATCAAAAGATCAAGCAAGCAGGGAATTTTGACTTAGAAGGACGACAGAGCGTCTTGTTCTTCGTCGTAGATTTGGAGAACTTTGTCTAGGCGGGTGAGCCGGAAGACTTCCATCAGTTCATCAGCGATGGAACAAAGCTTCAGAGTTCCGCCGGCTTTTTTGATTTTGTTTCGCAGGTTGATGAGCTTGCCCAGAGCGGCAGAGGACAAATATTGGACGTTGCCAAAATTCAGCAGCAACTGAGTGTGGCCGTCTTCCTCAACCAGACTGAAAAGCTCGTCGCCAACGGCTTGAATCACTTCTTCGTCACGAATTGTGGAGTCCACAAAACTGACCACTGTTACGCCGTCGATCGTTTCGGTCCGAAGATGGCTGCGGGACGCTGACATCGGCAATGGCTCCTGTCCTGATTCCGAGGAGGGCTGAAATCTTCAAACCGAGGCCTTCAGCAACTATCCCGGTAGATTTCCAACCCATTACGAGACACGTCCCGATGATTACCGCTGAATAGAGAGGGAATTTGGTCTGGGACGACACTCGACATACAACCACACTTGAACCGATTGAGTCCTGAGAATCAATAGGCTAGTGGGTACACGATAGACACTTTTCAAAGAATAGCATAACACCTCGCAAATTCCCATAGAGGATGCCTCAAATCCTTCACACTTTGAGATTCTTTTTTTCCTGACCCCTGAAACCGATTCGAAATCGACCGATCAATCCCTCACAAACAGTCAAATTCCGTCCGCTCAGCAAACACCGGAAGTCTTCTGATTCACTTCCAATCCACTCGTATCAGGCAGAAATCAAGCCATCCTGACCTTCTGAAACGGGTTAACCAACGCAATGTGGTGATTCATTGCCTTGAATCGATCCCTGGTAAGTTGTAGATTGTCATTCAAGCCCAACGCGTTTCAAAAATCCGTCCTGGATCGATCCGTTCAATCAAGAGTCCTTGCCAGTTGATTGTTCGACTCAATCGGCGGATCAATCCTGGCCAGGAATCGACCTTGAGACGGTCCAAAAATACCGCCGAATCCTGCCACCTGTTCCTCAACTTTCAAAAAGATAATACACCATGAGCATTCCAGCCCCCTACCCTGTTCTTAGTGATGCCCAATTGGCTGAACTACGTAAATACAACAGTCCGACCATCTCGAACGCCATCGAACTATTCAACTTTACCCCTCGCCATCTCGGCTTCCTGCCACACTATATCCGCTGCCTGCTGCCCGATCAGGGAGTGATGCTGGGCTATGCCGTAACCGCCCAAACCCGCGCCCTTCCTGCCAGTGAAGGCGAACTGGCCAAGGGTGAAGACATCCTTGGCGATTACCTCCGTTACGTTGCCGCCATGCCGGGGCCCAAAGTCGCTGTGGGCGAAGACTTGGATATCACGCCCGGTATCGGAGCCCAATTCGGCGAAGTCACGGCCCTGATTCATAAAAAACTCGGCTGTGTAGGACATGTGACCAGCGGATGCCCGCGCGATCTCGATGAAGTGGCACCTCTAGGCTTCCACCTCTTCGGCCTTAATCCCTGTGTGAGCCATGCTTATGTGCGGCTCGTCGATTTCGGCAAGCCGGTCAGGATCGGCGGAGTTGAGATTCGGCCCGGCGATCTCCTTCACGGCGACAAGCACGGTGTCTGCATTATCCCTCATGAAATTGCCGATAAAGTGGCCGCTGCATGTGCCCGTATCGAAGCCATTGAAAAGCCCGCCCTCGAAATGTGCCGTCAGGACAATTTCGATCTCGAAGCCTATATTCAAGTGCGTAAAGACATGAAAAAGCAGGCCAGCGAGTGATCGCAACACACGTTTCGAAATATCTAATGACGATAAACACCACCATCATCTGCCTTTGCATCGCGGTCAGCTTGATCGCATGCACGGGTTGCGGAGAGACTGGCGAACGACTTCAGGCCGACCGCCTGGAACGTGATCAAGCCTTATGGGCAAAATCCGGGCCATCTGATTATAACCTCGAGTGGCAGTCCATAAGCAGCCACAACCAATCGGTTTATCGAGTTTACGTACGCAACGGCAAGGTGGAATCCGTACGGTTGGTGCGTCCGGATGGTAAAGCGATTGCGCTAAAGCCTGCTGAACCAGAGTTTTACTCCGTTCCTGGACTTTTCCGCACCATTCGAGAGGAACTGGCCCAAAGTCAGCTAGCCACACCCTTTGGCCAACCACAGGGAACCACGGTGGTACTGACTATCCGGACCGATCCTGCGTTTGGATACCCAACGCTTTATCGCCGCGATATCTTCGGAGTCGATCAGCGGATGGGAATGGATGTGACTCAATTTGAGCCGACACAGGCCATCATCCCACCGCCTGATCCACCTCGTTAATCACTACTGACAATATCTTTAGATCAATCCATCACAAAAAAACCAAAATGGCTAAATCAAAAATCAAACCTGACGAAATTGTTCTACCGCACCATACGGACGACCAAGCGAACGCGTGGTCTGAATCCGCCGCAAAATATGGCAGTGAGTTTCTCGACCCGTTTCGCGATTCCGTTGTAAACCCTCTTCTAACAATGCTTTCCGAAATCGGCGCTGAACCATCTGCAAAGATGATTGCAGCCGACTTAGGATGTGGCACAGGGCCTCTTTTGCAAAGACTGCTCGACCAGTTTGGCGAGGTGATTGCGCTCGACTTCGCTGTAGAAATGCTCACCCAGTGCCGTGAACGACTTGGCCCTGAGCGTTCCAAACGCGTTCGGTTTCTAAACCGGGCGATGCACGAGCTGGACGACCTGGCTGGTACGCTCGATGTCGCAGTCTCTGTTAACTCTCTGGTTATGCCAGACTTGCGTGTGGTTGACAAAACCTTGAAAAACATCTTTGCCGCCCTCAAACCAGGCGGCCGTTTTCTGGGTGTTGTTCCATCAATCGACGCCATCCACCACCACAGCCTGATGCTATGGGATGCTTATCTGGATCAAGGCTATTCCATGGAGGAGTCTGAGCGACTTGTGGCCACTCACATGGAACATCACATGTACGACTTTGCGTTCGGTAAATTTCGTTTCGGTGACCTGAACCAAAAGTTCTGGCAACCTGACGAACTCAGGTATCACCTGATGAAATCAGGGTTTACTGATATTCGAATGGTCCGGCTTGAGTACCCTTGGGACGACTCTCTGGCAGGATACAAGCTCCTGAAGAATCACCCCAAAACATGGGACTGGACATTCGAAGCACGTCGCCCATCAGCTTGATAAAGCCTGTATCAAAAACACTTTCGGGCCACCATGTTCACGCCTGATCCGATGATCAGGTCATGATCATAGACCCACTCATACAATCGCCCCGCCTTTTCAGGCCTGAGTTCTCGTGGCTCCTCAAAACCCGCTTCAAGAAACCATTCCCGCAATTCTGCCAGAGTGTGATGGCTTTGATACTTCGGAGCATACCAATCGTAATTGTCGCAAAGTCGTAAGTGCTTATCTTCAAAGGTACTGAAGTTGATCAACTTGCTACCCGTCTGCTTTAGGCCGGGGACACCACCAGGGATGGTCAGCAGCTTTGACCAGACTTTCAGAATGGAGTCAGGCAGACGGGTTGTAACAGCACGAAGCCCTTTGTTGATAAGCTCTTGTGGCAACGTGTTGCGGCGATAAAGCCAGACGGCCAGTTGACCACCTGGCTTCACAGATTTCGCCACTTGAGCAAACGCCCTGCGGGGGTCTGGGCAATGGTGAAGTACGCCTATGGAATACGCGAAATCAAAGACTGCTTCTGACAACGGTGGATTCAGCAGATCTGCTTGTATAATAGTGACTTGCGGAATATCCTCACAGACCTTGCGGGCTTTCTCGACAGCACTCGAAAGATCGAGGCCGACCAGTTGAGCTCCAGCTTCCCCAATCAATCGGGCATATCGACCCCCACCCACTCCAGCATCCAGAACCTTTTTCCCAGCAAGATCTTGTGGCAACCAACCGGTTTTGGCATGAAACGTAGCTGTGTCCATCTCAGGACGAATCACTTCGTAGCGATTCCACTGTACACCGAAACTCTCGATGTACGACTCTCCAGCGAACCGGGGGATTGCACGAACGATCGGAAACTCATGCGTTACAGCACCTTGGCAGCGAATCAACTCAGTTTCATGAAGAAGCAGATTTGAGTGGCACTGAGGACAACGAAGGGCTCTGAGGTCGATACTGTAAGTGTTACTGTTCAATGGACTTGAGATCCTTGAGAAAGAGAATCCGCCTCAACCACCCGCAATCTCTTCGACAATCCGTTATGATGGATTGACTTAAAATCAAATCTAACACGCAACAGCGACTACTGACCAGACCATGCCTGAAGTCACTCCTGAAAACGAGCCTGAAAGTCGTCGCTCGCGTGATGATCTGATCGCCAACCGTATCGTTTCGCACACTTTAAAAGCCATTCGCAAATGGTTGAACTCTTCTGGTTTATCGACTGTAAGATTAGGCAGTCGCTGGATCCTGGCGATTTCCGGTGGCCCCGATAGCGTGGCTTTGCTGAAGACTCTCATCACATGCTTTCCGGATCAGCCCCTGATTTTGGCTCATATGAATCATCACTCCCGCGATGGTTCTGATGCTGATGAAGAATTTGTCCGTCAACTTGCAAAAACCCATTCACTGACTATCGAAATTGGCCACTGGCAGGCCTCTCGTACAAGTCATTTTGAGGCAGATGCCCGCAAAGCACGCCACGAATGGCTCACCACCATTGCGCTTCAACACAATGCCAGTGCGATACTTACAGCACATACACTGGATGATCAGGCAGAGACTCTGCTCATGCGGATCGCGCGCGGAACAGGCCCCACCGGTATGGTGGGAATCCGTCCCTGGAGAAGGCTTAAGGGCACACAGACAGACTTGGTGAGACCATTTTTAAAAGTCTCGAAGTCCGAAATCATGGACTTCCTGAACCTCTCAAACACCTCATTTTGTATCGACCCCACCAACACGGATACCGATCATCAGACTCGCGCGTGGGTTCGCCAGTCGTTGATCCCAACCCTCAAAGATCGTCTCAACCCACTTTCTATTCAAGCTTTGGGTCGATTAGCCGATCTCATACGTGAAGAACAGGACGAACTCGGCCTGATCATCCATGACAACTACAAAAAATGTGCGAAGCCTGACCTGTTAAACCTCAAGTGCGACATTCATCCGTCCCGATTTCGAACGGCTGGATCCGCTTGGTTACGCCGCCAGATCCTTCGAAAAATCTGGTCTGAAATGGGCTGGCCAATGCGGGAAATGTCGCTTCAGCATTGGGTTAGACTCAGCCGATGGGTTTCATCCAGGTCCATTACGGAAGGATCGATCCTCCAACTTCCCGGCCATATTCAAGCCACGAGAACGGACTCAGAAATCCGTATTGAGCATCACACAAATAGTTTACAAGTCTCATTAGAAGCGCGTGTTAAACACAATTTACCAATCCCGTTCGATTGCCCGGGCGAACTGATTGCCGATGACCTTAAAATTCAGGCAAAACCGCTTTCAACAATCCCGACAATTCCAGAAATTGTCGCGCTCGACGCATCAGAATATGCTGCGATTGATCCAGAGAAACTGATTGCCCCAATTTTTCTTAGACATCCTCAGAATGGTGATCGTTTTGACCCGCTTGGCCTGCGTGGGCGTCACCAGAAACTTGTAGATTTTTTACGAATTCAAGGCGTTTCGCATCACGACAAGAACAAGACCTGGATCATGTGCGATCAAGTTGGTGTGATCTGGGTTGTGGGCCATCGCATTTCTGATCGTGTCAAAATCTCCCCGGAAAGTCGCTTGGCGATGCTCATTTCAGCCCGAAGAATTGGGAGCGATCGTTGATCAAATCTTCATATCGCCAGACGATCACTCGCCAATTTCATCAGCTGATCCAGGCTGGACCAAGCCTGATTTTGATTCTTGAAATCGCGTTCGTGCTTAGAATCGTTGCCTCTGTATTAGTGCAAGTCGTTGCCAGCAGACGGGGAACTGTCTGCCTGTTTGGCGACACTCCCATCTATTGGCAATATGCCAGGACCATGGCCAGTTTTACCACCTATGTCGTTTACCAATGGGATGTTCCGCACTATGCCCTGCGAACACCCGGCTACCCTTTATGGCTTGCTGGATGGATGGTAACGTTCGGCGAATGGGCGTTTCCGATCCGCATCGGCCAATCGATTTTGAGTCTCTTTGGTGTCCTTTGGCTCTATCAACTCGCGAAAGAACTTGGCTTCTCCGAAACCTCAGCACGCTGGAGTGCCGCGTTTCTGGCTTTTGACCCATTTCAAATCATAAGCGCACCACTACTTCTTACAGAATCAATCTTTACGCCAGTTCTTGTCGTTTTCATGCTTTATTGGGTCCGGATCATCAAATCGTACCAGAAGCCGCTAGACAGACGTGCCGGATTTCTGATCGTTTTCGGTATCATACAAGGACTTCTGTCTCTTATCAGGCCCGCTTGGTGGCCATTTCTGTTGGTGATACACGCCAGTTTCGTTGCTCTGCGACTCATGGACAGCCAGTTTCGCTATAAATCGTTACTCAGGCACATCTTGTTGTTCCAATTGGGCTGGTCAATCGTGATGATGCCCTGGGTGATTCGCAATCAAATGGTAATCGGCCAATCGGCGATTGGTGGAACATGGGGCGGAGCAAGTCTTTATGATGGTGTTCAACCATTCGCAACAGGCTCGAGCGATATGTCGTTTGTCGCATCTCCTGAATTTCGAGATTTATCTGAAACCGGTCAGGACGACCTCTGGAAATCGCTCTCTTATCAAGAAATAGCCAAGAATCCAGGCCGAATTGCTCAATTATCTATCGTCAAACAGTTGCGATTTTGGTCCGCCTGGCCGAACGATTCCGCAAAAGTCTCGATGATTGTCAAAGCGATCTGCGGGCTGATTGTATGGCCAATCTGGGGTTTGATGTGGTGCGGGTTATGGAAGAACCGTAAAAATCGATTGGTCTATTTAGTCGTTTCACCACTTATCTTTACAGCTCTTTTGCACCTGCTTTTTGTGGGCTCAAGCCGTTATCGCATGGCGGTCATCTTGCCCGCGATGGTTCTGACTGGAGAGGGAATGGTCGTTGTCTTGGTAATGGTTCGCAGATGGTTCCAAGCCAAATGACCAAGTTTCGGTAGAAGTTTAACCCCAATCGAGCGAACAACTCGGCTATACGAATTCTTCGTTTTCAAGTAGTTTAACCGAGTTCGACCAAGCCAAACGAGACCAGGAGGGTCATCGCAGGCCATGCCACGTAAAAGTTTGCTGCGGCGATTGATCCGGCGCATTCAAATCCTGTTTTTCCTCACAGTTGGCCTGACTGTAAGTCTTGCTGTTGGCGCGTTTTATTACGTTCAGGACGGCGACTTTCTACGTCAGCGAATCCTGGCTGAAGCGCCGCGTTTTTTTCCGACATCCAAGCTCGAAATTGCTCATGCCCGCATCCGTCCCATCCTTGGCGAATGCGTCTTGGAACATCTCAAATTATGGCAGAACTTGTCTGTAGCCGAGGCAATCTCACCTCAAAAGAATCCTCCAGCGGATCTAATGGCCGCGACGGTTCAGCCTCAGAAAAAGTCTCCCAGCCTCTTACCCACATTACGTTTACCATTTGTAAGACTTTTATTTGATCCCTGGAAGATGATCCAGGGCGACTGGCAAATTCAAAAGGTGGTTGTGGCCCAACCAGCTTTGCGGCTTGCCCGTGATGGTTCAGGAAAGTGGAATTTTGATTCGCTTCTGGCGAACCCCTGGCCCATGAAAACGATGGGCAAAGTTCCCACCATTCAGGTGGTTCGTGGAACATTGGAACTCGTTCGAAATGGACCACTTAACGCTGGACTTGGTGAGCAGTTGCACCAGCCTTTGCCCGTCGTTTTACGCGATGTGGAAATGCTGATCGAACCCGTGGATGGTAGTACCCGCCAACTCCGATTCACGGGCAACGCTCAAGGGATCTGGGCAGACCGTGTTCAAATTGATGGAATTGCGGATCTGGACAAAGGTACCCTAGAGTTCAGCGGGTCGCTGAACGGACTTGAGCCAGGCCCAAAAATGCTTGAAGCTGTTGCACCTGAACTGATTACGGAATGGAAAAAATCAGGTCTTTCTGACCTCGAGTGCAACCTGATTCTCGAATCCGCCACGGTCCAGATGATCAACGGAGCGCCTCGACCAAGCAGCTATAAAGTGCGTGCCGACTTATTGCGCGGCAAACTCCAAAGGCCAGATTTACCGTTTCCACTGAACGACTTACGTGCCACTGTCGTCGTTAAGAACGATCAGATCATCATCGAACGTGCCGAGGCCTATCACGGCAAGACCGTGCTTCGGGCCAGTGGCAAATCGGGATTCCAGAATTACCGTACAGATCCTCTCGATATCACCTTATATGCCATCAACTTACAGATCGATCACCGGCTTCAGAAAGTGACACCGCCCCAGTGGCAAAACTTCTGGGTGGAATATCTCCCAAAAGGTGAGCTGAACGTGGCTGTGCATATGATCCGGGATCGGCCGGGTGGCGAGATCGGATTTGGTGTGAATACGGAATGTCGTGACGTAGCTATCTGTTACGAGTTTTTTCCATATCCCATCGAGCATATCTGGGGCCAGATTACATGGACAGGGAACACGATTCGCTTGGGGAATCCCGATAAACCTCCATTGGAAGGCGGGCTCCGCACGATTCTAGGGAATCGGCCAGCGGCCATCACAGGCACCATACGCAACCCTGGCCCCAAGGCAGAGGTGGATCTCGTTTTTGAAGCCGAAAACCTGTCGATTGATGAGCCCCTTCTCAACGCCCTTCCACCTGACACACGTCGCGTTGTAGACGCCTTTCAGCCCACGGGTGAAGTTAAAGCCAAGGCGATGATTACCCGTCGCCCACCCACAAAACCGGGCGATCCATCCATCGGACAACTGGACGTACAAACCACCATTGACTTGATCGACCGATGTTCCATCCGCTGGTCCGGACTACCTTATCCAGTTCACAACATGAAAGGACGCTTACAGTTAAATACGGATCACTGGACATTCGAGAACATTTCAGGAACCAACGGTACGGCCCGAATTAGAGGTTTTGGGAAAGTCGAGAGAATTGGTCCAAGGCGTGCCCCTCAGGCTCCATTCCCGCGTCGACGGGCTCGGCCCCAATTGGCAGGAGTGGCTGAACCGGTCCTCCAGCCGAAAGTGACGGGTACTCCTGATAAGCCTGGCTTGGTGAAAACCACCAGTAGTCCGTTAAAGACTCACATTGAACTCCATGCAGATCATCTCCCGTTCGATGAGCAGTTGCGAACAAGCCTGCCTGATGTCTGGCAAACCACGTGGTCAACACTCAACCCGATCGGGTCGGCCAAAGTGGATGCCCTGATTGACATTGATCCGTCTAAAAACCTGAACCTGAATCAGATTACGATCATTCCTGATGCCGAAACAAGGCTGAATCTGGTTGTACAAAAGCGGACACCTGCCGGGGAACCTGTCCGGAAGCCGCTGGAGCTGAGCCTTGATCAGGTCCAAGGTCAATTTGTTTCCACGAATGGCAAAGTTGCGATGTCGGATGTCGAATTTCAGTTCCGAAATTCGAAGGTGACGATTCAAAATGGAGAAGTGGTCCTTCAAGGCAACGGTCAGTTCGACCTCTGGACCAAGTCCTTGGAAGCAAGAGACTTACACCTTGATGCGGGCCTGCGTCAGAAGATGTCGCCGGTGATGTCTCAATTTGCCCGACGGCTGGATGATGGACGTGCGTTGACATTTCGGTCCGACTTACGACTGGGCTGGTCAGGTAAGGACTCCGACCCGACCTGGTGTCGCTGGGAAAATGGCTTGATCATCTTGAATGGGAATTCGTTCGATGCCGGCTGGCAGCTCAAGAATCTTCAAGGACAGGTGGAAAATGTCTCAGGCCATTTTGATGGATATGATCTTTCATTGGACGGACTGATCTCACTCGACAGCATGTCTGTGAAAGGCATCCCACTGAATCAGTTAAGTGCGCCAATCCATGTTGAGAAAGGGATTGTGGACCTGCCCAGCATACAAGCCACAGTGATGGGCGGGCAGACTTATGGGAATCTGAAAGTTCAGATCGAGCAGGAACCTCAGTTCGACGGCGGGCTGAAGCTGGTCGGACTTGATCTTGCAAATTATGCACGCACCGTGCCTGGTCGTCAGGAGATGCGTGGGCGGGTCTCAGGCCAAATGAATATTCATGGACGTGGCAGCGACACTCGCAATATTCAAGGACAGGGATCTGCAGAGATTACCCAGGGCGACCTTGGCGAATTACCCGACTTTCTACAGTTCATAAAAACGCTAAACCTCTCCCCTGCCTCAAAAACCGCATTTGATTCAGCGCAGGTCGGATTCATCATCAACAACGGAAAAACCACGTTCCAGCCCATCAAATTCCAGGGCGACGCCTTTAGCCTCGACGGCAACGGGTCCATGAGCACTCGGGGCGAACTTGATGTGCACCTGAACGTGGTTTACGGACGAGACCGAATCCATCTGCCGATTCTGTCAGACGCGATTAAAGAAGCCACTGGGCAGCTTTTCCAGGTTCGAGTGACAGGCACACCAAGCTTCCCGGAATTCCGGCTCGACGTTCTTCCATCGACGTTCGGAGCGCTTCGGACACTGACCGACGAGACACCTTTAGCCAATCCCATAGGCCGTTCAGCGAACTCAGAAAGACGCTCTGTGAGCGGCTTTTTAAAGGGATTGATTCCCTGAGTTGAGTTTAAATCAACTCATTTTGACAACACTTTGTGTAGCCTGACATGGCGTGCTTTGGTTTTGATTTGTGGGGCCACGCAAATCATTTGCATAAAAGACTTTACATGTGATTAATTGAAAAACCAAAGCCCGCCCGGTCAGGGGACCGTGCCTACAGAAATACCCTTCTGAACATGATTTGTGTTTAAAACCTTCAAATCACAATCAACGTTTTTTTTGTCGTCCGTAAGTGGCATGAGCTTGTGCAAAAGTGCCAGAGACAACGGCTGCAAGTAGCGAGAATTCAAGCGCTGCACTGGCTGCCACGATGATTTCAGCGAGCTTTCGGGAAGCGAATGGTTCGTCCGTACAGCCCACCATTTCAAGGTTTCGGCGTTGGGCTGGCAAGCGTGTTCCACCACCCACGGTTCCAATGGTCAGGCTTGGGAATGTGACCCGGCAGGTCAGTCCATCGTTCTCGGCAGGGATCGCCTGACTCATGGCCACGGCATTTTCAGCCACACAGGCCGTGTCTTGCCCGAATGCCAGATAAAGTGCCGTTAAACCGTTGGCAGCATGCAGGTTCGTGCCTAATCCACCCATGGCATGACTTGTGACCTGTGCCATTTGCTGGAATTCCATCACGGCTTGGGCTGTCACGCCCATATATTCCAGAACATGTTTTGGTAGAGTCACTTCCATCACGGCCGCATGACCACGACCGTCAGCAAAGTTTCGTCGGCTCGGCTTTTTATCGCTGTTGTAGCCTGACTCCAGATAGTACCTGTGGCCAGTCGCTTCCTGAATCAGCTTACAGGCCACCTCTGTGGCAATCGTCACCATGTTCTGGCCAGCCGCATTGGCTGTGTCATAAATAAAGTCGAGGATGACGAAATGTTGAAGTGGAACAACTTCGATACGAATCAATTTGCCATGGCTTGTTGTCGATTCCGCCGCTTGACGGATCAGAGGTTCGTGACGTCTGACCCAGTCAATAAAGGCTGGGATCTCGACCACACTGCCCATCACAAAGCCAGGACTACGCGAAAGTTCCTGACGAAGGTGAACCGTTCGACAACCGCCAGCTTGGGCAAAGGCCATCATCCCGCGAGTCATGGAGAGCACCAGAGTGCCCTCCAGAGTACATACAGGGACAACAAATTCGCCCTTGGCATAAGTTCCATCAATCACCAATGGGCCAGCAACGGCCATCGGGACAGGTACATAACCAACGTGATTTTCGATAATCCCGCGAAGTTGATCCGCTTCAGGCGGGATCGGTTCATCCAGAACTGTGCCGGTGGTCTCTTCGACCCATCTGCGCCTTCGTTCGGAGTCTTTCTCGCGAAACCCACCCGGCGGTTTTGTCATGGGCACAGTGTCGTTTATGAAATCCACAGACATCGAGATTCTTGCCTCAACTCGATCTAACCCAAAGTCAAGTCAAGGCTTTTGGATAAGCCGAGATTCGCGATCGTATCTCTACTCTATCATACGTTATGGGAATCTGCCAATTTTGGAGTGGCTGTTTGAACTCGATCTGGACTCTGTTCACAACTCGTATGATTGCCTCAGCAGTCAAAATAAAGGGCGAATTCCCATGGATGCGGACGCACTCGAACCGCCTCAACTTCATGCTGACGCTTGTACCAAATCCAGGTGTCGATGACGTCCGAGGTAAAGACATCACCGTTCAGAAGAAAGTCGTGATCCTTCTGGAGAGCGTCCAAAGCGGCGTCGAGCGACCTCGGAGTGGTCGGCACGTTCTCAAGCTCCTCAGGACGCAGGTCGTAAATATCTTTGTCCAGCGGATCGCCCGGCGAAATCTTCTTCTGAATGCCGTCAATTGCCGCCATAAGCATTGCTGAGAAAAGCAGATACGGATTCGCAGCGCCGTCAGGCGAACGAAACTCAAGCCTGCGGCTGGCTGGATTCGGGTTGTGCAACGGCAGACGAATAATCGCAGACCGATTCCGACGGCTGTATGAGAGCTTGGTCGGTGCATCAAATCCGGGAACGAGCCGCTTATAGCTGTTCGTAGTCGGGTTCGCAAAAGCACATAAAGCCGGTGCATGGGCGATGATACCGCCCATCGCATACATGGCCAGTTCAGACATCCCGCCATAGCCGGAGCCGGGGAACAGTGGCTGATCGTCGCGATAAAGCGAGAAATAGGTGTGCAGACCTGAACCATTGTCTTCATACAACGGCTTCGGCATGAAAGTGGCTGTTTTGCCAGCCCTTCTGGCAGCATTTCGTACTATATATTTTGCCAGCATCAGGTGATCGGCATGACGCAGCAAATCGCCCGCCCCAAGATCAATTTCGCACTGGCCGCCGGTCGCAAGTTCATGATGGTGGTTCGTCACAGGAATGCCACATTCGGCTAGAATCCCGGCGATTTCCGTTCTCAGCTCAGCGAAGCTATCTGTTGGAGGACAAGGGAAATAGCCCAATCCGGTGCGAGGCTTGTAAGCCAGATTCGGGCCCTCCTTACGACCATTGTTCCAGTCGCCTTCAACCGAATCCAGGTGGTAATAGCCTTCATGAACATTCTGCCCGAATCGGACATCGTCGAAAACGAAGAACTCCAGTTCTGTCGAAATCACGGCCCTATCAGCGATGCCTGTGCTTGTTAAATATCCCACAGCCTTACGGGCAATATTACGAGGGTCGCGGTCATAATCCTGGTGCGTGATCGGATCCTGAATATTGCAGACCATGGCCAGTGTGGGCCTGGAAAGGAACGGGTCGATCAGAGCCGTTTCCGACTGGGGCACAACCAACAGTTCTTCTTCATTGATCGCCCTCCAGCCTGAGACTGCTGAGCCGTCAAAGCTGAAGCCTTCCTCAAAAGCCTCTTCCGTGAGAGCTTCGGCAGGAATTGCAAAGTGCTGCCAGACGCCTGGAAAGTCCATATAGCGCAAGTCAACGATGGTCACTTCCCGCTGACGGATCAAGGCTAAAACTTCGCGTGGCGTCACCCTTGTGGCCCCCGGGCAAAATGGCACATCTGTGTCAATATCGGCAAGTTCTTGTTCATGATCCCCTATCCTAATCTTCAGGAAGACCTTTGACGACACCCAGCTTTCGGTTATTGTGACGAAATCTAACGAATCTAACACTTGGTGGATCACCAGATCGCATCCAAGTCATCTCAGAACCAAGCGGAGCCGACTGATCATGCATGCCCGAATTTTTCTCAAGAAAACTTTGTCAACTCTCGCTGTGTTCGGCCTGATCCCTTTGGGACAAACTAATGCTGAAGACAAACCGGCTTTACGCGTGGCTCCAAGTTTGGCATGCAAAGTTGTCCACCCGCTGGGATATGGAGCCCTGCTGGCCCAACAGGCGCCTGTGATTGATGGCAAACTCGACGACGATGTCTGGAAAAATGCTCCCTGGACGGAAGATTTTGTCGACATCCAAGGCGATGCCCGCCCTGCCCCACGATTCCGCACCCGTGCCAAAATGGCGTGGGATCAAAAATATTTTTATGTCGCCGCACGTCTGGAAGAGCCCCACGTCTGGGGGACTTTGACCAAGCACGACTCTGTGATTTTTCAAGACAACGATTTCGAGATCTTCATCGATCCCGATGGCGATAACCAGCAATACCTTGAGCTGGAAATCAACGCCCTCAACACCGAATGGGATCTCAGGCTCGTCAAAGCCTATCGTGACGGCGGCCCTGCCCTCAACGAGTGGGAAGTTCCAGGCCTGAAAACGGCGGTTGCTGTGGAAGGCACTCTGAACAATTCCTCCGATCAGGATACGGCATGGACCGTGGAATGGGCCATTCCGTGGACGGTGCTGGCCGAATTTGCAGGCCGTCAAAGTCCGCCCAAATCGGGTGATGTCTGGAGAGTCAATTTCTCGCGAGTGGAATGGCGCCATACGGTCGATAAAGCTGGAAACTACAAAAAAGTCCCTGGATTCCCTGAAGACAACTGGGTCTGGAGCCCTCAGGGACGCATCGACATGCACCGGCCTGAAACCTGGGGCCATGTCCGGTTCGTAAATACTCCGGAAGAAGCCAAAAAACCTGTCATCGCCGATGATCAGCAGGCTCGCTGGTGGCTGATGGAAGTTTACGAAGCTCAAAAAACTTATCAAGGCAAAAACAAGAAATATGCCGCAACCTTTGAACAGCTTGGCCTAAAAACACCTGCTGAAGCTGGCTGGAAAGTGGCTCTGGAAACCAACCCTGATGGGTCAAATTTTGCGACCACTGTGACAATCCCCAGAGCCGGTAAATCAAATCTGGAATTAAAAATGGATGCCGATTCACGGATCCATCGCAATCCGTCATGGGATAATGATTCCAAATGAATGCTGAGAACCCTCAGAATTTCGAGCTTTTCACCAAGAGCTGGAAAGCTTATCAAGCCATTATAGAGCACGACTATCTCTGGCACAGCATGGCTGCCACAGCTCTGAATCAATGGCTTTCTGAGCGGTTTGGAACGGACTTTTCATTTTCATTCGTTGACCTCGCCTGTGGTGATTCATCCACCACAGCCGGGGTTCTTCAGAATTTCCCGAATGTGAATTACACCGGCGTGGATTCCAGCTCTCAGGCTTTAAATGAAGCCTCTCGAAACACCTCTCAAATGACACATCAGTCGCTTGTAAAATCTGACTATCTTGATTTCCTGGCCACTGGTGACGAAAAATACGACGTGATTTATATCGGACTTGCTGCGCATCATCTCGGCCTCGAAAATCTTGACCGGTTTTTCAATCTGATTTGCAATCGGCTAAACCCGGGTGGAGCGTTTATCGCCTATGAAACCTTTTTATTACCAGATGAGACTCTGGACGAACATAAAAAACGGTTGAGCCTGATGATCAGATATTTCTGGTCGGCTATGTCGCTGGGATATCGCCAGACTGTTGTCGAGCATGTCGCCGTGAACGACCGACCGGTTTCACTTGCTGATTGGAATGAGAAAATCACAAACGCTGGTTTCAGAACAACTAAGGTGTTGATGAACTCTCCAGACAGACTCTGTTCCATGGTCATTTCTGCATCGAAATGATTGCCCTGACACCCGAGTTCGCAGCAGCCCAGTCAAATGCCTGTTGTATTTCATCAATCGGAAATGATTTACCTGCAAGCATTTCCCAAAGCTCGGGTGATCCTCTGAATTCTGCTTCCAGAAATGCAGCTGCGGATTGCAAGTCAATCGCTGAATAATTATGAAGTCCCTGGATTGTCAGCATCCGTCTGACAATCTGTTCTGGCTCAATCGCAATTGCACCAGCAGGAAAAACAGCGCCTGCCAATACAATTTTACCTCCTGTACGAACTGAATGTATCGCACTTTCAAAGGCTGAAGTCGCCCCACTGAATTCGAAAGCATGATCGGCTCCAAATCCATCATTTGCCAAAGCTTTTAATGCCTGGTTTAAATCCTCTGATTTCGGATCAATCGCATGTGTGGCTCCAAATGTGATCGCCCTCTGCCTGCGGCTTTCATCAGGCTCTATGCAGGTCACAGATTCTGCTCCAAGCGATTTTGACATCCGACATGCAATCACACCCAAAACTCCTCCACCATAGACCAGAACGTGCTTCTGGCGGATATTTCCAGCGATTCTTAATGCAGCAGCCACTGTGGCTCCTGCACAAGCAGCCAGACAAGCCATGGAGGCTGGTATTTCATCTGACAATGCAACCAGAGGCGTTCCGCGGACAATTTCAATCCGTTCGCTAAACCCTCCGCGCGGAGTCTGGCCGGCTTGATGCACGTTATGTCCGTATTTCACCAGTTTTGTGCATTTCTGAGTGATTACATTTTGACAGAACAGACATTGCCCGCAACTGGCAGCTACGCCCCAGACCAACCGCTGGCCGATTTCGATGGGCTTGCCTTGCACATCAATCAAAGTCCATTCTGAAGGGAGTTTTACGACACGGCCGATTGCCTCATGGCCAAGCACGGATGGCGTGGGTGAAACCCTTCGCCCCATGACGGTGTGAATATCACTTGAGCAAAGCGTGCAGGCTTCCGCTTCTATGATCGCACAATCGTCATTTCGCATCGCATCGTCAATGGCAACGAAAGTCCATGGGAGACCAGTCCCATGGAATAATGCGGCCTTTGGTGGATCAACATTCTGTTGCATTGCGATTTCGAGACCTGTTGAAAGACTTTCAGGATGAAGTTTTTATCGTTGAAATGCGATCTTTTCTTAATTTCAATTGCCACATGTAGACCGTGATCCAGGTGATGAATGATGCAATCATCAGGAACCACGCCGGTGCCAGATCATCATGCGTTTTTTTGATCAGGTAACTTGCAACCATCGGAGTGGTGCCGCCGATCAATCCAACACATAAATTGAAACCGACGGATAGAACGGTACATCTGGCATTTTTGGGCAACATCTGAACCACCAGCGCAGGATATGCACCCTGATAAGGCGCAATGACCATGACAAATCCCAGCTGGCCGATCAAGTCAATCCATGGATTCTGGTGATGCAACAGCCAGAACAACGGCCAGGCTAGAATCAGACATGCAAAAGCGGAGGTGACCACAATCCGGGCCGGGCCGATTTTATCTGCCAGATGGCCATAGAATGGGATGAGCAGCATGAGAACAATCATGCTGAAGGTGTTGATTTCCAGGGCCTGAGCGATTGGAACTTTCACCGTTTGAGAAAGATAAGTCGTGAGGAAGACGAATATCAGATAAAATCCAACAGAGCCCATCAACATCACACCTGCAACCCGAAACATATCTCTCCAATGCTCGCGAAATGCAGTCACGATTGGAGGAGCCTGTGCTGGATCTGGTTTATGTGTTTCTTCGGGAAGGTGCTTGCGAATAAAAAGACCTGCCAGACCGACAGCCAGCCCCAATAGCATGGGAACCCGCCAGCCCCAGAGAGCAACCTGCTCTGGCGACAAGAGTCGATTGATGATAAAACCGACGGCCGAACCGGCCAGAGTTCCACCGGTGGCCCCGGCTGCGCCCCAGCTTCCGGCAAATGCTTTTCTGCCTGAAGGGGCATGCTCGACGAGATACAAGAGACTGGTGGCAAATTCACCGCCGACAGACATGCCCTGAAGCATTCTCATAAGAACCAGAATGACGGCTGCGGCAGGTCCGAGTGTTTCATATCCTGGCAGAATTCCGATACAGAATGTGGGGAAAGCCATGCACAGAACCGAGAGGGTCATGGCAGCACGGCGGCCTTGGCTGTCAGCAATATGACCAAATACAACGGCCCCGAACGGTCGCATCAGAAAGCCGGCTGCAAAGGCTCCAAATGCGGCGATCAGGCTTGTGATGGGATCTGTGGACGGAAAGAAGGCTCGGCCGATCTCATGGGCGAAGAAGCCGTAGACGGCGAAATCATACCATTCCAGAACATTTCCAACGGTCCCTGCAATGATCAATCGCTTATGGTGGGCTTGAAATTCCGTTGCAAGTTTTTCTTCGTTGACTTCCGGTTCGGAATCAGGGCTTTCCATTGGATCTTTTTCCATTTTCGTTCTGCTATTCATGATGGCAATCACTGAAGTTGTAATGTCTTTTGTTGTAATCTGCAAGAGAAAAACCGTGTTTTCGAAGAAACCAGTCAATCAAACTTGGCGAAACAGGTTCAGAATCGATTTTGAGCAGAAATGTGCTGAACCAGAATTTTCAGGAAAGCGAAGGCATTGCTTATTTTTAAGAGTCGCAAGACGGTTGCATTATCAGACTGGTTTTGCAATCATAGACCAATCTCAACGATACCAGAGGCTTGACTCCATATAGAAAGGGATCCCACATGAATCGTCGACATTTTCTCGGTTGTATTTCCAGCCTGATTGCTGGAGGAATCGCTCCCGGTTTTTTGAAAGCCGCTGAATTGCCAATCTCGGCAGCGGAATTGAAGTTACTTGAAGTTGCACTTACTGACGAATCCCAAGACGTGATCGCACCCGGTGCAAAGCTTGAAAAACTTTGGTCAGAAGGCGAATTTACCGAAGGTGGAGCCGAGGGTCCGGATGGTTGCATTTATTTTTCAGATATTGGCAACGAGCTGATGAAGTTCGACCCGAAGACGAAAAAAGTCACTGAATTTCGCAACCCTTCTGGCCGCTCCAATGGAATCATTTTTGATCCCAAAGGGCGGATGATTGTGGCAGAGGGTGCCAACAAGGGCGGGAATCGGCGGATCACTGCAACGGATCTGAAAACCGGTAAAATCGAAGTTCTTGCTGACAATTACAACGGCAAGAAATTCAACAGTCCCAATGATGTTGCGGTGGATCCATCCGGCCGGATTTATTTCAGCGACCCACGATATGTTGGCAGTGAACCACGCGAACTTGATTTCGAGGCTGTATTTCGAGTGGATCCGAATGGCAGGGTCACACGCTTGGAAACAGGTGCTTACAAGCCCAACGGAGTTGTGGTGAGCCCTGATGGCAAAACACTTTATGTATCTGATAATGGTGGAAAACGGCGGGCTTTGATCGCTTGTGGACTCGATGAAAATGGCGATACCACGCCTGGTAAAATCATTTATGATTTTGGTGACGGGCGCGGTACGGACGGGATGACAGTTACAACTGATGGCCGGATTGTTGCCACAGCAGGCAAGGGTGATCAATCGGGGGTCTGGGTTTTCTCTCCTGAAGGGAAAGTTCTGGGCAGGATTCAAATACCAGAAGCCGCCGCAAACTGCGAATTCGGTGGGCCTGAAGCGAAAACGCTTTATATCTGCGCCGGTATCAGCCTTTATCGAATTGAAACCACGATGAAGGGATTCAAATTCTGATTTGATCCGTAAAAGCTTGGGCTGATCCAATAAATCCATGGATCAGCCCATTTTCGATTTACGACCGCTTTTGCTGACGATATCGCTGGATTAATGCATTTGTCGAACTGTCGTGTTTCAGGTCTGGCTCCTGCACCGACTCCAATTCCGGGGTAATCCGGCTGGCCAGCACCTTGCCCAGTTCCACGCCCCATTGGTCGAACGAATTGACATCCCAGATCACGCCCTGGGTAAAGACTTTATGTTCGTATAATGCAATCAGCGAACCTAATGCAAATGGAGTCAGTTTTTCAATCAATATTGAATTTGTAGGCCGGTTACCAGAAAACGTTCTGTGAGGGATCAGTTCCTCCTTACAACCTTCAGCCTTGAGCTGATCAGGCGATTTGCCGAAGGCCAGGGCTTCTGTCTGAGCGAAGAAATTTGACATGAGCAGATCGTGGTGCTGGCCAGTTGGATTCAGGCTTCGCGAAAATGCAATAAAGTCGCATGGGATCAGCTTCGTGCCTTGATGGATCAGCTGATAGAACGCATGCTGGCCATTGGTGCCTGGCTGGCCCCAGACAATCGGGCCAGTTTGATAGGGTATCTGCTCGCCAGATTTGGTCACACTTTTGCCATTACTTTCCATGTCGAGCTGTTGCAGATAAGCTGGAAAGAGGTTCAGGTATTGGTCGTAAGGTAGAACGGCGACACTTTCCGCGTCGAGAAAATTATTATTCCAAACCCCAATCAAGGCGAGTAAAACGGGCAGATTCTGATCCCAGGTAGCGGTTTTAAAATGCGTATCCATGGCATGAAAACCGGCCAGAAATTCTCGAAACTGATCAGGACCAATGGCGATCATCAAAGCGAGTCCGATGGCGGAATCGACCGAATATCGGCCACCAACCCAGTCCCAGAATCCAAACATATTGGTGGTATCAATTCCAAATTGTGCCACTTCGGAGGCGTTCGTGCTGACTGCCACAAAGTGGCTTGCCACAGCCGTATCACCAAGTTTCTCCATCAGCCACTTGCGTGCTGTGCGTGCATTGGCCATGGTCTCCTGTGTGGTGAATGTTTTCGAGGCCACAATAAAAAGTGTTTCTTCAGGATTCAATTCGCGTATGGTTTCGGAGATATCCGTACCATCCACATTTGATACAAAATGCAATTTTATCGAACGGTCGCTGTAATAACGGAGGGCGTCGTAACACAAATGAGGGCCAAGATCTGATCCACCGATCCCGATATTCACCACATGCTTTATTTTGAGCCCTGTTGCACCTTTCCACTGACCACTCCTGAGGTGGTTGCAAAAGAGTGTCATCTGTTCGAGAACGGCCTGGATTTCCGGGACAACATTGACTCCATCGACAAAGATTTCCGAACCTTTGGGTGCTCGCAGGGCCGTGTGTAGCACTGAGCGATGTTCGGTATTATTGATGGTATCTCCACGAAACATGGCTTCGATTTTTGATCTAAGATCAATCGAATCTGTTAATTCAAATAAGAGCCTGAGAGTCTCTGAATTCACACGATTTTTCGAATAGTCCAGATAAATTCCGACTGCTTCAGCAGAAAACAACGTTCCACGATCGGGGCTGGCTGCAAAGAGCTCGCTGAGTTGCATTTGGGCATTTTGATCGCAATAGGCTTGTAATGCTTGCCATTGGGGTCGTTGGGTCAGATTCATGAGTGTCTCGATTCTGGAATGGGGCGATGATTCTTCTGGATTCGTAGAACTGTGATAGAGCTTATTCAGAGGCTTTCGATTTGGAGGCGGACTTTTTCTTACCAGCCTCTTTCTTTTTCGCAGCATTTGGGCCACCTTCCTGATAGCCCTTCCACCAAGTGGGGCCTTCCGCTTCAATTTCTCTATTGAGCGAAATCAAAGCCGATTTCATTTCATCAAGTTTCGCGGGATTGGTTTTCGAAAGATCAGTCGTTTCGGCCATATCCACTTTCAGGTTATAAAGCTCCATCCGGCTCAAGTCTTCGGTTGCAACAATTTTCCAGTCGCCGATCCGCATGGCTGTTTTGATCGGAGTTCTGGCGATATTGCATCTCCAGTAGAGCGGCTTGGATCGCACAACTGGCTCAGATTTTGTCAAAAGT
>Ga0208720_1000074_pt1 | contig 25709 bp, 19 predicted proteins | sample LakMenEpi20Apr10_FD_150716 | JGI IMG/M metagenome (GOLD analysis project Ga0208720, IMG submission 150716) | Freshwater microbial communities from Lake Mendota, WI - 20APR2010 deep hole epilimnion (SPAdes) | ecosystem: Environmental > Aquatic > Freshwater > Lake > Epilimnion/Euphotic zone ...
ATGGCTCATGCCGGATATCGGGGTGGTCTTCTCCAGCACAATCGTTTTTGGGCCAAAGGCCCTTTATTCTAGAGCCCAGGCCAACGGCCTGGGAATTTGCGAGGCCCCAGAAATTGCATGCGGCCTGAAGGGCCGCGACACCCGAAATCAGGATGAATCGGAACGTAATCTATTGGATGATGATTATTTACACGATAACCTGGTCGCCATGCACAAAGGCGCAATCGTGGCCCTTCAGGCCACAAGCGACTTTTGGGGCCGTACCAATTCCCAGGCCGCTGGCCTGGGCAGTAGAATCGTGGCCCTTCAGGCCAAAACCCAAACCTCTTGAGGAAAAGAGTTAAGTTGTGAATCCGGAATCAGAACCCATCAATCCAGTCATATAAATACGAACACCCTCAATGCCATCACCCCGGAATCCAGCATGAGCCAATTTCAAAACCTAACGCTTATCCGGGTTGTATTTCCGTTTTATTTCAGAATCTCTCGCCACGTGAATCTTAAATTCCAAATCGCCCCCATTCTAATTCGTGATACACGATCATTTTTCATGCTCTAACGGGACTCAACCCCATGTCTGCCTCAAATGCCCTCAAACACGGCCTCTCCAGTAAAAAATATCTGCCTGTTCACGCTTTACCAGACATCTCTCTACTCGAACTCCAACTCATCGAACTCCATCAGCCTGAAACCGACGAAGAAGGCTATGTGATTCACGAACTCTCTATCGCTTATTGGCAGAAACAGGAAAATGATCGCATTCATTGCCTGACAGTAGAAAATGAAAACCGGATTGCAGGCGATATCTTCGAACGCCAGCAATTTCTCAAATTTCATCAGGATCAGGCCCAGTGGCGCCAATTCCCTCAATTTGGACGCGATATCCTCGCCAGAACTTACCTGGGAGCTCAATTATTTCAACAAATCTGGTCCGAAATCGCTCACTCACTCAGTAACGATACCTCCGAAATGACACTCGAACAGGCCTGGAACGCCGCTCTCATTGAAAAATCTTTCCCTGATATCCAAAAAATCAACGAGGATGGATGGTGGATCTTCTCCAGATTTCTTGCCTCCAGCAGTTCTCCAGAAGATGAAATCAAGGACTGGATCGGTCGATCAAATGCCACGGCCTCACGATCTGCCGAACGGTTGGTCAATCAGCAAATCTTAAAAGTTCCCAATCCTGAATTGTCAAAAATCGAACTCCTCAAAAAAGCTCTCGAAAATGTCGAAATCTGGGCGGATATTGAAGAATATCTCTCCACAAAACACGAAGAGGAAAAAGCCGTTTTTGCCCAGACTGCGATTGGGATGGGCCTCGGCGATGAAAAGCTGATGGCGGCCTCAAAGCTCGCTCTGCGATATCGCACCTCAGCGCAAGCACGTGTCGACAAGCTCCAGCGCCGCCTGGAGTCTTTGTGCAGAGGTCGCGAGCGGGAACGTCATCGGCTGATTCAGGCCACAGAGCGTGAAAGTCGGCGTCAGCAAAAGCAGAATGATCGTCGATATAGCCAGGCTGGTATGGAGCTTTGGGAGGCCGATCAGGTGTCGAAAAACGGTCCAATTCCTTCGGCGTTTGAATCGATCCAGAACAGGTCAGTTTATGAGGTCGGAATTCCCACCAGAATGGATGTCGAAACCGACTCATCAGAGATGTCGCAACATCCTTCAGTGCAAGTGTATGGGGCGCCAGTACAAAACGAAACTAAAGAACTGAAAACGCCTGAGAATATTTTTCAGAGCTGGCCTGATTCGGACTTTACGGACCCATGGAACGAACGTGCCAGAATGCTAATGTGTCAGATTCAGGACAAAGATGAGGCTCAAAAATGCTGCGATGACTTCCGCAACGAAAAGATCCGCCGCCTGAGAATGCGATCCGATGGGACAACGGTTTTGTAGGGTGGTGATGCATTCCACCCGCGCGATCAACCAAACGTTGCTGTCGTTACCTTTGGATAAAGCAATCCTCCATGAAACCAAAAATAATCGCCCATAAATGTGTGATGCGGGTCGTATATATCACCACCCAACAGGCCTTTATCAGCAATGCGATTTCTCCTCCCAAAATCTCAGCCTCAAGTAAAGATGGTTTCACGTCGATAAGTCACTTGATTGGTAAATGCGATATGTTTCGCAAAAATGGTAAACCCGATTGCCCAGGATGGGCTAAATGATTTCTGATATAAAAAATATCTGGCGTCAGTGTGCGCAGACATTACAATTTCAAATTGTAGTGAAAATGGCTACAGTATTTATAATCATAATATCAAATAACGTCAAAGCCGCTGAGTTAGCGTCAAATATTTTTGTAAGTCTACCCGTGATTGGCCAGAAAATTCATCTGTCGAAATCCATCGACGACCCTGAAATTCAATTGGTCGCATTTGATGAAGAAGTGAAATTTCCGAGTTTGAAGGCATCTGCTGGGGATGATGTTCTGGCATATGTTGGGCGTCGAGCCACGTTGAATGGTGGGCTGAGTCAGCCGGAAGGGCGGATTGGATCGCGCTGGATTCAGATCTCAGGGCCACCTGTTTTGGATGCTGTGGCTCAGGGCCCGAATCTGATCGTCGTGGTCCCGGCAGCTGGAACGTATCAATTTTTATTGGTTGTGGCTGAAGCTGGAATCATATCCGAGCCTGATTCTGTGACGCTTGTCGCTGTGGATCATCCGGAAGATGTCGCTCGCCAGCAAGCGAAACAGGCTTCGCCACCTGCACCGACTGAATCTGTTGCTCCGCGAGATTTGATTGTGCGACTGACCCGCAAAGTGTTGGGCGAAGTTCCTCATTCGTTGGGGATTGCCAATTCACTTTCGGAACTGTTCGCTGATATCTCCCAGAAAATGAATCTTTACACGAATTATGCGGAAGCTCATCAGGAAATGTCGCGCCGGATCACCGATTTGATCGATGCAGAATCGGTGGATATGCAGGTCTGGAACAGTCGCGTTTTTGAACCTTTGACCCAGGCTTTGTCGACATGGGTTCGCCCTGCCGGTTTGGACCTGACGGACAAGTCGCAATGGGTTCAGCCGTTCTCGCCGATCGCACGATCGACGATGGCGTCAGGGTTGTCTGCAATTTCGGAAGGATTTCTTGAGCGACCACCAATCAAGAAGGTTTCAGCCAGTCCATTGCAAGGGCAATAGTTCGGAATCGGTCACCACGAAGGATCGTGGCCAACCGATGATTCGACATTGAAATCACCATCGGTTTCGATCTCGAATTGCGAGTCCAAAATCAGGGCACTAAAGGAGTTCGGCCATGACCACGAGAATTCAGGGCTTGCAGAGACACCGTCTATTCATGCTCGCATTCAGCGCAACACTGACCGTGCAGGCCATCCATAAGCCCATAGCGTATGCCGAATCGCCTGTCGCCCCAATCGCGAAAACCCAAAACACGGAACCAGCGTGGACTAAAGCACTTAGGGCAACAGTTCAAGGCGGTCGACCGTCGCTGATTCTGGTGACTTCAAACAGCCTGCCTCATTCCAGAGAATGGGCGGGAGCGGTGCATCAACAGATTGCGGTTCAAGCCCAAGACCGAATCGCTTGTGTAGAACTATTGGCAGAAACTGCGCCTGATCAGGTGAAAGCGTTACGAGTCAGGACTTTACCATCGGCCTTATTTTATCAAAACGATGGCCGTGGTGGTCTAAAACTGGTGGGATTCCGTGAAGGAGCAGTGGAACCTGCCGAGATCGCGAAATGGATCGTCAGCGAAAGAGTTCAGGGTTCATCTTCAGCGATAGATCATGCCAGCTTTCCAGCAACCAAGCGAGTGGTGAAGATCCAGAGGGCATCGTCGAGCAACCCTGTGGAACAGGTAGAGCCGTCGAAAGCCAGTTCACGGGATGAACAAGTGTCTGCAACGACGCATCAGAACTATGCTCAGGCATCGGCTCAGGGATCGCCCCAAACCTATACGGCTGAACCACCTAACAAGCAATTCCCACCATCGCCTTTGAAGATGTCGCCGCCTCAGCAATCACCGCCCGTGCAGGCACCTCCTCCACAGCAATCCCCACCTGCAGGCTATGGAGCCCCTCCACCAGCCCAGCCTCAGCCGGTGTATGCATATGTGCCACAACAGCCTGTCTATAGTGCTCCGCCAAGTGCCCCTCCAATAACCGTTCAGCCGCCTGCTGGACAAGTGGTGGTACAGCCTGCCCCATTGAATGTGGTTTTTGCCCCATCACCGCCGCCACAAGTCACTTACATGGCTCCAGCGATGGGCATGGCGCAGCCTCAGCCAATCTATGCACCAGCAAACGCCTTTACAGCGGCCCCGCCGGCATATTCTCCACCTGTAAGCCAGCCGTCGTTTGCGGCAGCACCACCACCGCCTCAACCTACGTATGCTGCGCAGCCGCCAGCTTATGGAGCGCCTCAGCCGGCCTCAGGGAGCGGATCATCTTCGATGCTGATGACGATTTCGCCAAATCTGTTCGATCGATTTTTGGGCGGAGTGGGGCGAGTTCTGGCTGAGCGGGGCAACCCTCGGCTCAGAATGAGCATGGAATCGCCGGCTTATTTCGCTGCTCCTCAAGGTGTCTCGAACCCTGTTTCACCACTTCAAGCCTATATGGCGGTGCCAAACGGAGGTGGAGGCGATGCCACGGAAGCCTATGTCAAAGCCTATATCGCGCTCTGCAAAGAAAAAGGCGTAACGCCCAATCTACCAGGTCTGGAGCAGCCGCCTCTACCAAATCAGCCATCCACAACTGGCCCGATGCCTTCGCCACAGGACACCCAGAATCGCAAAAAGGGCTGGTTCCATTGATCATGCTAAGTGATTATCATAAAATCTCTCCCGAAGTTCGCATCGACTTCAAGTATTCGACGGATTTCGTAATGGCTTCTTCAGCAAACATTAAGCTCAAATGTTCGTAGCCATTGGTCTGAAAGAAAGTGGATCCATGCCAGGCTTCCGCGATTGCCAGTCCGTCAGAGATTGGGAAAAACGTGTCTTGAAGATCATGCACAATCAGGGCTGGCATCGGAAAGCTATGGGCTGATTTCACAAAATTGTGGTTCTGAAATGAGGTTTCAAGCCGTTTTTCAAGTAGAAGCATGAAAAGAGTTAAATCCGCTTCAGGGACACCTCTCAATTTCGCCCACCTCGACACCATCAATTCGAGTGAAGCGGGCGGGGCAAGCAGGACCACGGAGTCCGTTTCAAGTCCAAGTTGAAGTGCAATCATGACTGCGGCTGCGCCTGAGGAATGGCCGATCACACACGCCAAATGGCCGAGTTCCTGAGCTGTGCTGGCCAACGCGGTTGAGAAATTCATGATGTCGGATTGGCGACCATCGGATTCGCCATGTGCAGGTGCGTCGATCGTAATGGCCTGAAAGCCAGCTTCAATCAAGGGTTCAATCATCTTTCGCCAATGTGTTCCACGACTATTCCAGCCATGCACCAGCAGCACTTTCGGGCCAGTACCCCAAGCTCTAACTGCCAGCCCGCAACTCAGGTTCAAGCGTGTCCCACTGTTAAGAAATGCCAGGTCTTTTGGTGTGGTGATGGGGGCGGTTGGCGTGAGAAACCGTTCGACAGCTTTACTTTGAATCCTGATCTGGATCGTGTCGAGAGAAAATGAATCCTGGGACATCACGAATCGCCTTCACAGAGCTTGAAATGAATCACCTCATCTCATGAATTCCACATCATATACCATAGAGAATGATGACCGAAAGTGCTTGAAATCTCTGGCTTGTGTATCCCTTGGTGAATGGGATGAATCCTCTTTGTTTCAATAGGATCGAAACTTGTGTCCATGGTGGACATGCCCACGCATAGACCCTCCATAGAAACCAGTGAAAGGCTGAAAGACTGGCTGCAATGGTAGTGGTTGCTGCAAAACGGGTTGCATGGTCGGTGCGATAATCGGGCGCTGATTGGGATGAAAGATACGACCCAGCATGTTTTCAAACGGTTTCATCGTGTTATCCACAATCTTCACCAACTGCTGGCGTTCTTCATCGCTCAAAGCCTGTGTGCCAAGGATTTTCTGCTGAAATGCTCGAATCGCAATATCCAGAACCTGATCGCGAACCTGATCGAAATTCTGAGCCCCGTTGCGGTTGATTAAGGTCTGAGGCAGCGTTTTTAAAAAGTCTGTGATCGTGGGCTGATGCTCTTCAACCCGGTTCGGATTGATCACAGGTGCCACATCAGTCGCCTTGATCTCATCAGCCCATTTTTTTGAGAGTACCAGTATTGAAAGATCATCTATGACTTTCCCATCATTGAGTGATAACTTCTTAAGATCAATCACTTTCTGGTCGGCTAACCATGTCATTCCTGCATGACTTAACTGTTTGATTTGCTCTTCATTTGTCATCGAGGCTGGAAAAATCTCGGCCTGAGAACTGAGAAATGCCAACAGAGGACCAAGTTGACCACGGATATCAAACGGGGCTGGGAGCGCTCCTACCTGATATGTCCCTTCAGAAATCTGGGTCGCGAACTCTTCAATCTGCTTTTTATCCGAATCTGTGATTGCATATTTCTCCGCTTGGGCCGGAGCAAGTATCCCAGCTGATTCGACCAGCTTTTTGACCCGATCGGTGGTGTACTTTTCTGTAAAAACCTTCTTCTCCGGCGCAGTTTTCAGAGCCGTAAACTCGGTTAGGATTTTCAAATCCGAGTAGACGGAATTGAAGGTTTTATCCCGAACCAGCGAGTCATCAAAAATCCCACGACTCACGGAGCTTTTCGGTTGCTCCTTCTCTGCCGAAGTCGGATTCACTGGCTCGGAATTTTCCAGATTTGGCAATCCCGGTGGCCTGACAATTTGAGACTCGGCGGTCGATATCAAAACCGTCGCCAGGAATAACCAGATCTTCAGGAAACGCATAGATCAAGCCTTTAATGCAAGCATTTTGTTGAAACGGATCAACTTAGAAGTTGTGGGAACTAGGGTCTCGGGTGATTCAAGATTTTACTTTCGCACTCAATCGAAATCGTGACCAGTCGGTGGAGTGGCCTACAGCGTTGCGGGCTTCGAGATAAATGAACTCATTCTCGGTTAAGCGCACATCGCTCACCGATGCATACCTGTCCGCTGTAGATTTGCTCGCAACATTATTCTCTTCAACGAGTTGTGTGGCAAAGTTGCTGTCAGCTTTTTCCCGAAATACACGAAATGAAATGCCCTGAGCCATGGCTGCAGAACGAATCGGGTCGCTCAAGTCGATCAGGCCCATCACTTCGAACGGATTTTTAGTCGTTGGAAGAGCAGATAAGACTTCAAAATCAAAAGAACCACTGGATGGAGCCTGAAATCGGAATAAGATTGGGTAGTCTGCGATGATTAAGTAAGGCGTCAGTGGGTTGTCCATCAGACTGATTGGCGAACCTGGCCGATCCACAATGCGTCGCCCTTGCGGATAAGCCTTGCGAACCGTCGCGATATCGCCAGCGGAAAGTTCCCAGTTGTTATCCGTCGGTGGGTTTGCAATCGAGGCTGGAAATGGATATAGCATCACTGACTTTATGTCAAATTCTGTCAGGTTTTCAGCTTCCGGATCGGGTCTCAAAACCTGTTCACGAATCTGATCGTCGGTCAGATGTCCAAGTCCATTTTTCCGGAAATAGTCGATCGCGGCTGGTTCATTGAACCGGATCTGGCTCTTGGGCGAAAGATGTTCGTGAATAAAGCCAAGCGCATGGCCAAACTCATGCAGTACAAGCCTTTGGAATTCGCGGACATAGAAGTTGTTGGTGTCGTCCGACGCATAATACTCGGAATTGTTGAAACCAAGATTCAAAGTAACCAGATTCGATCCACTCAGACGCGTATCTGTGCCGACCAAAGACCAGAAAGTACCGTCGGGGGTCAGGCTTATCCGAATGTCCGAGTCGTATTGCATCTGATCCATCCAGTCAAAATTGATCCCTCCCAACGATGCGTCAGACCACTTCTGAACCACGGTTCGAATTCGCCTACGGATCAGCCCTGTCGGATCATAATGGTTCGCATCGACAAAACTGGCTTGCAATCGGCTTTTAGACCAGATTTTACAAACGATCGCTGCCGCACTTGCTACCCCTTCTGGAGGTGGAACTGAAACGGGCACCTTTGAGTTTAGACCGGGTTCAATATCGAACCTGATCGATCGGCAACCGGGCGTTTCTAACGGCTTTGATTCTGCCAACCGGGCCGCCGGGCGCTGCTTGACACTGGGAGTCATCGCGGAAACAGAGCGTTTACGGGGCATCGCAAGAGGTTCCTAATCAAATCAAAGGAGACATGAGGATTGTCACAAACTCAATCAACTGAGTGCAGTCTGACATGAAACGAAACGCTGTGCCAAGTCATTTAACCAGAAATCATCTTTGAAGCATCGCCTGGCCACGCATCTCAATCTGAACATAAACTATCTATCTGACTCGAATCAGCACGATTAAAATATCATGAAAAAGGGCGATTTCTGATCGCCCGATTTATTAATCTCTGTTAGATCAAATGGCATAAACGGACCAGAACTTGTGAAATTCAAGGTCAAAATGGTCCGTGCCATCCTCTGGCTATCCGTGGTAGATGTTTGCGCGCTATGGTTAAGGCTTTGGTAATTCCCCGACTGTTGCCGGCTTGGTGGCTGGTACTGTGGGAGGTTTGAGTGTATCAGGCGCAACGGGGGCTGTCGGTGTTGTGAGCTCGATGGTTTGGAGGACTTCTTCCACCATGTCGCGATATTCGTCAGATCGTTCCTGCCAGGTGGTCGACTCGGCGATGTAAGTTTGATTGTTCTGGGGGAACTGCATGACATAAGCATCGAAGTGGCCTCGCTGGGTGGCGTTCGAGTCCGACACCTTCAAAGCAGCCTCAATCCGGTAAACTCGCCTGTTGGCCCAGGCCTTGTCGTTAAGAAATCCTTCTGTCACGGCAAATATCTGCGTGCCTTCCGCTTTCCACTCGGCTTCAAGCTCTTTGCGAAATGCCTCAGGCTTCACACCAGCCCCATCCAGATCAAGCCTGATAAAGTCAGGAATCTCGCTGGTGGTCACGAAAAGGATCGAATTCTCTTCATCCATCTGCGGGCGAAAAACCGGAGGATGCTTCAGTGTAAACCGATTGGCTGGATCCTCAAAAACCAGCCAGCTATTGGCTTTAGACGGTTTTGGAGCGATTGCTGGAACGGCCAGAGGAACCTGCTTGCCGGTAAACTGTCGCTCGTAAACCAGCTTCCTCTCAAAAACCTGCTTGAGCCGACCTTCACTCCCAGGAACGTCTGAGAGTTCCACTTGGGCAAGGCTCAATTTTTTGATCCCGCCCTGGGTCGATAAAATATTGCCTCCAGCTTTCCCTCCAAATAAAGCCACTTTTTCTTCACTGGCAGCTCGTTTTGGAAATTCAAACTGGTACTGAAGGTTGAGGGAACAGGTCCCAAGATCTGTCACAACCTGACCAGAAATTCCAACCAGGGCGACAATCTGAGCTGGATCCACTTTTGAAGCCTTCACCTCCATCAGCTTCCCGCTTAGATTTGACGTGCTCACTTGCCCGCGACCCACAAGAATCCGCGCGGCTGTACGAGTCAAAGCCCATGTATCGCCAATCCTGACAGGAGTTTGCGGCAGAAGCTCCGAGAAATTCAAAAGCGTCGGAACTGTGGTCGCGACCTGATATTCAAAGTCTGTGATCGAACGACCTTCTTGAAGACTCAAAATCTGCTCGCCGGATTGCCCACGCACTGCCCAGACCACCAGTCCATCCAGTGGTGGTTTTTTAGCCACATTCAGACCTTGCGGGGCGGGTTCAAATCGCAACGTTTCAAATCTTCGAACCACTGCATCTACTCGACTTGTTGATGTCAGTGAGGCGGGTCGCTCAGAATAGATCAGCTGACGCATCCGCTCTGACTTCAAGGGGGCGCCTTTTGGCGTATCTACCGTCATTGTCAGAGTTTCACGAAACGCGTTACGCGTCTGACTGATCTCTCCAGGAAGCGATTCTCCATCCCTGCTCGTATAGATTTCGCGAAGCCTGAATTTGGTGGAAACATCCTGAAGTGCTTCATCAATGGGATCCACCACTGCCGCTGGGGCAGGTTGATCCTGGGCTTGAACCGTGATACCGGATTCCAGTCCAGCAACGATCCATAGACCTGAAAGACCAGCCAGAAATCGTCGCGAAAGAGCTAGCTTGCCGAGATCCATCTTGTTATGTCCCTTGATTTTAAAAGAGTCCTCCGGCTCAAGTTTCTGAACTGAACCGGAATGTCAGGATTTTGTCAGGCAAGGCCTCAATGTTTTAGACTACCAGTTTTTGCCAGTGGACTCCACTTGATCCTGTCAGAATTATTTGGGCGACTCTTCCTGTTTTTTCGGTTGAGCCGACCACCGAAGGGATTCCACCAGCCCTAAGCCTGATTTCGACGTCTCCCTGGTCTCCGCGAGGGTCGTTGTGATGGTACTGATATATTGATCGCCCGCCGGCGACGACATCAAATAGTAGTACCAAACCACTGGTAAGTCCTGGATCAGGCCTTCAATCGCCAGTTTATATCCATATCCCTGGCCCTCCAGTCGATCCAGAACGCCTTCGCCAAAAACCCTTTTATACTGCGTACCTAACGCAGTTCTTACATCCTCCCGAAATTGGGCTGGATCTTGATGCCGACCCGCTGCAACGGTTGGCCCACGCTTCATATTGCACTGAGCAATCACCGTTCCACCTTTGTCCACTCGCTTTATGACGGATTCCTGAATGTCAGTCCAGGTCACATGCCAGTCGCGGTCATGCTCCATGCTGAATAGGCTGGAAGGTTCGTTCCATAAGATCGACAAGTGTTTGTTTTCAATGAATTTAGGCCACGAAGAATCCGACTCTGATGCCAGTTCAGGGACCACCTTTTCGACCACCTCGCGTTTCACTTCAAGTTTGCTGTGAATCTCAAGGCCAGCCTCCACACTTCCCGGCCTGCGACTTTCATCGCGATCAATCACCAACGAATGGACAAGTCCGTCGATTCGGTTGAACCTAATCGTCCCTTCCAGAATCATCTTTCCTTCAGCGCCCAAAACCGCTCCACGAACTTCACCACGAATCCGGATCTCAACCGTATCCGCTTCAATCTTCTCGACCTTACCTTCCAGACCATTCACGGCAATCGTGTCAAAAAGTGTGAGCGATTTGGCGCCGAGGTTGTCCAGCTTATAGGTATCACCAACGGCCACCTCCTGCTTCGGCAAAAGTGTCCAAAGCGTGATACCGTCACCTGGAGTGGTGATTGCTTCGAGTTCCTGGCGAGTGATCGAACCATCCAGCGAACCATTTCGAACCATTTCGTCATGAATATCGGTGAGGAACCGGCGGCGTTCTTTACGAATCTGATTTGAAGCAGGTCTAACTTGCCCACTCACATCGGCTTGTGCGAATTCAACGAGTCGTCTTGCGGTGAGAACGCCAGCATTCGGACCATCGGCCGACTCGGATAATTTCCATCGGTCAAGCACGACAAGCTTCGTAGTGGCTTTGACTTTGAGCGTTTCAGGCTGAGCCTTATCAGGCTTGACGGTTTTGGATTCCACGGGTGGGTCGAGAAAATAGAGCCCATCTGCAGTCATCAAGCACGTGGAACGCACAACTCTCTGGCCATCAACACGTTCCCTCAATGAAAACTTTTCGGCAGCACTTGAACTCTGGATCGTCAAGCCGGATAATACTACCATCAGGATGGAGCAACTGTGGAACGGACTGATCGGATTTATCCACATGAGACCCACCCTTCGTAAATTTCTCGAATGAAGACGATCCGCTGACGACGTCTGCGGAATTCCACAACCTTTTTTGAAATACTGGTGACCCAAAATCACAATCCCTACGTATAACCTTTAGCACGATTTTGACAAGTCCGAATCTGACGAGACAAGACCGGCCCTCACAGGCCAATACGTTTCTGGAATGTGCAAAGCACATGTCCAAAACAAGTTACGAAATGTCTTGAACCCAGTTTGTCGGCTTGATCAGAGAGATTGCGATGGAGCATGAGGGGGAATCTCGGAACAACCTTCACTCTGCGGGCGTCAAATATCGATGATGGTGGAACGAATCGGGTGAAGGGGGTGCAAACCTCCAGTTCAGCCGCTGCGAACGAAGGGACCAGACGATGACGAGCCAATTGACTCAGAAAACTTTCCGCTCCAGTACCGAACCAAATTATCATTCCGAAGCGGTTCGGCAATTGCGTGATCAGTTGGTGCGTTACACTCCCAAAGATAAAAGGCAGGCACAGGTCGATCGGGCCGAACAACTCATCGATGAACTGGTCGATCAGACCGTCTATCCATTTGACTTTATCCATTATAAAGTCACTGGTGTAAGACTTTTACAGCACGTTGAGTGTACCTACAAAGGCCACGAGTGGGTGGAAGATCTTCAGAATTTTATCGAAGAAGTTTCCGCCAGTGTCGCTCAGGACGTTGCTCAGGTGAATGAGAAAGTCTGGACCGTGGAAGAGCTCGCCAAGCGGTTTGAAGTCGCTGGTCGAACAATCACTCGATGGCGTCATAAAGGCCTTGTAGCACGTCGGTTTCGGATCCGCGGACGGGTGAAGGTCGGGTTCCTTGACTCAAGCGTGAACCGATTTGTCACAAAACATGTCCAGATAGTTCAGCGCGGGAGTCACTTCAGAAATCTTGACGACCAAGAGCGTGAGATCATTTTCGACAAGGTTCGAACGGCCTTAGAACAAGATCCGGAGCTGAACATGACTCAGATTGCCCGAAATATCGCTGTGGAAATGGCCAGATCCCCTGAAACCATCAGGACTTTAATCAAGGATCACGACCAGGAGCATCCAGAAAGAGCCTTGTTCCCAGACCTGACTGGACCGCTTTCCGAAACCATAAAGTCACAGATCCAAAATCTTTATGGCAGAGGCGTTGGGGTGGCAGCTCTGGCTCGCCAATTTCGTCGCAGTCGTCAGACGATCCATCGTGTTCTGATCGAGATGAAGGCGATCGAGCTTTTGAAAACAAACATCGACCTGATCGATAACGAAACATTTTCAGAACCAGGTGTCGCCAAAACCATTCTCGCTGATTTACCTGAGCCAGAAACGCCCATCAAGAAGACTCGGGCACCCAAGGATCTTCCTCCATATCTCGCAAGTCTGTATGAAGTTCCGTTGCTCAGTAAAGAACAGGAACAACACCTGTTCCGGAAGATGAACTTTCTGAAATGGCAGTCTCAACAACTCCGCGCCAAAGTGGCTGAAGATACCAGCAAAGCGAAATCGAGTGACCTGGATCGTATCGTTCAGCTTCAGAATCAAGCGCTGGAAGTCAAGAACCAGATCATTCGTTCGAACCTCCGACTCGTGGTTTCGATTGCAAAGCGTCATGTGGGGCCATCTTCGAACTTTTTCGAATTGATCTCGGACGGCAACATGTCACTCATGCGGGCCGTTGAAAAATTCGATTTTTCACGTGGTAACAAGTTCAGTACATACGCGTCGTGGGCGATCGTGAAAAACTTTGCCCGGTCGATTCCAGAAGAGAATCACCACAGGGATAGATTTGTGACCGGCCACGAAGAGATGTTCGAAGCCGCAGCAGATAACCGCACTGATGAGCAAGAGATAGAGTTGGTGCATAAGAACTTGCGACTGACGGTGCAAGGATTACTGAGCCACCTTGACCCACGGGAACGCCATATCATTCAGAGGCGATTCGGTTTGGGGGGGAATGAGGAATGTACGCTGGAGGCTTTAGGTAGAGAGCTTGGGATAACCAAGGAGAGGGTGCGACAAATCGAGTCTCGTGCTCAAGAAAAAATCCGAAGGTTAGCGTCACAGGAACAAATCGAACTCCCTAATTCATAGTGAGTTGTGGAACAGTCAAAAGTCTAAGAGCCAATCCCGCAAAGATTGGCTCTTAAATTTTGGTCAAGAAGACTTGCAAGTTAGTGCGATGTCAGGTACGATCTTCAATCCAAAGTGGTGCTTGCTGGCGTAGCTCAGTTGGTAGAGCAACGGTTTTGTAAACCGTAGGTCGTGAGTTCAAATCCCACCGCCAGCTCTCGGTCGGTAAGTCGGACAAGAAGGGTGGATACCCAAGTGGCTAAAGGGGCCAGACTGTAAATCTGGTAGCATTGCTTTCGCAGGTTCGAATCCTGCTCCACCCAGTGGCGAAAGTGTTCAGCGTGAAGACGATCGCAGCGGGCGGGTGTAGCTCAATGGTAGAGCACCTGCCTTCCAAGCAGGCTACGTGGGTTCGATTCCCATCACCCGCTTCTCAAGGTTCAAACATCGGTGAAAACCGACTAGTCAGAAGGAGATTTCAGCTTTCAATTTCGATCGTCGAAATCTTTCAGATGACATGATGGCTGCCGTGGCTCAGCTGGTAGAGCGCGTCCTTGGTAAGGACGAGGTCCCGGGTTCGATCCCCGGCGGCAGCTTTCTTGGTTACAAGTGTCAACCGAGGCATTGGGCGCAATACGTGACAGGCACGTAAAGCGTATATAAGATGATCGCGAGACGAACATCGGCCCCAAGCCTTGGTGGCGTGTCGAACTCGCAGGCGACTTTTTCAAGCGACGGGAGCTAAGATGGCTAAGGAAACTTACGTCAAGACCAAGCCACACGTCAATGTGGGTACGATCGGTCACATTGACCACGGGAAGACCACACTCACGGCCGCTCTGCTGCAAGTGCTATCAGTGGCGAGTGGTGGCAAAACGAAAACCTATGCGGACATCGCCAAGGGCGGTACTGTTCGTGATGCGACCAAAACGGTGACCATCGCTGTATCTCACGTTGAGTACGAATCAGCGAATCGTCACTACGCTCACATCGACTGTCCAGGACACGCTGACTATATCAAAAATATGATCACCGGTGCTGCACAGATGGACGGAGCAATCCTCGTCGTCTCAGCAGCCGACGGTCCGATGCCACAAACACGTGAGCACATTCTGCTGGCCCGCCAGGTGGGTGTGCCTGCTCTGGTGGTCTTCCTCAACAAGATCGATCTTGTTGACGACGAAGAACTCCTGGAACTCGTCGAGATGGAACTTCGCGAACTTCTCACGAAGTACAAGTTCCCTGGCGACGACATCCCAATCACACGTGGCTGTGCACGTCCAGCCTATGACAATCCCAAAGATCCTGCTAAAAATCAGTGCATCTTTGACCTTGTCAAAACGATGGACGAATACATCCCAGAGCCAATTCGCGACAAAGACAAACCCTTCTTGATGCCAGTGGAAGACGTATTCTCGATCATGGGTCGTGGTACGGTCGGAACCGGCAAAATTGATCGTGGTATCGTGAAAGTTGGCGACACGGTTGAGATCATTGGCTTCGAGCGTAACAAGACCACAACCGTGACCGGTGTGGAAATGTTCCAGAAGACCATGGAAATGGGCGAAGCTGGCGATAACGTCGGTATTCTTCTTCGTGGAGTTGCCAAGACGGATCTGGAACGCGGTCAGGTGATCTGCAAGCCAGGTTCGATCACACCTCACACGAAGTTTGAAGCCGAAGTCTACGTGCTGAGCAAAGAAGAAGGTGGTCGCCATACCCCATTCTTCAAGAATTATCGTCCTCAGTTCTACTTCCGTACCACGGACGTAACGGGTTCAGTTCTGAACCTGCTCAATCCTGACGACGGTGGCGAAGCCGAAATGTGTATGCCAGGTGACAACATCAAGATGGTTGTCGAACTCATCACACCGATTGCGATGGAAGAAAATCTTCGTTTCGCGATTCGTGAAGGTGGTCGTACAGTCGGTGCTGGTGTTGTGACAAAGATTCTTGCCTGATTGACTTTGAACCTATTTGTCGCGGAAGTCACTCAAAGTGGCTTCCGCGACAGCTTTCCAATTGCGAGTTGAACGATGAGAGAATACGTTTGGCTGGAATGTACTGAAACAGGTGACCGAAACTATCGTGTTCAAAAAGAAACACGTGGTGCAGGTCGACTTGAACTGATGAAGTACTGCCCACGTCTACGCAAGCATACATTGCACAAAGAATCACGTAAGAAGTAAGATATAGTCCGATAGTTGTTCAAATCATTGGACAACTTCCTACGAGCGTAGCTCAATTGGTAGAGCACCGGTTTCCAAAACCGGCGGTTGGGGGTTCGAGTCCCTCCGCTCGTGTTTCGGTTCGTTCAAGCAAGCGAGTCTTGCACGTCATTTTGAGGTGGGTCATGGCAAAGGTCGATAAAAAGTCGCAAATCGAACGTACGTCTCGCAGCAACGAACCAGTCAAAAAAGCTCCGACTATTTCCAGCTCAACCCGTAAATCGTTTGCACGATTTTTTAGTAACTTTCTGAGTACAGAACGTTACAAGGCGACACAAGGATTTACAGCAAGAACTGCGACAGCTGTTGCTCTTGGTGTCATTTTTGCAGCTGGACTCTGGAGACTTTCCGAGACACTCTCCGCTGTATCGACTCCTGCCTGGGTGAGTCAGCCCGCCAGTCGTGCAGGGATTCCATTGATTTTAGCCTTTGCGGCTTCATGGTTTTTGTACAGGCTTGTGAATCAATCTGATTTTGCAGAATTTCTGATTGCAACAGAATCAGAAATGAACAAAGTTTCCTGGACAACCTGGGCAGATTTAAAGCGTGCGACCACTGTTGTTCTTGTAACTGTTGTTCTTATGACGACATATCTTTGGGTAGTCGATCAGGTCTGGTCAACATTATTACAATGGATAGGTGTTTTGAGGATTTGAAAAATAGTCCCAGATTAGAATTTCTGAAACACAACCTAAGAGTGGCGATATCTGAATCATGATCAAAGTGCCCGAACTTCCAGAAGCATCTGACGAGTCTGAAGAACCAAATCTTGAATGGTTTGTTCTAAAAGTTCAGAGTGGACGAGAAGATACGATTCGCGAAGGAATTGTTCGACGAGTCAAAATGGAAGGTCTCGACAGATATTTCCAGCAAGTTGTTGTTCCTACGGAAAAAAGCACAGAGATCCGTAACAACAAGAAGAAGATTGTCGAGCGCAAGAGTTATCCTGGATATATTATGATCCACATGGAACTCAACGAAAAAACATGGTTTTTGGTACGAGAAACATCTGGTGTCGGTGATTTCGTAGGTGCTTATGGAAGTCCTTCGAGAATGACCGAGATTGAGGTCAATCGGATGCTAGGTCAATCCGTACCAGTGAAAGCGGAAGAATCTGCCAAGGTCAAGATTGATCTTGAACGTGGTGATCGTGTTAAGATTAAAGATGGTCCGTTTGAGAATTTCGAAGGTACAGTGGAAGAAGTCATAGAAGGTCGTTCTTCAGTGAAAGTGATGTTGATCATTTTCAATCGTCCGACGCCTGTGGATCTTGAATACTGGCAAGTCGAAAAGATCTGAAATCGTGTGGTTTAAGTACAGAGGTAGCGGAACTCGCTGCTTCTATAGTTGTCAAGGTCTCTTGAGGCTCTCATGGCTAAGGTCGCTACAGCAAAGGTGAAGTTGCAATGCCCAGGTGGTCAGGCCACCCCGGCTCCTCCAGTCGGCCCGGCTCTGGGTCAGCATGGTGTGAATATTGGTCAGTTCGTGATGCAGTTTAACGACCGCACCAAGGACATGAAGGGGACCATTATTCCATGTGAGATCACGATCTATTCAGACAGAACGTTTGAATTTATCACCAAGAGCCCCCCTGCCGCCATTCTCCTGAAACAATCAGCAGGGATTGCTGCTGGATCCGCAACACCTCACAAGGTGAAAGTTGCCAAGGTATCACTTGAGCAAGTCCGTAAAATTGCGGAAACAAAATTCAACGATTTGAACGCTCGAGATCTCGATCATGCTTGTCGTATCATAGCTGGTACAGCTCGTAGCATGGGCATCGACATCGAAGGCTGAAAATCGTAAAAGAACGTTCTCGGCCCTGTCACCGCCCAGGCTTAGAACGTGGACTAATGGCGGGAGCACTCCTATTTCGAGATGAAAGGAGCGCGCCACTTGCCCAAGCACTCGAAGCGCTACAATGCTCTGCTGTCGCGGGTTAAGACTGAGGAAATAGTTCCTTTAGTCGAGGCGGTGCGCCAACTCAAAACCTTCAACTCGACCAAATTTGATCAGACTGTCGAAGTCTCTACGAATCTTGGAATCGATCCTAAGCAAAGCGATCAGAATGTTCGCGGAGCTGTTGGATTGCCGAACGGGATTGGTAAGGCTGTTCGTGTTGCGGTGTTCGCTCAAGGCGAAAACGCTGAGAAGGCTAGAGCTGAGGGAGCCGATATTGTCGGTTCCGAAGATCTGGCGAAGCTGATCAAAGATGGTGTGATGAATTTCGACGTTGCTCTTGCGACGCCGGATATGATGGGATTGGTTGGCCCTCTCGGTCGTATTCTGGGTCCGCGTGGCTTGATGCCATCGCCGAGATCCGGAACAGTGACTACAGACATAGTCTCTGCTGTGCGTGAGTTCAAGGCTGGTAAGATTGAGTTTCGTAACGACAAGGGCGGCAATATTGGTGCCCCTGTTGGTAAGCTGAGTTTCAGCGACGATAAACTTGTCGAGAACATCCTTGCGTTCCTGACCTATCTCCGAACCCTGAAACCGGCGGCATCCAAAGGGGTGTTTATCCGGTCGATCACGATTTCTGCGACGATGAGTCCCGGAATTCATGTTCAGGTCTAAGGTTCCACCCTAACGGAGACAGGAGCACGATTAAGAGATGAGTCGCTACGTAAAAGAAATGATGATGTCTCAGTTGCGTCAGGACTTCGGTGATACGAAGAGCCTTCTGATTCTTGATCTCAAGGGTCTGGACGCAATGTCAGAATACCAGTTCCGCCGTGACCTTCGAAAGAAGTCGATCCACGTTCGAACCCTGAAGAACAATTTGGCCGCCAAGGTTTTTGCAGACCTCGGTATTCATGGCCTGGATCGTTTTCTCACTGGTCCGAGTGTTGCGGTTTGGGGTGGAGATGGTGTGGCCGAACTGGCCAAAGAGATAAGCAAGCAAGTCAAGAGTCTCAAAAAGCCAGCAATCAAGGGTGGCGTCGTCGACGGCACTGTGATTACGGCCGACAGTGTCGAGAGCTTGACCAAATTGCCAAGCCGTGAAGCCCTGATCGGGCGAGTTGTCAATTTGGCCCTAGCACCCGCTCAAAGAGTGGTTTCCTTGGCCAACAGCCCAGCGAGCCAAATTGCCTCGCAATTGCAAACAATCGCTGATGGCGGCCCTGAACCGGTCGTTGAAGAAAGCGAAGCCGCGGGCTGATAACCCAGGTGTCGACTCTGATTGGTATTCTGTATTTCCGCGTATAGTCTTCAGGTGATGGGTTACAAACATGAATGCCCAACCTGCAGATTCCGTGATCCACTGAAAGGAAACTTATTCACAATGGCTACCGCCGACGTGACCTCCTACGCCGACAATATCAAAGTCCTGGGTGATTCCATCGTCAAATTGACGGTGCTCGAAGCCAAGGCTTTGGGTGACTACCTCGAAACCGTTCACGGCATCAAGCCAGCAGCCGCCGCTGTTGTTGCTGGTCCTGCCGCGTCCTCCGAGGCTGCACCTGCTGCTGCCGCTCAAACCGAATTCGAAGTGATTCTTGAGTCCTTCGGTGCCAAAAAGCTCGACGTCATCAAAGTCGTTCGTGCGATCACAGGTCTTGGCCTCAAAGAAGCCAAAGATCTTGTCGAAGGTGCACCAAAGAGCGTCAAAGTTGGCGTCTCAAAGGACGAAGCCGACAAGCTCAAGAAAGAGCTCGAAGAATCTGGCGCCACCGTCAAGATCAAGTGAGCCAATCAAGCTTCTGCTTGATTCAAAACGATCGCTACGACGGAGAGCCGCTCGCGGTTCTCCGTTGTGGAGTTGTTTTGTTTGACGCTTGCTGGTGATACGATCCGTTTCTACAATAGAAACGAAGTGTTCTAGTTCAGGTTGTCACCATACAGTCATTCCGCGCGTCTTAGACCTCATAAACCACCGCCTTTCGCTTCCGAAACTCGAGGAGTCCCACAGGCGATGTCCACCACAGTTCGTCACAAGTCTTCAGCCCGTCGAATTATTCCGCAAAGAATCCGCAATTTCGGAAGGATCAAGGACGATTTTTCGATTCCTGATCTGACCAAAATCCAGACCATTTCCTACGACCGTTTTCTTCAGGCGGATCTTCCACCTGATAAACGACAAGACGTTGGGCTGGAGTCTGTTCTTCGTGAAATTTTCCCGATCGAAAACCACGATAAAACAATCCGTCTTGAATATGTACGCTACGAACTCGGCAAGCAGCGATACGACCAAGATGAATGCCGCCAACTTCGACTCACCTATGGTCGACCACTGAACGTATGGTTACGCCTCTTCAAAGGCGATACTCCGATCGATCAGTCTGTTTACCTGGGCGATCTGCCAATCATGATTGGTGGTGGCGAGTTCATCATTAATGGTGCTGAGCGCGTTGTTGTCAGCCAATTGCACAGAAGTCCGGGTGTCGACTTCGTTGAAGAGACCGAAATTGGCGATAAAAAGATCCACGCCTGTCGTGTGATTCCTGAGCGTGGAAGCTGGGTGGAACTTCAAGTCACCAAGAAGGATTCCCTTGGTGTACGGATCGATCAATCCGGTAAATTCTCGTCCATCACACTACTTCGAGCCCTCGATGCCCGATACTCGGATGACGAGGCGGTTCTTGAAGAGTTCTACGAGACTGAAATTGTTGAAGTTGGTCAGCCCGAGTCGGTTTCACGACTCGTTGGAAAAGTGGCCTGTGGAGACATTATCAACCCTGTTGATGGTGAAGTCCTTTACGAATCAGGCCATAAGATCAATGAGACCGCTGCCAAGATTCTTGCTGAATCAGACCATCTTGGATCCATTAAGATCCTTAAGGATGTGAAGGATGAACTGATCCTTCGTTCGATTCAGGAAGATACCACTTCCGACCACCAGAACGCTCTTCTGCGAATTTACCAGAGACTTCGTCCAGGTAATCCTCCACAGCTTGAAAAAGCGAGAGATCTATTTGGTGAGAAATTCTTCGATGCCAACAGGTATCGACTCGGTCGGGTTGGTCGTTTCCGTATCAACCGGAAATTCAATCAGGATGTACCTGACGACAAGATGACTTTTGACGTTCTTGATTATGTCAACGCCATTAAGTACATCCTCGACCTGCGTCGTGGTAAAGGTCAGCGAGATGACATCGACCACCTTGGTAATCGTCGTCTCAGAACGATTGACGAACTCGCTGCTGAAGAACTGCGAAAAGGCTTTCTGAAGCTGAGACGAACTGTTCAAGAGCGTATGAATCTGAAAGACGCTGAGGATCTTGAGCCACGAACTCTGATCAATCAGAAGTCAATTGGTGCCGCCATTGAGTATTTCTTTGGCCGGGGCGAATTGTCACAGGTCGTCGACCAGACAAATCCACTCGCTCAACTCACACACGAACGTCGTCTTTCCGCACTCGGACCTGGCGGTTTGAATCGTAAACGGGCAGGCTTTGAAGTCCGTGACGTTCACATCTCCCACTATGGTCGTATCTGCCCGATTGAAACTCCTGAAGGTACGAACATCGGCCTGATTTCCAGTCTCGCCATCTATGGCGGGGTGGACGAATACGGATTCCTGGTTGCACCCTACCGTAAAGTGGTCGGTGGCAAGCTCACAGCTGATGTTCGCTGGATGCGTGCTGATGAAGAAGGTGAAGCCCACCTTGCCCCTGCTGACGCACCTTTCGACGCCGATGGAAAATTGAAGAGCCCTGTGCTTGCCCGTTTTGAAGGTGACTTCTACTACGTGCCTGCCGAGAAAATCGAATACATCGATATTTCTCCGAAACAGATGGTTGGGATTTCTGCTGGTTTGATTCCATTCCTTGAGCATGATGATGCGAACCGGGCCTTGATGGGTTCGAATATGCAACGTCAGGCCGTTCCCCTGTTGATCGCCGAACCCCCGATTGTAGCGACAGGCATGGAACATGCTGTGGCTCAGAATTCGGGCATGGTGATCAAGGCCAAGAAGAACGGGACCGTCACATACGTCGATTCCACACGAATCGTTGTGGATTATGAAGACGGCCAAGCGGCTGTTTTCAATCTCCGCAAGTATGTTGGACTCAACGAACAGACCTGTCTTAACCAAAAGCCGATTGTTGAAGTCGGTCAAAAGGTAAAGGCCAGCGAGATCATTGCAGACGGTGCGAGCACCTTCCGCGGCGAACTTGCACTTGGTCGAAACGTTCTGGTCGGATTCATGGCCTGGGACGGTTACAACTTTGAAGATGCGATCATCATCAGTGAAAAGCTGGTGAAACAGGACGTTTATACGTCGTTGCACATCGAAGAGTTCGAAGTTGAAATCAAAGAGACCAAACTTGGTCGCGAAGAGTTTACCAGAGACATTCCGAATGTTTCCGAAAAAGCACTCCGCAACCTTGATGAGAATGGTGTCGTTCGGGTAGGGACTTATGTCAAGACCGGCGACGTTCTTGTGGGTAAGGTCTCCCCGAAATCCAAGAGCGAACTGACTCCTGAAGAGAAACTCCTGCACGCCATCTTTGGACGCGCCGGTGAGGACGTGAAAAACGACTCATTGGAAGTCCCTTCCGGTGTTGAAGGCATCGTCATCAACACGCAGCGTTTTTCCAGGAAGATGAGTCTTCCAGAAGAGGAACGCAAGGATCTCGAACGTGAGATCAGAAATGCGGAGCTTGAAGAAGACACCCGGATTGCTGGCGAATACCGCCAGATGATCCGCAAGCTGGAACAGATATTTGATGGTCCAGTTGCCCGTAAGGGTAAGACCTATGGCAAGGATAAAGACGCCAAGATTCTGGTTGATGAATCGCGAGCTTTCAAACTTGAAGATCTAGAGATTCGGAGCCCGGAGATTCAGGAACAGGCTGAGAAGTTTGTTCGTGAGTATCGTCCGCGGATCGAAAATCTGATTCAGGAGAAAGAGCGTCGGATCAACAGCATGAAACGCGGTGATGAACTGCCTGCTGGTGTTCTTCAGATGGTCAAAGTCTATGTAGCCACAAAACGGGTGATTTCCGTTGGTGACAAGATGGCAGGCCGTCACGGTAATAAGGGTGTGATTTCCAAGATTCTTCCAGAAGAAGATATGCCGTTCCTTGAGGATGGCACATCAGTCGAAATTCTGCTGAATCCACTGGGTGTACCTAGCCGTATGAACGTCGGTCAGATTCTTGAGACGCACCTTGGCTGGGCTGCTGTAAAGCATGGATTCCAAGCTGTCTGTCCGGTGTTTGATGGTGCTGACGAGGATGTGATTCGCCAATGTCTGGTCGAGGCCGGTTTGCCTGAGAATGGCAAGGCTCGATTGTTCGATGGTCGTACGGGTGAACCGTTTGACCAGCGAGTGACAGTGGGTTACCTCTACATGCTGAAACTGCACCACTTGGTGGATGACAAGATTCACGCCCGTGCCACCGGTCCTTACTCGCTCATCACGCAGCAGCCATTGGGTGGAAAAGCCCGGTTTGGCGGACAGCGGTTTGGTGAGATGGAAGTCTGGGCTCTGGAAGCTTATGGGGCTGCATTCATCCTTCAGGAGCTGCTCACGGTCAAGAGCGACGACGTGGAAGGCCGGACCAAGATCTACGAATCAATGGTCAAGGGCGAAAATACACTTGAAGCTGGTACACCTGCCAGTTTCGACGTGTTAACCAACGAAATCTGCGGTCTTGGCCTGCATATGCAGCTCATCAAGAAACGGATTTGACAAGGATTTGCATAACGATCCTACAGGTTCACCGGTTGGTGAACCTGTAGGATTCATGCGAAGACTTGACAAATGCTTGAGATTCAGATACGTCTAAGGTTTACGGTATGCCTTGATTGGCTGACCTAGTGGAACCTGGAACCAGATATGGAAGGTGCCCTGATGATCATCGACCTGATCAGCCTATGGTTGAACGGTGTCTCTGAGATTTCAGATAAGTCATTTTCCGGAGATCAGTTTGCGGAGGAATTTATCAAGGTTGCACCTGATTTATTCCCAAACAGCGGCTTGAAGACACGTTCCGCCAGATACAGCATATATTGGCGTTCTCACCCCTTGTTGAAGGAGTGTGTTCTGTGAGCATGGGCGAAAGTGCCTACGATCGCGTTAATGACTATGGTGCCGTGAAGGTCCGCCTTGCCAGCCCTTCCGATATCCGAAGTCGTTCATTTGGTGAAATCAAAAAACCTGAGACTATCAATTACCGCACCTATCGCCCCGAAAAAGATGGTCTTTTCTGCGAAAAGATTTTTGGGCCTGAGAAGGATTGGGAATGCGCCTGCGGCAAATTCCGCGGTATGAAGTACAAGGGTATGGTCTGCGATCGGTGTGGCGTGAAAGTCACCCACTCCCGTGTTCGCCGTAAGCGCATGGGCCACATTGAACTTGCAGCACCAGTGGTTCACATCTGGTTCTTCAAGGCGATGCCAAGCCGACTTGGAACCCTTCTGGACATGAAGACGTCCAGCATGGAAAAGGTCATCTATTTCCAGGATTACGTTGTCGTTGATCCAGGCGATACGGAACTCAAGGAACGACAGCTTCTGAACGAAGAAGATTACCGCAACGCCCGTGCCAAATATGGTGAGGCTTTCAAAGCCGACATGGGTGCCGAAGCGGTTCGTCAACTCCTTTTGAGGCTCGACCTGGCAGCGATCTCCAAGCAACTTCGTCAAGAGCTGACTGAGACTTCCAGCAAGCAAAAGCTGAAGGATCTAACAAAGCGGCTGAAGGTTGTGGAAGCACTTCGCGATAGCGAAAATCGTCCTGAGTGGATGGTTCTGGAATGTATCCCAGTCATTCCTCCAGACCTTCGGCCACTTGTTTTGCTGGATTCCGGCAACTTTGCGACGAGCGACCTGAACGACCTCTATCGTCGTATCATCAACCGTAACAATCGGTTGAAGAAACTCGTCGATCTTAACGCACCTGAAGTCATCATTCGTAACGAAAAGCGGATGCTTCAACAGGCTGTCGATGCTCTGTTCGATAATAATCGTTGCAAGCGACCTGTTCTTGGTTCATCGAACCGCGCCTTGAAGTCTTTGACAGACATGATCAAGGGCAAACAGGGGCGTTTCCGTGAAAACCTGCTTGGCAAACGTGTTGACTACTCCGCTCGTTCCGTCATCGTGGTCGGTCCTGAATTGCGTCTGCACCAGTGCGGTCTTCCGAAGAAAATCGCTCTGGAGTTGTTCCAGCCGTTCATCATTCGTCGTCTGAAAGAGCAGAGGATCGCCGACACGATCAAGTCTGCTAAAAAGATGCTTGAGCGCCGTGCCGATGAGGTTTGGGACATTCTCGAAGAGGTGATCAAAAATCACCCTGTGCTTCTCAACCGGGCCCCTACCCTTCACCGGATGGGTATTCAGGCATTCGAACCGACACTGGTGGAAGGTAACGCCATTCGGCTTCACCCTCTGGTTTGTAAGGGTTTCAACGCCGACTTCGACGGTGACCAGATGGCCGTTCACCTGCCGCTCTCGATTGAAGCGCAAGTGGAAGCCATGACCCTGATGATGTCCACAAACAACATCTTCAGTCCAGCCAACGGTAGCCCGATCATCAGTCCTACACAGGACATCGTGATGGGTTCTTACTATCTCACCGTTCACCGTGCCGGTGACAAGGGCGAGGGCATGATTTTCTCATCTCCTCAAGAAGTTTTCCTGGCGTTCAGCCTTCGGAAGATGGATATTCACGCCCGTATCAAGGTACGTATCGCCAAAGACAA
>Ga0208720_1000075_pt1 | contig 25637 bp, 17 predicted proteins | sample LakMenEpi20Apr10_FD_150716 | JGI IMG/M metagenome (GOLD analysis project Ga0208720, IMG submission 150716) | Freshwater microbial communities from Lake Mendota, WI - 20APR2010 deep hole epilimnion (SPAdes) | ecosystem: Environmental > Aquatic > Freshwater > Lake > Epilimnion/Euphotic zone ...
TGATCTTCCCAGCCCTTCGGACTGGGCTGTAGGATCTCTGGCCGTTGGCCCGAAAACTAAAACCATCCCAAATCGGGAAGTTATTTCCGGCCTGATCCTTAATCGCCATGTTTGATCGACAACAAAACAACCAAAAACGGGCTTCGTTCGCTCTATCGCAAATATATTCTGCTTTTATCGATTGTAACGCATGTGCCCCGTATTTTATTTGTTTTCCGTGTTATCACGCTATCCCGCTTATGGGTCATATTTGATGATCGATACGGGATCGTTTCGTTTTATCATGCTTTCTTGAAAAACAATGCCAATACAAGGATCACACCTGTCATGAACACCACCACTGCCGGAAATGCTGTCAGACATGGGCTTTCCAGCCTTCGTCATATGCCAAAAGGTCGCGAGGCCGAGCTTGGGCCGATTGAACGCGAGCTGATCGATAGCCGCCAGCCCCAAACCCCTGAACAACTCGAAATCGTTCAGGAACTCGCTTTTGCCATGTGGCAGAAGGGCGAACACGAACGGCTCATGATCCTCGAGGCTGACAAACTGGCCGATCAAGCCGGCGATCTGTTTGACCAGAAGGCTATGGATGACTATCAGAAACTCAACGAACTCTGGCTTGATCAGCCTTTGCGCTATACCAGGGCCATGGCTGGATCCAAACTCGGCGTCCAGCATTTTGTCGAACACTGGCAGTTGTTCAGCCAGTGCCTGAAGGATGGGTTCGGCATCTCCCTGCCAATGGCTTTCAATGCGATCAAGTCGGAAGGGTGCTCGATTTCACCTAATATCATCTCTGGTGACGGGATTTGGATCATGACCAGAGTGGTGGCCCTCAAACCCAAACGCTCCAGTATCGCCGAAGAATGGCTCGAGCTGAAAGATCTTCGAGAAAGCTCCGACGCCATCAGTCGGGTCAACGCCATGTTCAAGAATATCCCGAATCCGCAGGACGCACTCAAAGAGTTGCATGAACGGTCTGAATCCCGAATCAAACACTGGACCAAGTTGCATCAGAAGTTGTCCTTGGAATACGAATCAAACCGCCAGAATTTTATCGACCAATATTCCATAAATGTCATGTCCAGCGAAGAATTTGAGAAACAAGTCCAGCGCATGCATCGATACCGGGTTTTCACGGAAAACCGGATCAAGGAACTCAATCGAAGGTTGGCGAATATCAAGTCAGAGATGCTCAAAAAAGAGCGTCAGCAAGATGAAAAGGCATGGCGTAATCAAATGCATGAAGTCGCTGTGGCGCAATTGCAGCGGCCTCAATTCGAACAGCTTCTGGAATATCAAAAACCGGGTGAACTTAAAAAAGATTCGCCTGTAAATTCTATTCCGAATCCGCCCAGGAATGTGGTATTGACCGATCAGGACGTGGATAAAATTCCGCCTGACTGGCAGAACCATAAGGCAATTTTAGAGCAGGTGGTGCCCAATGCGGAGCTTTTCCAACTCTGGACCAATGATCAATTGATCGAGTCCGACCACATGATCGAATATTTGACGCAACTCCCAGCCTCAAACAAGCATTGGATCGAGCAGATCAAAGCCTGCCAGGAATATGAATTGCAGCTCCGATCGCTGACGGTCCGTCGTCCCGAATAAGATGATTTTGTAGAACGATCTTTGACAATTTGATTTTGATGGCAGGTTTTCTTGGGTGAGGAAAATATGCGCTTTTTGGATTCGTGGGATGGGTTCATCCGTACCGATTGGGTCAGAATAGATCATTTTTAACGCCAGGTTAGTGTGTTATGCGGGTGGGCTTCACCCCACCCTACGATGTAAACTGCTTCAGATATTGATGTTATGGTGAAATTACGAAACGGTTTTGAAGTGTGGGGACTTTGAATTAAACAATGGCACCTTCTCAAAGATTTGTAATATCTGACTCTGGTATTGGTTCGGAAAAAAACGTCAAACTTCTCAAACTCAGATGGTCCTGGCTTGCAAGTCAGGGGCGGAATCATAAGAATCCATACAGGCTGAAAGAAACCAACGTCTGATTCGATCAGTTTTGATGGACAATTCGTGTTCTAAAAGTGACAATAGTTCATATCTGGTTGAGACCTTGACTGGTCTTGCACTTCGTCATCCGACCCAAACCAACTCTCCTGATTCTGGATTCAAAAAGCGATGTCTTCCGAGCCTAACAGCGAATCCTTCATGCGTTCCGACACCATCAAAAAGGGCGACCAGCGAGCCGCTCACCGGAGCCTCCTGCGGGCCACCGGCGTGCGTGAAGATGATTGGGACAAGCCTTTTATCGCAATTTGTAACAGCCACGTCGACATCATTCCAGGCCACGTCCACCTTCAGGAAGTCGGCAATTACGTGAAGGAATGCGTGCGCGAGGCTGGCGGTGTACCGTTCATCTTTAACACCATTGGTGTGGACGACGGTATCGCCATGGGCCACAAGGGGATGAAGTTCTCCCTGCCCTCCCGTGAGATCATCGCCGACAGCGTGGAAACCATGATCGAAGCCCACCGATTCGACGGCATGGTCTGTATCCCAAACTGCGATAAGATCGTTCCCGGTATGTTCATGGGCGCCATGCGTACCAATATCCCAACAATTTTCGTTTCCGGCGGTCCAATGGAAGCGGGTGTCACGGCATCAGGCAAAACGGTCGACCTGATCGACGCCTTCGTGGCCGGTGCCAAGCGTCAATCAGGCCAGATCACGGCTGAAGAACTTCTCGAGATTGAACAAGCCGCATGTCCAACCTGTGGAAGCTGTTCCGGCATGTTCACAGCCAACAGCATGAACTGTCTGGCCGAGGCGATTGGAATGGCCCTGCCCGGTAACGGCACCATTCTGGCGACATCCGCTGAACGGAAAACACTCTATCGCGATGCGGCTTTCCGTATCGTCGAGATGGCCAAACAGTTCGGTAAAGTCGGCCCTGGGCATGGCCTTCTGCCTCGTGAAATTGCCACTCAGGAAGCCTTTGATAACTCGATGGTGCTCGACATGGCCATGGGTGGCTCGACCAACACCATTCTTCACATTTTGGCGATTGCCCACGAAGCCGAAGTCCCGTTTGACCTGAAGCGAATTGCGGCCGTCAGCAAACGGACTCCACATATCTGTAAAGTCTCTCCATCAGGCAAGTACCATATTGAAGATGTGGCCCGTGCCGGTGGGATTCACGGCATTCTGGGTGCTGTGGAACGAGGCAAGCCGGGTACACTTAGCCTAGACTGTAAGACAGTCACTGGCAAGACCTTAGGCGAGAATATCGCTGAATTTGATGTGCGTGCTGAAAGTGCCGATAGTGAAGCTCGGAAGTGGACCGCCGTGCGTCCCGGTGGAGTGAGATCTAACAAGGCTTGGTCAAGTGGATCCGTTTCAGCCGCTGACATTGCGATCCTTGAGGCTCCTACAGCATCAGGCCACGGCTTCAGCGGTCCTGCCCCAGACGGATTCGACCCGTTTGATGTGATCCGCGAAGTTCCGAAAGCCTATTCCGAAGAAGGTGGCCTGGCCGTACTTTACGGTAATCTGGCACCTCGAGGTGCCGTGGTGAAAACCGCCGGCGTTTCGCCCAATATGCTGATCCACGAAGGCCCTGCCGTGATCTTTGAAAGCGAAGAGGATGCATACAACGGTATCGTTTTCGGTAAAGTCAAGGCTGGAGACGTGGTCGTCGTACGTATGGAAGGCCCTAAGGGTGGCCCTGGTATGCAAGAAATGCTGGCCCCAACTACAGCTATTAAAGCCGTTGGCTTAGGCGAGTTGTGTGCATTGGTCACCGATGGTCGATTCTCAGGCGGGACAGCCGGAGCATCGATTGGACACGTCAGTCCAGAAGCGGCCGTGGGTGGGCCGATCGGCCTTTTGAAGGACGGCGACATCATTGCCATCGACATCATGGCCGGCAAGCTCGAAGTGAAGCTCTCGGAATCGGAATTGGCCGAACGAAAAGCAGCTTGGACACCTCCTCCATTGCGAATCACAAAAGGTTATTTGGCTCGATATGCCAAAATGGCGACCTCGGCTGACACCGGTGGAGTTCTGAACTGGGACTGATTCAGGACTTGATGATTGCAATCATTTAATCCAGCTCTCTTTACGCCAGTTTGTTGGCTAAAGAGAGTTTTTGTTCGTTAAATCTATATTCAAATATAAAAACCTTACCCTTGACAAAAAACGCATATTTCGCATGATTAGCCCGTCTGATCCTCAACGACTTCTCAACCTGCATGGAGGTGGGTTCAAATGGCTGCTTTACCTATTGGCTTGGCTTTCCTCATGTTAGCTCCAAGCCCTGATACCACTGCTCTGAGTTCCACACCACCTGCGATCTCAAAGCCACTCACCGACCATTCCATCCAACGGGCCTCAGGATCAGTTCAAAGCACAAAAATCCATCGCTTTGCACCACCTTTGCCCAAGCCAGGTTTACCCTTGGCAATCGACAAATCAGGCGTGATTCACGAACCGGTCATCCAGGCGATCTACGAAGAACCGGCATCCGCAAGTGACGAAGCCTTACCAAGTCCTCAATCGCCTCGCCGATTGACTGACCTTCCACCTCTCACGCCTGCCCCATCGGCATCTCCTGTGCCTTCTGCATAATCAGTCGGCTTACACCGACGAACTGTAACCCCCATCCACAGGCACGGCCACACCAGTGACATAATCGCTGGCACGTGACGCCATCCAAACCGCCGTGCCTGCAATGTCTTCTGGCTGCCCCCACCTGCCCATCGCAATTCGATCCACGACTTTGTTGTAGACCTCGGGAATCTCTTCCTTCGCTTGATTTGTTAAGTCCGTCACAAACCAGCCCGGCAATATGGCATTGACCTGAATCTGATCCTTAGCCCAAGCCATCGCCAGACTTTTCGTCAATTGCACTACTCCTGCTTTCGCCGCTGCATAAGCAGGTGCAAACGCAGCTCCAAATATTGAGGTCATACTGCCGATATTAATAATCTTCCCGCTCCCGTTCAATTTCATCAACGGATAAACCGCCTTCGAAAAAATAAATGCACTCGTCAGGTTGATCCGAACCACCTCGTCCCACTCCTCGATCGTCATCACCTCAGGCCGCTTTCGGATATTCATTCCAGCATTATTTACAAGAATATCCGCTCGCCCAAAACTCGTTAAAATCGCGTCGGTCACAGCCCCAACCTGCTCAGGCTGACCAACATCGGCAATAAATCCTTCCGCCCTCACACCAAAATCAACAGCAATCCGAGCCGCTGCATCCATCGTTTTCTCGCGGTCCCGGCCCACCACTGCAACCTTCGCCCCAGCCTGAGCCAGACCTCTGGCAATCCCTAAACCAATCCCTCCATTGCCACCTGTGACAATCGCAGTCCTGCCATTCAGATCAAATGGATTGATCATTTTCAGCCTTTCTTGAGACAATGGATGAGATACGCTCATTCACACTGTCGCCCAGAGGTTCAGGTCATGTCCGATCAAGTGAATTCGATGAGTCGCTGTCTCAAAGCCTACTGGCTCAGAGACCGCTCCACAATATCTCGACTCATTTTGATCGCCTTCTTCGTGGCTGCCTTAACACCTGAAATCACCCGGGCCAACGAACCAAAGTCTGACCCATGGTTGATGTATCGTATTATGGGGCTTGATGATCTGCGACTTTCACTTTCTCAGATGGAGCGTCGTCTGGAAGTTCTCAGAGTGGAAGTCTCCCGGTCACGAAAACTGGTCGCCTCAGGCGCAGCACCCCAAATCGAACTGATTGAGAACGAGGGAAATCTCGCCATTTCCAACGCGGAACGAAACGAGCTGATCGCTCTTATCAACTGGCAGAGCTACCTCCTGCAACTCTCCAAAAATGAGCGGGAATTCAAGGAAACAGAGCACTTCCAATTGCTGGTAGCTCATCTGGAGCCACGTGTTGCGATGGCTCAGTCGATCGTCAGCCTCTTTGAAAAGCGATATTCCATCAGCGAGCGATTGAAGCAGCGTAAAGCGATTTCATCAGAAGAGTTCGAGCGATCGTCGGACGATCTTCAAGAGTCAAAGTCCAGGCTAATCTTCTATCGGTCACAAGCACTTCAAGCACGTCACGCTTTGGAAATTCGCCAGGGCAAGCGTGAATTCCAGCAAGAGGAAGCCGATATTCTGGCTCAGGCCGTGGTGTCAGCCCACATTTCTTTATGGAAAACCACTTTGAGTTCAAACGATCACCGGTTGGCACGGCTTCAAGCCTTGAAAAGTCGTGGGGTGGTGACACAAGCTGAGATAGACGCAGTGAATGAGTCACGAAAATCACTCCAGCAAGCCCTGGATTCAGCCATCAGTGCCAAGCCAGAGCCCTACCCTGCCCCCGGACGCATGAAACGGCCGCCAGCACAGTTGACATAGGTCTAAGGTGTTTCTTAAAAGAGAGTTAAGAAGAATGTGTCGCGGAGCAGGAAAATATTTGGGAGGAGACACTTGCTAAGTGAACATAGATACATTAGAGTGAGTTAGTGTAGTAATCCACTTGAGTCGAAAGCGACCAATAGATGAAAATTTCTTGGTGAAGCGCCCATGATTCGTTTCATTCATGCTGCAGACATACATTTGGATAGCCCGATGCGTGGCATTGATTCGGAGAGGGCGAGGATAGACCCGGGTGCGTATCGTGTGAGCACGAGAAAGGCACTTGAGAACCTGGTGAACGTATCTGTTCGAGAGAATGTCGATTTTTTGACGCTTGGCGGCGATAATTACGATGGCGACTGGGATAATTTTGAGACAGGCCTGTATTTCCAAGAGCAGATGGCCCGGCTTGGCGAGATTCCAGTGGTTTCCATTTCAGGGAATCATGATGCAGCGAATAAAATGACGTTGCGATTACATATGCCAGCGAATTTTAAGTCATTAAGCGATGAGAGGCCGGTGGAATACGAGGTGATACCTGGCGTTCGGGTGGTGGGGCAAGGGTTTAGGGACCCGAAGGAGTCGCGAAACTTAGCCGAGTTGTATCCGAGGCTGGACGGCGGCGGAGTTAAAATAGGGCTTTTACATACATCGCTGGATGGACGTGAAGGGCATGCCCGTTACGCGCCGTGTTCGGTGGATGATTTGAAACGCAGGCATTATCACTTCTGGGGTCTGGGGCATATTCACAAGCATTCTTGGGAGCAGCGGTCGGGCGACCCGCCGATTTTATTTCCAGGGAATTTACAGGGGCGGCATGCCAGGGAGACTGGGGCCAAGGGGGCGTGGTTGATTACTCTGGATGATGACGGGGGGTTCAGGAATAAAGAATTTCTGGAGCTTGATGTGACGCGTTGGATGACCCTTGAAATTTCAATTTCAGGGAAAGATCATCCCGATGAATTTTTTAAGGCCTGCGAGCTTGAATTCAATCGTCGGAATCTTGAGGTTTCCAATAAGATTATGGCGGTTCGTGTGCGGGTGACGGGCGAGTCGGTATTGCATCATCATTTGCTCTCGCTTCAGGAGATGCGTGAAGACGCTCTTTTGGCCAACATGCAGTCAGCGGCGACCAATGCAGTGGCTCAGCGTATATGGGTGGAGAAGGTGGAGCTGGCATCGTGTCTGCCGCAGTCGGAACAACGCTACAAGCCGGTTGCATTTACGTTTTTGCAGCAGTTCATTGACGATTCGGTACTTGATGAGTCATGGATTGAGAAATATCTGAAGAGTCCGGAAATTGATAAACTGAAGAAGCAGGTTGGCTACTTCAGCGAAATGGATGTGGTGCGTGAACTTGAGATGAGTTTTGATCCCTTGGCCGTCCGTGAGTTGATCGGCGAGATTCCGGAAATACTGGAAATGAAACTTGGTCGGAATCAAGCGGAAGAAATTCGGGACGAGGAAAAATAATCATGCGTTTTCTTGAATTGAAGCTGAAGCCATTTGGAAGGTTCGAAGATGAGACCATCCGGTTCTCTACCGAGATTCACTCTGTTGGCGGATTTCACATGATTATTGGCCCGAACGAGGCGGGTAAATCGACAACGCTCGCTGCATTTGAACGGTTTCTGTTCGGTTTTCCGAAAAAAGATATTTATAACATTCTGAAACGGAAAAATCTCTGGATTGGGGCCGATTTGCAGCTTTCAACAGGCGAGTGCATAGGTCTTTGGCGTAAGAATTCGCAGCAGAATTCCCTACTGGGTGAGAATCAGAAGGATAGCCGGCCCGCAAATCTACTCGAAAACCTGCTGCGTCCGATTGATTCAAAAACCTATATGAAATTGTTTGGCCTGAATCAGGATACACTTCGTGAAGGAGGGAAAAAGCTGGTGAGTGGTGAGGGCGAATTTGCCGATATCCTATTTGGAGAGTCGCTTGGCGATCTTCATCGTTTTGATAAAATTCGAGTTGCATTGAAATCGTCGGCGGATGAACTCTTCAAAATTGACGGACGTTCTCGCACGCCTCTGAATGCATTACGATCGAAAATTGATGAATTGAATACAAAGATGCAGGAGTCGGTAACGCGCACTGCGGTTTGGACGGAGATGGAATTAAAACGTGAGTCGATCAAGGGTGATTTGAATCGGGTTGAGAGAGAAATTGCGGCGCTTGGCCAGCAACTGAATTTGGCTAGAAATCGGTCCTCGTCGCGCAAGCATGTGGATGAATTGAAACGCCTGCAGGTCGAGTTGGAACCGTTAGCCGGACTGCCGCGTGTACAGGAACGCCTCCATCATGAATTAACAAAGGCCGACACACGGCTTGCTTCAATCAAGAGTGGGATACAGGAGAGCGAAGAAAGAATTCGAATGAGCCGGGAAGTGTTGCTCGGGATCATGATCCTCCAGAAATTTCTGGATCACGGCGAGGAGATTGCCACGCTGTCCGGTAAGTCTTCTGCAATCGATCAGCACCGATCTCGCGTTGCGGAATTGACAGCTGAGATTGAGCAACAACGCTTCAATCTGAAAAATCAGGCATTTGAACTTGGCTTGGATTTTGATCGCCCTGAGCAGGTGCCCCGCATTGATACGGCGACGAAAAAACGGATTGATAAAAACGGTCAAAATATAAAGACGCTCCAAGCTGAGCTAAAACAGGCTGATCATGATGTGAATCGGCTTGGCAGAGAGCTTGAAAAGCTGCGGCAGGTGACTCAGGGCGAAGTGTTTTCAGAGTTTGAATTGACGACCGTCAACTCCGATCTGACTAGGCTGCGAACGATTCTTGATCAACAGCTGAAACTGCCGGAAATTAAAAAAAACTTAAGCAGGCTCAATTCGGAGCTTCATTCAAAACTGCGGGCATTACCGTTTTGGTCAGGTGATTTGGCCGAATTCGACCTGATTGCATTGCCTGAGAAGGAAGCGGTGGAATCTGCCGAACACGCCCTAATCAAAGCTGCGACGAGTTGTGAAGCGGCTCGGCAGAGGTGGTTTCAGTTGAAACTTGATGTTCAAAAACAGGAACAGTCGATTGCAAAGCGGCGCGAGCAATTGACATTGCCATCGCTAGACGAGTTATTGCTGGCGCGGCAGGAACGTGACGAGGCCTGGGCCGAGATTGACGCCCGATGGAGGCAATCGGTAGACTTGCCGGCCAATGAAAAATCTGTATATTCCGACCTTTTTTCGCAATTGATTAAAACTGCGGATCGGATGGCTGACCAACTCAGGGACCATGCCGAGCTTGTTTCAGAAATGTTGCAACTTGAGGTCCTGCGGGCTGAGCGAGACATGGCTCATTTTAAACATTCGCAAGAAATGTGCGATTATCAAAAGTCAATGGGGCGTTGGCAGAATTTTTGGGGTTTTCTTTTGGAAACACCGGTGGATCCCTTGACTGTAAAGTCCTGGTTGGGAATTGGTCCCGTGGTCGAAAAGCTGAAGCAGGATATTTCCGAGGCGGAGTTGCAACTCACTGAGATTCATTCGCTATGGCCCACATTTCGTGATAGTAAATCGGGCTTTGCCATCGCCGGGGTCAGGCTTGATGCTCTGGATGCGGAGATTGCCTTCGCTGCACTTTCAGAGAAACGTGATTTATTGAACTCGCGGGGCGCGATCGAGAAAAAGAAGCTGGTGAGTATTGAAAAGAAGCAGGATGAGCTCGATGGACTTACTCTTGAAATTGCTGATAAGCGAGCGAGTCTCGCGAATGAAACAACTGCATGGCAGGAGATTCTTAAAACTAACTCAATTAGCGAGGTAATGGCGCCCGATGAATTTACCACATTTGCTGGGGCCTTGGCTGTTTTTCACCAGGACTGGCAGCGATATCATTCAATTATAGAAACGCGTCAGAATATTGTGAGTGAACTTGCAACGTTTGACGCGAACTTGCATAAGTTAGCGGAAAATATTGGATTTCGCGAGGATCCTGACTCGACAACCTCGACCATTCGGCAGATGAGTCAGGAACTGGGCAAAGAGCGTGAAAAACAGGCCAATATCGTGCGATTAGAGAGAGATATCGAAACCGAACAGAAAAAAATAACCCGGCTGGCGGAAGCCAGGCGAGAGGATGAGGAGAAGATCAAAGAGATATGTCAAAAAATTAGTGTTGAAAATGTGGGTTCTGCTGAAGAGCGGTTTGGTGCGATATCTCGGCGAGATGCAATTGAAGCGAGCATCAATCAGACCGTTTCTATACTTACGCAGCTAAGGGGTGACATCGATCTGGAAAGCTGGACTGCTATTGTTTCAGCCGAGACGGCTGATGAGACCGAGGTGGCAATAAAAGACTGTCTCAGCCGATTGTCGCAGCATGAAGAGAGTAGAGCCGAGCTTCTCAAAGATCTTGGTGCGTGGAGCAACCGTCAGGCTGAGATTGAAAAACGGGTTGGTCAGGCGCGGTCGCTGGATGCCCGCAATGAGCATAGTTTGCTTGTTGAAACGACGAAAAGTCAAATTCGAAACTACATGAAATATGCTATCACCAACCGGATTTTGGAGGAGGCCGCACAAGATTATCGCAAACGCATGGGCGACGACGTGCTGAACATGGCCAGCGACAATTTTCGCACCCTTTCACTACAAAGTTTTGATGGCATTCGGCAACATCCTAACGAGAGTGGTGGCAATAGTCTTGTGGCAGTTCGCGACATGAACGATCCGGATTCGGTTGAACTTCATCTAAATGAACTGAGCGAGGGCACGCGTGACCAGCTTTTTATGGCTCTGAAAATGGCCATGATTCGTAATCGGCTCATGGAACGGCAAAAGCATGGCCAGTCTCCGCTTCCGGTAATTTTGGACGACATCCTGGTCCAGTTTGATGACGATCGTTCGGCAGCGGCCTTCCGTTTGCTTGGCGAGCTTAGTGAAATCACACAAGTTGTTTTTCTGACGCACCACTCGCACCTGGAGGCTGTGGCGCGTGCGGCGTTCGGCGAGAAGCAGATTGGGATCCATCGGCTCACGTGTTTGCAGCCGGCGCCACTGGTCTTGCGATAAGAAATCGCGGATTTTCGACCAGCGGTTGATGGTCATTTGGATGCGTTCTGCATAGAATCAGTGTCATGATACTGACCGGAATCTCAGCAACATCAGGACCACAGGGCCACATCATTCATGACACGCAAGCCGGAACATCCTGTCAACGAGTTGATTGTCAATCGCTGGTCGCCGCGTTCGATGAGCGGACATACGGTGCCCCATGCGGATTTGATGTCGCTTTTTGAGGCAGCCCGGTGGGCTCCTTCTGCCTTTAATGGTCAGCCGTGGAGGTTTTTGTATGCCCATCGGGACAGCGTTCATTGGCCCCTGTTGTTCGACCTGTTGGGCGAATTTAACCAAGGCTGGTGCAAGAATGCAGGGGCACTTGTACTGATGCTTTCCAAGACTACATTTGACCACAACGGAGAACTGGCCAGACTTTATGCGTTTGATGCCGGAGCTGCTTGGGAGAATCTGGCTCTTGAGGCAGCACACCGAGGACTGGTGGCCCATGCCATGCAGGGGTTTGATCATGTTAAGGCCAAGCCTGCGTTAAATATTCCTGAGGAATTTGACCCGATGATCATGATCGCCATCGGGCACAAGGCCCCGACAGAGAATTTGCCAGATACTTTGCGTGAACGTGAACGGCCGACACCTCGAAAAACTGTAAACGAGCTGGCATTCGCCGGTCCATTCCCTGTCTGAATTTCAATATTCAACTACCAACCATTCATCCGTCCAGAGAATCCCAAAAGAGGAAAAACATGCTGACACCCGACCAACTTTACGACAAAGCCATTGATACACGCGACAGTGGCGATAAGCCTGGTGCGATTGAGTTCGTTAAACAGGCTCTTGAACTCGACCCAAATCTCGCAATCGGCCATGGCCTGATCGCTAAACTGTATGCCGATATCGGTGAAGTGGAAAAAGCCATCGAGCATGCCAATAAGGTGGTTGAGCTCGAGCCTGACGATACATTCAGCTATACCGCTTTATCGGTAATTTATGTGAAATGCGGGCGAATTCCTGAAGCTGAGGCTGCCAAAGCCATGGCATTCCAACGGGAACATGGGCTATGATTCTACGATTGCATTTCACACGTGAACTCGTCATTGCAGCTTTCATTACGGCATTTCTGAGTCATTCCACCCAATCTGCGGATCCGCAGAAACCAGAATGGTTCTCAGTCCAGTTGCCCAGACTGGTGGAATTCTATCAGGATCTGCACCAAAATCCTGAGCTTTCGCTCGCTGAAAAACGCACTTCCAATGTGCTGGCCGAAGCCTTGAAGGCCGCAGGTGCAGAGGTCACAACCGGGGTTGGTGGATATGGTGTTGTGGGTGTCCTGAAAAATGGCGAAGGCCCGACAGTTCTGGTTCGATCTGATATGGATGGATTGCCTGTCACAGAAACCACTGGGGCGAAGTATTCCAGCCAATCGAAAGCGACTGACTCCGAAGGTCGATCCACAGGTGTGATGCATGCCTGTGGCCACGACATTCACATGACTTGCCTTTCAGGTACGGCGAAATGGCTTGCGGATCATCGCGAGAAGTGGTCCGGCACCGTGATCTTGATTGGTCAACCGGCAGAGGAAAGGGTTGTTGGTGCCAAGGCGATGCTCGATGCCGGTCTTTACACCAAATTTCCTAAACCAATGGCTGCACTGGCTCTGCACGTGGCTCATGATCTACCTGTGGGCAAGGTTGGAACGATTTCTGGCCCAGCATTTGCCTCCAGTACATCGGTGGATATCACGGTGAAAGGTCGTGGCGGACATGGTGCAATGCCCAATCATACAATCGATCCAATTGTTCAGGCGAGCATGCTCGTGATCGATTTGCAAACCATTGTGAGTCGTCAGGTTAGCCCGATTGATGCCGCTGTGGTGACGGTCGGATCATTTCATGGTGGAACCAAGCATAATATCATTCCGAACGACGTTCACTTGCAATTGACAGTCAGAGCATTTCGTGACGACACTCGCGAATTGTTGTTGAGTTCAATCCGTCGAAAAGCCGATGGAATTGCTCATGCGCACAACGCCCCCAAGCCTGAAATAACTATCGCTGAGGGTATCTCGTCGACCACAAATTCACCTGAATTGGTGGCAAAAGTCGTGCCTGCGTTTGAAAATGCTTTAGGCCAGTCGAATGTTGTGGTGGTATCTCCAACGACTGGTGCTGAGGATTTTGGACTTTATGGTCGAGACGGAGTTCCGACTTTTATGTTTCGGCTGGGAACAGTCAAACCAGAACGTATTCACGAATCCCAAAATGGCGGTAAACCTTTGCCATCACTTCACTCTGCTGAGTATTTGCCAGTTGCTGAAGGGTCGATTGAAACCGGTGTGAAAGCCATGTCGGCTGCTGTCGTTCGTCTACTTCCACCGAAATGATCAGGTATTTATACCCTGTTAGAGGAAAATCTCATGATGGACTTTTCGCCTCCTGCGCTCGATGGAATTGATGGTTTGATCAGCCCTTCGCTCGTGATATTTCGTGATCGAGTGGCGGCGAATATTCAGAGAATGATTGCTATGGCAGGTGGTGCTGATCGGCTGAGGCCTCATGTGAAAACGCATAAGATGGCTGAAGTGGTTCGGATGTGTGAATTGGCTGGTATTCACAAGCATAAATGTGCCACGATTGCCGAGGCTGAAATGACGGCAACGGCTGGAGGCCGCGATGTCCTGATGTCGTATCCTATTGTTGGTCCAAATGTCTGGCGATTTCTCAAGTTGCAACAGTTTTTTGGAGCCACCCAGTTCGCGGCACTTGCGGATGATCTGGACACTGTTGCATTTATTGATGAAGCCGCACGCCGACATCACCAAAAAATCCGGCTTTATCTTGATCTTGATTTAGGAATGAATCGGACAGGAATTTTGCCAGGTGATAAGGCTTTTGAAATTTATAAGCTGATTGCATCTTCCCCGAATCTGATTGCATCCGGGCTTCATGGATATGATGGACATGTTCGAGACGTGAATTTGTCTGATCGTAAAACGACGGCTAGACCAGGTCAGGAAACCTTGTTTGCATTTCGCGACAGGTTGATTGGAGCGGGATTGCCAGTCCCATCACTTGTGGTGGGTGGATCTCCGAGTTTTCCAACGCACACTGGGCTCACTGATCCAACGATTGAGTTGTCTCCTGGAACATTGGTTTTTAATGATTCAGGATATGGCTCAAGATACGATGACTTGCCTTTTCCACCGGCGGTCTATTTATTAACGAGAGTGATAAGTCGGCCAGGTCATGACAGACTCTGTCTTGATTTGGGTCATAAGGCCGTTGCTGCGGACCCAGCGCCTCCAAAGGCTCGAATATTGGCCATGCCCGATGCCGAACCCTTGGGGCATTCCGAAGAGCACCTAGTCATTCGATGTCCGAACCCCGAGGAGTATCCGGTTGGAACGGCATTGTGGGCAGTGCCTTCTCACATTTGTCCAACAGTGGCACTGCACAATTGGGCTTATGTTGCAGAAGGCGGTAAGATTGTAGGGAGATGGGATGTCACAGCTCGCGGGCGGGTCATTTCCATTTGAATCGGTCATGGAGACGGGGTGGATTCAAGAATCTGCTAATATTGGCAATTTTGAATCGCCCCATTTTTCCAATTCAAGTTTGATATTTTCAAACACTAGAATTCGGAATTGCATTTTTAAAGGTGTACCGATAGGTAATTCAATCTCGTCCTTATTCTCATCAGGCCGAGGAGTTGGATTTGCAACAATCAGACCATAGTCTCGGGTATGGCCCCAGAATTGCAGGTTGTTAGAATTTTGTGCCAAGACCTGTATTCCAGTCCTAAGCGCCTGATTTTTTGCTTCAGGGCTAAGCATGGTTGCGGCCCACCAATGCGCCTGTTTTCCCCATGTGCCTCTTTCGTTGGTGCCACCCGCGCTGTTTTGTAATACTCCTTGGCCGGTTTTTACGCATAATGGGGTCGAGAGTCTTAATCCCAGCCCCATTTCTTCCTGGTGCCCAAGTTTTATTGGATCTGTTTTAGATGAGATCGTTGAATTCCAGTCCAGCATGATTCCACCAGTCCAACGACTCCATCGGAATTCGGCGACCTCGAATAAATCCGGTTTTTTCAGGTCGTCAGTGCTTGACTTATAAGCATTTAAAACGGAAAAGCGGATTTGATTTGACTTGATGACGGGTGACTGAAGGAATCTGACATGCTGGATCTTTGCCTTGTTCCGCCAATAGTCTTCACCGTTAAGTCTGCCGAAGGCGAGCCATAAGCCGGGATGCATTGTTGCGTGATCACTGGCTTCTGTGGTTGGTACAGCCGGATTGTGGCGAGTGATCCGTGTACCTCCCGTTGTATGTAAGTCCATGAAATATGGCCGATGAATCGTATTGTCGTTAAATACATAATTGGCAATGAGTTGCTGATTGTAATTCAATAGTAACCGATTGGCTTGCAGTTCAAATGACCAAAGAGTTGGTTCAGCGATAGTCGCTCGAAGTTTCAGTGGACTTAATGCGGCCAGGAGATGGAATGCTCTACGGTTCATGGTGGTTTACCTTGTTTTTGAATGTCAAATGCCTTTTGGGATAGCCCAGTGAGCTTCACGGTATTTTCTTGTAAGGAGGGTGTTTGCCTCGATGTCGTTATCGAATATTTCTTTAGCTGGATTGAATTCGAGCGATCTGCCCAGCCTTGTCGAGATATTTCCAAGATGGCAAAGTGATGCAGAAATATGGCCTATGTCAATCGGTGCTGACAAAGATCTTTTATTCCGAATGGCCTCAATAAAATTCAATTGATGAGACTCATGAGCCTCAGGCTTGCCGGGCAATGCGATTTCTTTGTTTTTCTTGTCAAAGACTTTGACGATTCCTTTCTTAGACAAGAGCATCCATCCCTCTGTACCATAAAACATGTTCCCATTGTCAATTCCTTGATCAGGGGAATATGGAGACCAGATTCGCATCTCAAACATAAGTTGTTTGGGATCACTGGATTTACTATCAGGTTTATATTCGAAAAGGACATTCTGTGTGTCAGGAAATTGTTGGTCGTCGTCAAAATAGTATTTGCCACCCACTGCTGCGACGCGGTTTGGATGCGAGGTTACACCAAGTCCCCAGCGTGCGATGTCGAGTTCATGTACCCCGTCATTTCCCATGTCGCCAGTGCCAAAATCATGCCACCAGTGCCAGGTGTAATGATGCCGGTTGGATTGAAATGGAACCTTCGGTGCTGGACCTGTCCAGAGATCGTAATCAAACCCTTCGGGTGGGCTGGATGGCTTTGCATGGCCAATATCCGAGCGTTTCTGGATATTAAAGGCTTTGGCAAATAAAACCTTTCCAATGATTCCTTGATGAAGATGCGATATGGAGTGACGAATCAGTTCCATGCTTCTGGATTGAGTCCCGTGCTGGACGATCCGCTTATTTCGTAATGCGGACTCCACCAGCAATCGACCTTCCAGAATATTATGTGAGCAAGGTTTTTCAACATAAACGTGCTTGCCAGATTCACATGCGAGAATTGAGGCTGGTGCATGCCAGTGATCGGGAGTTGCGACGATCACTGCCTGAATTTTTGGATCTTCCAAAACACGTCGAAGGTCGCTGACGATCTTCGGAGCATTCTGGCCTGATTTCATGACGCGATCGGCAGCTGATTGCGCTCGCTTTTCATCAGGATCGCAAACATATTGAAACTGTATTCCGGGAATCTTGAGGAAGTTCGTTAATAAATTGGTGCCTTGCCCACCACAGCCAATCAACGCAATCGGTAAAACTTCTCCTTGTTCTGCGCTTATGACGGTTGGATTCAGCGCTGTTGCAATGACGGCAGATTGTTTTAAGAACGCTCGACGTGGTGTCATTTGATTAGATCCTCAATAGTTTTCTTCTGCTTGGAATATAGGCTGCCCTGGCGAGTGCGATGGCATCGATGGCCAATGATTGAGAGGTTTTGTATTTCCTCAATCTCATTTTTAGGAGAGTATGGGGTGGATGACATTGCCGTGGACATCGGTCAGACGGAAGTCCCGGCCTTGGTATCGAAAAGTCAAACGCTTGTGGTCGAGCCCTAATTGGTGAAGAATTGTGGCTTGGAGGTCGTGTACGTGAACTTGATTTTCGATCACATTATAGCCGATTTCATCGGACTTTCCGTAAATGAAACCAGGTTTTATGCCGGCCCCGGCCATCCACATCGTGTAGGCATCAATGTGGTGATCACGGCCGATGGTTTCGCGGGTTTCGCCCATTGGAGTTCTGCCAAATTCGCCACCCCAGATGACTAATGTGGAATCGAGAAGTCCTCTTAATTTTAAATCCTGGATCAGTGCAGTTGTTGGTTGATCGACCTCTCGGCAGATTTTGGTGAGTGTGGAGTCGAGATCGAGAGCACCTCCGTGGTGATCCCAATCCGTATGATAGAGCTGGATAAATCGGACACCGCTTTCGACCATCCTGCGTGCCAGCAGGCAATTCATGGCATAAGATGGTTTGCCGGGCTCCACTCCATAACGTTTCAGCGTCAATGGGCTTTCATGGGTGATATCGACCAATTCAGGGGCCGTTGTCTGCATCCGGAATGCCATTTCATACGCGGCAATTCGAGTTGCAATTTCAGGGTCGCCGGTCTGATTCTGACGGATCTGGTTCAGGCTATTGACTGTTTGATAGAATTTCGATTCCTCTGAGTGGGATCTGCCTTCAGGTGCTGCAAGGTCGAGGATAGGGGTATTTCCTTTGAGGAATGGAACGCCTTGATGGCGAGTGGGCAAAAAACCGCTCGACCATAATGCCGCCCCGCCGCGTGGGCCTCTTGGGCCTGATTGCAATACAATAAAGGCGGGCATATCTTTGGATTCGCTGCCAAGGCCGTAGCTCACCCAACTGCCCATGCTGGGTCGACCGAACTGTGGGGAACCTGAATTGAGAAAGCCTTTGGCCGGGCCGTGATTAAAGACGTCGGTTTTCATGCCTCTAAGCCAGCAGATATCGTCGACAACCTCGCGGTGGAATGGCAATAGGCCAGAAAGATCCATACCGCATTCGCCGTGTTTTTGGAATTTTTCTTTCGAGCCGAGTAGCTTCGAATTGGGCTTTAAAAAGGCAAATCGTTTCCCTTTGGTGAATGAATCTGGTGTGACCTGTCCACTGAGTTGATTTAATGTCGGTTTTGGGTCAAATAATTCGAGCTGGCTGGGGCCACCGGCCATGAAAAGGCAAATCACGGCTTTGGCTTTTGGCTCGAAGTGGGTTCCAGAAGGGGCGTCAAAAGCGTCTCCAAAAGCATTTGAGGCTAATTGAGATTCCCCCAGACCGGCGAGCGCCATGGAACCTAATCCGATGCGGCAATTATTTAAAAAATGCCGGCGGGTCATTTCATTTGTGATTCTGGCTTGAATTTCTTGGTCTGAACGGGTCATGGGATTCGCCGGTATCCAGAATGGGAGTTGGAGTGGGAAATGGACTTATTCGCGGGTGATGAATTCGTCGGTGTTCATCAAGACGCGGGCGATGGTGGTCCAGGATTGGATTTCGGAACGCCCTGTCAATCGCTCGGATTTCAACAGGTTGGATAATTGGTCGAGTTCAATCTTCAAAGGCATTCTATTTAAAGCCGCCTGGTAGAGATATTGCAACTTCTGGACATCGTCTGAGGATGAATGGTCAGCCACAAGTTGTGAAGCCCATTTTGTGGATAATTCGACAAAAACCGGGTCATTAGCAAGGTGAAGGGCCTGAATGGGGGTGTTTGAGCGATTGCGTTTGGTGCAAGCCACCTGGGCGTCTGCACCATCGAATGTCGTGATGAGCGGGTGACGACTCTGCCGCCAGATCCATGTGTATAAGCCGCGCCGATAGCGATCGGGGCCAGAGCTTGTCACCCAGGAACGCTGGCTTTGAGTGAATTGGAATAATTCAGCGGGTTGTGGAGGAAAAACAGGTGGGCCACCGATGACGGGTGAGAGTTTGCCGGAGACAGTCAAAGCGTTGTCTCTTAGCGTTTCAGCATCGAGACGAAGCCGATTCTGGCGACCCAGCAACCGGTTCTGAGGATCTTTGATTGTGATATCGTTGCGATGATGAGAGGATTGGCGGTAAGTTGCACTAGTCGCAATCAGATAATGCAATTGTTTCAGGCTCCAGCCATGATTCATAAAGCGCTTTGCCAGATAGTCGAGCAATTCCGGATGGGTTGGAAGTGAGCCCTGCAAGCCGAAATCGTTTTCCGTTTCAACCAAGCCTGTCCCAAAAAACTTCTGCCATTCACGATTTACGGCAACTCTTGAAGTCAGGGGGTGATTCTTATTTGTGAGCCATTCGGCTAGTTCGAGGCGTGTTTGTGATGAAGTGGGGGCTGGAACTGTATTGGAATCAAAGACTTGAGGTGTTGTTGCGAAAACCGTGTCGCCGGGCTGGAGGAAATCACCTCTTTGGAGAATTCGAGTCGTACGAAGCTTCTCAGCCTCGGATATCGCAAGGCTAGTGGTGGTTTCTTCGAGTTTGCGAATCTTGTCCCTTAATGCAACCGCTTTGGGATCGACCTGCTTGGACTTGAGCTGGACAAGATCCATAAACGCCTGCTTTTGCGACGTTTCAAGGGGCGCTAATGTAGAAGTCACAATTTTCTGTGCTTCGATCGGGAGATCGAGAAACTCGTTGGCAGCATCTGTCACTGATAGCCGGAATTTTCCGATGTGGTAGCCAGCGGGTTTGTCTGGAAATTGCAGTTCGACTAAAAGTTCGGAATCAGGCGTAATGGAGAGTGGTTTGGCGAGCCTGAAAATTGCGGTTCGAGGCTGATTTAAATTGCTCGAAGGCCCGGGATTGATCGACCAACCGCGTTTTGGGAGTCCGAGTATTGCGTCTTTGACAGGGTATTTATCCTGCTCAATATCTGCATCAGCCGTACTTAAGGGGGTTGAAATGCCGTTTACGGTTAATGAAAACCTGGAGAGTATGAAATTGCCGTTAGAAGCCCTTCCCGGCCCTGTTTTAGGCAGAGTGGGATCTGTCAGGGCTTCGAGCCTGATTGCTGTGACTTTTGCCAATGGAGACTTGATCTGGATATGATAGGTTTCGGCTTGTGTGGAAGGCCCTGAGGCGAGGATAGAAAAGTCTGGCTGTGCTTTGAGTGTAGCGACTTTCGCACTGGCTTTCATAACGGGTGAGACCTGGAAATCATTCCCGCTGGCAAATCGGAATTGATTGATGAAGTCGTTCGAGGGAATCTCAGCTGCTTTGGCGTTGGGAACCTTGCGTTGAAGGTTTGCCAGCTCGCTTTTGAGGAGTTTGATGCGGGCATTGACTTCATCAGAATTGACGCTGATTTTAGGCTCTTCAGCCTGGTTGAAATAGGCATAAAGCTGATAATAGTCGCGTTGGCGGATCGGGTCATATTTGTGGTCGTGGCATTGTGCGCAGCCAACGGTGAGGCCGAGCCAGACAGTACCGGTGGTATTTGTGCGGTCGATCGTTCGTTCGACTCGGAATTGTTCGGGATCTGTACCGCCTTCTTCGTTATAAGCGGTGTTGCGATGGAACCCGGTTGCGAGGATTTGAGAGGACGTTGCGTTGGGAATCAAATCGCCGGCCAGTTGTTCGGTGGTGAATTGATCAAACGGCATATCGGAATTCAATGCATTGATGACCCAGTCTCGCCAAGGCCAGATCGAGCGGGGGCCGTCGATGGTGTATCCATTGGAGTCGGCATATCGAGCCAGATCAAGCCAACTGCGGGCTTGTCGTTCGCCATAATGTGGTGATGCGAGCAGACGCCGTACCTGTCGTTCGTAAGCGTCTGGGCGATTATCTTTGAGAAAAATGGTGAGTTCGTGAACTGTTGGTGGGAGGCCGATCAGGTCAAGGCTGGCACGACGCAGGAGGGTCGCTTTGTCAGCCGATTTCGAAGGTGTCAGCTGTTGATTTTGCAATCTTTCAAATATAAACGGATCGATTTCATTGATCATCCAGCTGGACAAAACTTTGGGCGGATTGACCTCAGAGATAGGCTGAAAAGCCCAATGAGGTGAAAATTCGGCACCCGCAGAGATCCAGCTTCGGAGGGTTTCAATCTGCGTGTTTGTCAGAGGTTCGCCCGTCTCAACTGGGGGCATCCGCAGGTCTGGATCGGTCGATGTCACTCGTTTGATAACGCCAGAGAGTTCAGGCTTGCCGGCGATGATGGCCTTGAGTTTGGCGGCATCTTTGGCGTTGTCAAGCCTGAGGCCGTTTTCCTGTTTGGCAGGGCCGTGACAGGCAACGCATTTGCTTATGATAGGCCGAATATCACGGGCAAAGTCGATGGGCTGAGCCGCTATTGATGTAACGACTGAACCGCACTGGGCGACGACGATCAGGGCGACAATGTCAGCTAGAAATCGACGAAATTTGGAGTTTTGAGTCGTCATCAGTTTATTCGCCAGGCATGCGAAGGAGGGAGGTATATTATGAGTATAAGCGAGTTTCCGATAAGGATCCAATGAAAAGAAAAACGGCAAAGCAAATGCTTCGCCGTTCCGGTGTCGAAAGTATAGAAAGTCTACTTTAATAGGCATCTGCGCTAAGGACTTCGCCACCGTTGCGAGTTCCAAGGCCGCGCCAGACGTCGCGATTGACGCTGTTCTTTATGAAGCGGACGGATCCGTCCATCATCAAAGTGTTGACTCCACCTGGGTGATAGCTGCGAGCGGTGAAGGCGGTATATGTACGGCCGTTGGTGGTTACGCCAAGGCGGCTGGAGGTGAAGCCGATATCGTAGGTTCGGCCACCTGTCTGGTATCCGACAAAAGTGTTGGGAGGGAAAAGCGTGCTGATGCCGGTGTGGATATAGAGCCCATTCACCCATTGGGAGAAGCCGAAGGAGGGGTCGAAATTGCCTCCATAAGCTGCAATCTGGTTGGGCGCGGTTGGGGGCAGAACGTCGGCTCCGCTGGGGTTACCGCCGTCTCGGAGTACGGGCGACTGTGTTTTGACTTCACTGAAGGCTACGGTGTTGGCCAGGCCGTCAATGATTTCGGCAGGCGTCACGCACTTGTTGACCAGAAACATGCCGTCGCCGACTTTGTTGGAGTTCGGGTCCCACATCAGCCAGGTCCCACCGAGGGCGCCGTAGCTGGTTGGGTAGTGGCGAATTGTACCAGTCGGATATTGGCTTGTATTCTGCTCGCTTGGGCAGAGAAAGCCTGTGATTTTGGTTTCGGCGACCGTTGGTTGGATTGACCAGTTGATGCTGTAATTGATTTGGTTCGCAAGATTCGATTGCTCCATGTACGTTAAAACGCGGGCGTGAACCGAGAAAGTTTCGTCGATCATGCCGATTTTTAGAGCACAGGCCATGGGATAAGCCTTCACAGTGCTCTCGTAATTGTGAAGGGCAAGTCCCATTTGCTTGAGGTTATTCACGCATTGGGCTCGCCTGGCCGCTTCGCGGGCACTTTGGACGGCTGGCAATAGCAGAGAGATCAGTACCGCGATAATTGCGATGACCACCAGTAGCTCGATCAGGGTAAACGCTTGTTGACGAATTCGATGATGCATGTAGAAAGCCTTGATATATAGTGCAGAGAGTGTGCTTGCCTTGGGCGGTTTGTGAACCTCTTGAACGTGGAGCCAATCAAATCGTTTGTAGCATTTTATTGAGCACTGACTCAGCCAATGTTTATCCGATAGAGATAGTCCCGTGTTATTAATCTTATACTCTAAACCAGAAATGAATCAATAATACAGCCCACTGCTTTACCGGATTTACCAAGATTGAGCAGTGGGCTGGTGATACTGGAAGCGATCCCCAAATTTATTCGTCGGTGGATACAGCCTTTTTGTCAGCAGGGGTTTCCGGCTTTTTCGACTTCGCTTCGGCTTCTGTCAAAAGAGGCCGACGCATTGGCTTACGCGGGAATCGTTCATCCATATTGGCGGCATTCCAAATGATCGACGCCATGATGGTCGAGGCCTGTTTCAGGTCGTCTGCCTGAAGACGGTCGTAGACGTCCATATTGGAGTGGTGCGTGCGTGGGTCGTATTCAATTTCATCTTGAATGAATTGAAATCCAGGAAGGCCAATCGCGTCGTAAGACTGGTGGTCGGTCCCACCTGTATTATTCGCGGTTATTGTGGTGGCTTCGAGGTCAACAAACGGCTGAAGCCATTTGCGGAATAACGGTCTGGCAGCTTCGTTGCCTTGCAGGTGGACTCCACGAATCTTGCCTGTTCCGTTGTCCAGGTTGAAATAGGCCTGGAACTTGTCGTAGGCTGGTTTCTTAATGATCGGAGCCGTTGGGTTCATGGACGATGCGAACATCCCATCCATGCCTGATCCAGCCCCTTGAATGCTGCCAAACTGCTGGCCAACATAAGCTCTTGAGCCTAAAAGGCCCTGCTCTTCGCCGGTCCAGAGAGCGATACGGATCGTCCGGCGAGGTTTCAGGCCAAGGGCCTTGATGATCCGAACAGCTTCCATCCCGACAGCACAACCAGCGGCATTATCGGTGGCCCCTGTGCCGCCGTGCCAGCTATCCATGTGGCCACCAAGCATGACGATTTCATCTTTGAGGTCTGATCCCGGAATATCCGCCACGGTGTTATAACCCATAAGGTCGTCTTTTTGAAATTCAGCTGCAATTTCAATCTCGGCCTTGAGCTTCTCACCGGCTTTCAACATATGTACGAGACGGTTGAAATGCTCGACGGTGACAACCACTTGAGGGATCGTTTTAGGGGCATTCTTGTCATGTGCGTTCACTCGAGGGCCCATTCCACGACCACCAGCGGGAGCTTCTGCACCAGGTGCCGGAGCCGGTTGCGGAACACTTGCGGACTGCACAAACAAGGTTCCCCCATCGCCTTTGAAACTGGTTTCGAGCATGACGGCGGCACCTTCATCCAGCAGGAATTGAAGGCGACGGCTTGGAAATGAGATCCCAGCACGGGCGCGGGCCACGACATCGGCGGCGCGGGTGTCGCCGTCCTTGGTCTTGGCGGGCTCAGCGGATTTTGGATTGTCGGATTTCTTCGGCTCCTCAACCTTTTTCGTGGCCGCTTTGCCTTGTGGGCCACCTCGACCACCGCCCTGAACAGGTTCAGGAGCATTGGCCATAGCCAAAAGTTCTTTATCGGTATGACGCTTGCCAGGAGCTTCAAAGAGGGCTTTGACCTCTCGAGGATTGCCGATCAGGACAATCGCACCTTTGAGCTTGCCCTTGTATTTTTCGAGGCCCTTTTCATCGGTGGCATCCAGATGAATCACGTCGCCTTTGGCCACGCCTTCCGTGCTTGGTGACCACGCTTTGGGAATACCGATCAGAGGGATGCAAAGCGGGTCGGTCACCTGAGCTGAGAATCGCTTCAGGGTCCAGCCGGTTCCGAACGGTCCCCAGGCTTCGAGCTTGGCATTTTCGAGGCCAAATTCAGTGAGGGTTTTGGCGGTCCACTCGTTGGAGCGTTTGAGGCCTGGGGAATTGGTCAGTCGAGGGCCAATCACTTCGGTCATATAAAGAGCGGTCTTCATGACCTGTGACTTGTTCAAGCCTTCTTCACGGATTTTTGAGGTGATATCGTCGGTCGCCCTGGTCTTTGGAGTCTCGGTTTTGGACTCAGACTTAGGCTGATCTTTTGTTGAGGGTGGCTGATGGGCGTGTGTCAGGCCGAGGCATGTGACTGAGGCCGATAAGCCAAGCAGGACAAACCATTTACGGAATGATGGCTGGAAACTCATAGTATGGAAGAACTCCGAGCGTCGTCGTTGCAGTGAATGTCGAGTCGAAAGCTGGTTATCCCTGAGAGTGCTGTCAATCAGTCAGATGGTTACGATAACTCATCGGCCGGGAAACTTCATTAGAATTTCATGGAAATCCTTTCGGATTCTTGGGGATTTAGCAACACGCCTCTTCAAGTCTAAACCTGAACCGCATTCTATGCTCACCATTAACCTGTTTCGTAATAATCATGTTAACCATTTTTGTCAAAGAGTTTACGGCATATGAGTCATCCGTAGTGTGGGATGAATCCGACCCGCATACCCCACAAGACTGGCATGGGAAAATGTATTTCTGCAGACCGATCAAGATCAGCCAGGAAGATTGAGGCTGTATCACCGGTTTGGGATTTATCTAGCCGGTCTTGGCGCTAGCCCCGGTTGTTTTTTTGTAAATCGCGAAAACCGCGGGCTTTGGCCTTATCTAGCCGGTCTTGGCGCTAGCCCCGGTTGTTTTTTTGTAAATCGCGAAAACCGCGGGCTTTGGCCTTATCTAGCCGATCTTGGCGCTAGCCCCGG
>Ga0208720_1000076_pt1 | contig 25472 bp, 22 predicted proteins | sample LakMenEpi20Apr10_FD_150716 | JGI IMG/M metagenome (GOLD analysis project Ga0208720, IMG submission 150716) | Freshwater microbial communities from Lake Mendota, WI - 20APR2010 deep hole epilimnion (SPAdes) | ecosystem: Environmental > Aquatic > Freshwater > Lake > Epilimnion/Euphotic zone ...
CGTGCGCTGGAGCTTGGGATCGGTAGTCCGGGCCACGTTGGCACCATCGGCCAGCAGACGCTGGAGGAACACCCGGGCATCGGCGTTCACACCCACAGCTGTTTTCACATTCCGGCCGATATTTTTCGGGTTGGCGTCCACGTGGATCAAGCACGGGTGATCCGGTACGGCATAGGCCGCCGTACTCACTTCACTGTACTTAACTCCAACAGCTAGAACGACATCCACATCCGCAAACCGCTTTTCGGCTGTCTTCGTACCATAAGCACCATAACCCCAGCCCACAGAGAGCGGGTGCGTTTCAGGCATCGAGCCTTTACCGCTCACGGACGTCGCAACAGGGGCCTGCATAAGCTCAGCCACAGCAACGAGTTCAGCCGATGCGTCCTGACATCCGATACCGGCATAAATCCCGATCCGCTTACTGCGATCTGCCAGCAGGGTCATGGCCTGGGCGTAAGCATTTTCGTCCCACGGAACGCCGGGGGCAGGGGGCGGAGCCATGTCGAAATCGAACGTTTCCGTCATCATGTAGTAAGGCACAACCACGGCCACAGGGCCAGGTTCGCCGGCCATGGCGGTGTGGAAAGCATCAGAAATCAAGGCGGGCAGGTGGCTCACATGTTCGGCCACAAAGACATGCTTATTCACGCTTTGGAGCATGGGAACATTGGCCAGAGAGTGCACCTGGCCGATCGGGGCGCCGAGCCGTGTATCGACGTCGGTGACAATCCCGACAATCGGGACACTGTCCAGCAGGGCCTCTCCCATGCCCGTCATGGCATTTGTGATCCCTGGGCCTGGAATGACGCTGTAAACACCTGGACGACCCGTGACACGAGCAGCTGCATCGGCCATCACGCTGCATGAAAATTCATGGCTGACGAGAAGATAGGGGAACTGGGCGGCTTTGAAAGCGTCCCAAAGCTCGTTATTCTGGGCCCCGGGGATGCCGTAAACGCATGGGGCACCCATACATTCCAGAGAGGCTGTGATGGCCTGTGCGCCGGTCATTTTGCCACGCACGCCATCGCGGCGGATGGTGCCGCGAACATCGACCATCAGCCCACCGGCCTGAGCCTGTGGCGTTTTTGTAAGCATGGAAGCCGTTGCAGCTCCGGCTGCGCTTATGGCCGACATCCAGATACGTCTGTTTAATGCTTCCATGCCTATGATTCCCCCAAGCCATCCCGGCCTGATTTAGCTATGACTTGCAAACTGTTTAATCTGTGCAGATAACTCAATTTGTCGGAATAATGCAGATCCTGTCATTAGCCTAAAATACGGATTGTGATACGTCCCCCAAAAAATCAGGTTAGCCCTGAATCATCGTTTTCCACCACTCGAGCCATTCAGGAGAGGGTGGTTTGCGAACGTCTCGCAAGGCTTTGACGCATTCGAGCATGATTGGCCCTTCGTAACCGATCACGCTCAGGCTTGAGAACCAGAGAGGCCAGTCGATCACGCCCTCTCCGGGTGGCCTGTGGCTATCGGCACGTCCATCGTTGTCATGAACGTGTGTACTGATCAGAAGGTCTTTGGCTGCCAGTGTTTCTTCGCGAATCTCGCCACTGATTCGGGCATGACCGGTGTCCATGACCAAGCCTAGAGATGGACTCTGAATCTGGCGAACAACGCCAGCCAGATCGGCCATGCGGCTACCCGGATAAACACCTTTGGGCATGTTTTCAAGGCCGATTCGAAGACCTCTGGCACCGGCTTCAAGTGACAACAGGTCAAGACTTTGAGTGAGTAAATCCGTTCGTTCAGCAATCTCATCAGGGTCGGATAAACCACCGGGATGCACCACCACGATTCGGGCGCCGAGGCTGGCTGACCAGTCGAGAGCCCTTCGGACATCGTCAATGGAATCCTGCCTGAACTGCGGCCTGATATCGGAGAGGTCGACGCGGTCGGCTTCAATGGATTGACCGCCCCAGGGCCCGTGAGTGCTCCAGATCTCGAGACCAGCGTCTTTCACCTTGTCTGCGATTTCGTTTGGACGCGGTAATTCATTCCAGCGAGGCAAGATTTCTACAAGGTCTGCCCCGATTGCGACCGCGAGTTTGATGTCCGTTTCGAGGACCGGTCCAGCAGGGCTGTGCACCACCATCATGCCCAGTGGGCGGGAGTTCCGTATTTGCCGACCCATGGGATAGGGGATGGAATCTGGGTTCATCAAGCCTTAACTTCAGATTTAAAGGAGCCGTTTCAAGGTTCATCAAGCCTAAAGGCATGGATTTAGGACTTGTCAATTCTACGAAAGGTGTGCATGATTGTCCAAAATGGAATCACGAAAAAGCATGTTGAATCGACTGCGGTTCATGGCTTCATTGGTGTAAAAACCAAGCTTCTGAATTGCGTGTGCGGTTTTGAAGTGACGGATTTGGCTCAATCTTCCTGCGATTTGCTGATCGAGGCCGCATGCCGCCCGCCCCTCTCGTCGATACGGATAAGTTGGATTTCACACGAGTAGTCGCAGATCAGGCGGCGATTCGGGTACGCAATCTTCAGCGATTTGAGATGGAACAGCTCACAGCCATTATTCACGTGGACTCTGAAAACCATCTTGTGATTGGCTATAAAGACGTCACAGATCATGAGTTCTGGGTTCGTGGCCACATGCCCGGTTTCCCCATTATGCCCGGCGTTGTGATGTGCGAAGTCGCTGCCCAGATTGCCAGCTACTACAGCCATAATCTGGCTGGCCCAGGCCGAATCATTGGATTCGGTGGGATGGAAGAAATTCGGTTTCGTGGGCAAGTCCGTCCTGGTGATCGACTTGTGATGGTCGCAAAGGCGTCCAGACTGCACCCTCGACAGACCATTTTCGACACTCAGGGTTTTGTCGGCGACCAAATGGTCTTTCATGGACGAATCATTGGCCTGACCTTACCATTTAAGCCTGAAGGGTTGGAGTAACCTCTAACCTTCACGACAGTTATGTTGAAACCATCCCGCCTTTCTGGAACCGTTCCCACGCCAATCATGACTGATTCAGACGATCCGGTGGTCTCTCACAATACGCCTGATGATAGCATCGTAAACTCCGATAAACCAGTGGGTTATCAGCGCAAGACGCACCCGCTTTTCATCGAGCCGGAGACGATTGGCACCACGGTCGATTTCCAGGCCATTTTCGGGAACGATCATCCTGTAGAGCTGGAAGTCGGTTCAGGCAAGGCTTTGTTCTTGCGAAATGCTGCCAAAGAACGTCCGGAACATAATTTTTATGGGATCGAAATCGTTCGCAAGTATGCGTTTCATGGCGCTGATCGAGTCAAAAATCTCGGTCTGACGAATGTGAAGATCATGCCTGGCGATGCTCTCAGCTTTCTCAAAAAGATGCCTGACCGGAACATTGTGACGGCACACCTTTATTATCCCGACCCTTGGTGGAAGCGCAAACACCATAAGCGGAGAGTCTTTACAACAGAGTTCGTTTCTGACATCAGACGCGTGCTTGTCGACAATGGACAATTTCTGATCGTGACCGACGTGGCCGACTATTTTGAGCATGTTCAGTTGCTGATGACGGAATTTCCCGAATTTCTGAGACAGCCGGAGCCAGAAAGCCACGAGCCTGAACACGACCTTGACTATCTGACGAATTTCGAGAGGAAGTTTCGCCAGGAAGGTCGGCCGATTTATCGGGTGGCTTATCTCCGCCAGCCTCGTTGAACGACTTTTTTATAATCCGACCAGAGAAATCGGATGTTCCGACACGTGCAATTTTAAACGATTGTACGCATGTGATAGTGCGTGCTGAAAATCGTTGTCGCGGCCACTGGTCCTGCGCTTCCTGAAATGGAGGTCAACCCATGCAAGCCCGCCCAGAATGGCACCTGCCAACGCTAGAGGAGGGATCAGGTCGAGCTCTTGTGGGGTAATGTAAGAAACCAAACTGTAATAAGTTAAGGCTGATTCGATGCGAGTCTGATCGCCGGGGAACCAGTCGCTGGTCAATCGTGCAATATCGACAGCGATGGAGTCTGTCCCGATCGCTCCGAAGTCGATGATCCCTGAAAGCGTCTCTCCGACCATCAGGAAGTGGTCAGGGCGAGCATCGCGCAGAACCGTTTGTTGTGTAAAGGTCTGATTCTCAAAGGGTTCGAGGCGACGGATGGCATCGTCGGTCAAGGCTTTGGCGAGTTTGCAGATCTCCCGTAATTGGTCGCCGATCATGGGCTTGGCCTGACCAGATAAATACCAGATTCGCGAATCAGGCTCTAATAGATTTGCCAGCTTAAGCTTACGTAATTGATTCAGGCGGTTTGCAACCGCAGGTGAAGGCCCTTGAACCGTGGGAGAATGCGCCTTCCACTCCATGTGCAATCGGGCAAGGGCCTGGAAACTCTGGCGAATGACGGGCTCTGAAGGCTCAATAAGAATCGGCGTACCTTCAAGCCAGGGAAAGAGTTCTGCCCAGAGATCGCCAAACCAGGGGCGAATCGTGTTGCCGTTCTGGTCGGCAATGGGCAAGGCCAGGTCAGGCTGAAAAGCGGACAGGAATTTTAGCTTTTTGTGACGTTCCAGATGCTCGTCATGGGTGGGACCGTCCACCGGCCAGACCTTCATGAGGATTTTGCCCTGAGGCGCGTTCCATCTCCAGAATTTCGAGCCGCTCCAGCCATTCTGGGCAACGAATTGCTCGGGAGCAGTCAGAGGCTTTTGGAAGGCGGGCATCCCTGAAAAGATTCGCCGCCAGTCGTGGCATTGGCCTGGGTCATTCATCGTTGCATCATCACGGTATGAGGCAGGGGCCCGATCTTTAACCATAACCCAGAGCCGATTAAGCCAGCCTCTGGTTTGTACGAATAACAACCAATTTACCAAAATTACAAAACGGATCCGATATGTGAGGCCGAAATTAGGCAGATAGGCGACGCTGACGATTCTTGTTCGCCACATAACCGACCGCCAGTCCGACAACCCAGATGGCAATGGTGGCTGGTTCAGGAACAGGCTGGGGCAGAATCGTTTGGGCCGCCAGACAATGGGAACAGGTGCTGGAACTTACGATATGTTGACCCAAAAAGCCGATGGCGTCAGGTCTTGAGTTCATATCAGTCCCACCGGCGAGCTTGTTCTTGAAATCGGCTACAGCAGCGTCGCTAAACTTCGTGTTCGGGTCCAGGAGCATATTCCAGTTGGCCACGGCAGAGTCGAGAAACTGACCGGTGGTGTCGTGGTGGGCCACGTCAAACGAGTGCATCAGTTCATGGGCCACGTTGCGAGCGACAGCCCACTCTAAGTCATTGACATTACTGACATTATTAAGTTTGTCGATGAACGAGAAACCGTCACTGTTCATGGAAGTAATGCCTGCGGCATCGTTCATGGAAGCGTAGGAAGCCCCTGAAACGACACTGATGGTGCGTCCTGCACCTGCGTTCGGATCGGTGGTCAGATTCAGCCCAATGCCACTGTTGGCATAAGTTTGCTGAACTTTCTGTAGCACATCCTGCTCGAAATCACGTTGTTGATCGGCCGAAGGCGTTCCACCGTAAAGCGATTGTACAACAGGGCTTTGATACCAGGCTTCAGGTCGGCCTGAGAGGAGTTGATCAGCGAGAGGATAGGGACCAGTGCCCATGTTGATCAAGGCATCAAACCGGGTGGTTGATGGTGCAGGATTCGCAAAATAAGAGGCAGGCATGGATGTGGTGGAAGCCATGGTTGGTGACTGATAGGCGACAGGCTGAACGATCGGAGGTGCCGGTGCAACTGGTGCTTTATACTGGACCTGTGGCGGATTGTAAGTCTGATTTGGAGTCGGTTGAGAAGTCTGGTTTGAAGAACTTCTGCGAGCACTTGCACTGGGTGAAGGCACAGCCAGAACCGTCGCCTTATCGTCGGCTTCAAAGTGGCGAACTTGACCCTTGGTGGGCATCCACTGAGTCCATTGGAGTCCGAAGTCGAAAAAACTATCTCCGAAAGCCGATCCAGATTGGGTTAAACCAAGGATGATAAAACACTTGGCGATTCTTTGGAACGACTTCATCGGCCGACCTCCATGTCGAACTGAGTCACAGACCACTGAGCAAGGCATCCTGCTTTTGCTAAGTAAAAGTAATAACCAAGCAATCGTCATGCCAAAGGGAGGATAAAAGTGAGTCAGGTCGCTTGGAAACATAGGGTAAGTGTTTACGAATAGGGTGTTACAAGAAATCCGGGTATGGTTTAGAATCGTCTGATTGAGGACGGCAGCGATCGAATCCGCTGGAGTGACAGGTAAAAATGACAAAACAGCTACAACCTGAATTCAGGCTGGCGATCCGATCGGATATAAACAAAAACAGAGCCCGCACCCGGCGAGCTCTGCTCACTCTTATGCATTAATCTGTAAGGGAGTTAACGTGCAGCCGAAGCGGTGGTGGGCATGGACGGAACTCCATCGAATTCCCAGTCGAATGTCACCTGAAATGGTTCCCACCAAGGGGCAACACCCGTGACAGGGTCGTGGTGTCTGCCAAGTCCGCCGGCGGATGGAGGCTCTATGGCATAGGTCATTTTGTATGTCCCAGGCTTCGGTGGAATCATACTCGTACCATAATGCAGGCCGTCGCGAGCCACCATTGGGAGCATCGCACCTTGATCGACCACGGTTTTTCCATCCTCAGAAGTCAGCTTGTAAGTGATCTTTAGATAAGGCACAAATTCGCCTGAGGCGAACCCGTTTACGTTGTTCTCAGTGGCGGAAATGTCGGCCTCCACATGGATTGCGCCCGAATTGCCCGCCGATCCGCCATCCATCGTGACTGAGGGCAACCAGACAGCAGCGATCCGGAGCTGGTTCTTTGTGAAACCCTCTGGGTCCCCAATCGGATACTCACGGAAGCCTGCCACAGGGCCGCTCGCCTGAGCTGGTGCTGGTGCTGTAACATCTGTTACAGCTGTTGGTTGAGGGAGCATTGCGAGCGGCTTCGGCTTGGTCTCAAGGCTCATGAAAAGGAGCCCGCCGATTCCGATCAACACGGCCGCAAGAACAGCCGGACCAAAGGATGATTGATTCACTTGATTCAGGTTTCCTGCAAAGATCACCTTGAACTTGCCGGCGGATGGCTCGTTCAAGGCAGTGGTGTTTATTCTGGTCAATCTCTTGAAGCTGCAACAGGTTCCAACGATTCAGACTCAACCGGCTGATCAAAATCTTCAGCCGATGGTGCTGAAACTGCTTCCGGCTTGACTCCGGCAAGTTTCGCACCCTTCACGGGGGTACGACCTTCTGACTTGATGACAAAGACCGATGCGATCGCACCGACAACCATAATGGCTTGTATCAAAAAGACTTGCAGGTTGGGATAAAGCCCCAGATCCGGCACGGTTGGCCAGGGGAAGGCGAGCGATGTCGTTTTCAGAACAGCAGCCGCCTGAAGTTCAAAAACGCCCTTGCCTGCAAAAATCACAGCCAGCCCGAACAGCATCATACCGGTATATTTAAAGAAGGCCTGAAGAGGCAGCTTGAGACTCGCAAAGCGAATCAATACCGCCAGTATCGAGAGCAGAACCAAGCCTGTACAGAGTCCGGAAAGAATTCCGTAAACGCCTGTGGCAGTCTGGTTTGTGAGTAAAGCCTGATACATCAAAGCCGTCTCGGCGCCTTCGCGATAGATGGCCAGAAATGCTGTCAGGCCGATCGTTGCAAATCCTCCACCTTCAATACCCTTTTTGGTGGCTGACTTCAGGAAGTCAATCCACTTCTTGGTCTGGCTCTGAGCGATCAACCAGTAGCTGACATAAAACAGAACCGCCGAAGCTGCCAGCATGACCACACCTTCGAGCACCTCACGAGTCTGTGCCCGTGACGATGCCACCAGCGAATTGATCGCCACAGCTGTCAGTAGGGAAGCAACCACGGCACCACCGACACCTGCGTAAAACGCTCTACGTGCGGCAGGTAGCCCGACTTTAGTCACCAGCCCTGAAAGGATCGTCAGCAGGAGGATCACCTCAATGCCTTCACGCAGGATTGTGATCAGACTGGCCCCAAAACCGCCTGCAAAACTACCGGCCGATGAATTGCGAGATTGCCCGATCAGTTGATCAATGTCGGCGGTAAGATCGTCCACATCAGTCTTGAGTTCCTGACCCTGAAGGCCGTCCCTCAACTTGCCTCTGAGCTCGTTGAACCGACTCTCGATTCGTGAGACTTGAAGTGGGTTCGATGCCACCAGTTTCAACTCAACTGGCTCAAAGCTACCGAAGTAAATGTTTGTGATGTAAGAGGATGCTTCTTCCGACTGGCCCGAATTTGCGAGCTCGGAAAGCTTCACAAAGTCGGCCCTGATGGCGTCAATCAGCTGGTTCGGATTGACCTCGGCACCCGCCTCAGCCTTCAATTGAGTCTGACTATCAACACTGTTGAGAACCTTGGTTCGGTCCGTGATATTCTTCGATTTAAGATCTTCAGAAGCCTTGTAAAGAGTTGCCACCAAACCTCTCATGGTGGTTGAGGCTGCAGCCGTATTTCGGGCTTCAGACTTCGTCGCATCCCTGATCTCAGACATAAACTTCAGGAATCGCTTCTCAAGCTCAATTGCCCGATCAAGCCCAAGGTGAGCCCTCACAGCGGTTTCCATATCGGATCCTTCGAAGTCGACCCAATAAGCATCTTCAGCAAGAGTGCGGGCCCGTTTGGCTGAATCGACGCGCGCAGCTGAACTGATCGATGCGGAGAGCCGCATGGCAACCTGATCCACAACCTCTGGCCAGGTCATGACTTTGGATGAGACCAACACAGACGATCGGCTTGGCGAAACGCTGTCTACCAGTGTGATTGGCTCAAGGTCCAGGCCTGTGGCAGGAACTTCGATGCTCTTCTCAATCGGCTTCCCACCGGTTTCGTGCCAGAACGACATCTTGTAGCGACCGGGTGGAACGTCGGTGATCAGAAATTTGCCTTTGGAATTGCATGCAGCCATCCACGGCGTGTCCTGAACAATCAGAAACGCCCGCATGTGGTGGTGAATGTCGCAAAGCACGTTCAAGACACCTGTTGTGGCAGGTGTGAACAAGGCTGGCTGGCCCGGAGGCATGGTCTGGTTAAAAAGCTCACCACGGGCCTGTACGTGAACGTTGTGAAATTCGCTATCTTCATTGGTGAAGCGAACTTGCTGACCTTTTCTCAGAACCACAACGCGAGGAGTGAATTGCAGGGCAGCCTGACGCACCAGGCTTAATTCCGCCGGCTTGGCCTGACTTGCAACCTTCGTGTCAGCCGGAGTTTCAGGCTCAAGCCAGATCACAGCTGGACTGATCTCCGGTGAACAGGTGGAAGGCATCTTCACCAGTCCCCGAACATCGCCTGCATAGGTGCCTGCAAATGTCCAGAAGATCAGCGTTATGGCAATCAGGGAAGCTGCGTTGCGTCGCATGGCCCGTGGTCCTTGGTTCAATTCTTGTGAGCTAGTCAATGTGTCGTCCTGACCATTCATTTTGACTTGATGCACTCGACGAACCGTACCTGTTGAAGTTGAGATTCAGTCTCAATTGGTAATTCCATTGTAGTCATGTGGTCTTAGTCGAGTCAAACAAGAATGAATCAATTCGTTCAATATCCGCTAAAAAACTTTCGAATAATCCGCATGGTCTGAATTTCCGAATTCCACAAAATTGCTTGCTTTGGTGGCCCGGTACATCTAAATTCAATGAGGAGTTGACCGCACCTTTGATTGAGTCTCAAAATCGGATTCACAACCGGGAGTACACGGACGATCATGAACCATTTGCGAACTTTGGCACTCAGTGCCGGCGTGGCAGCCTCAGGGCTTTTTCTCAACATTGCTGCACAAGCCAGCGACCTCACCGACTCTCTGAAGACTGGTAAAGCCGCTATCCAATCCGCCGGCGCTCTGGCTTTCGGGCCTGAAGGCGTTCTGTTCGTGGGTGATAGCCGTGGAGGTTCTGTCTGGGCCATTGCGACCGGCGATTCGGCCATAGCCTCGTCCATGGAATCGGTGGATGTCCAGAATCTGGGCAAAAAAGTGGCCGATAAACTGGGCATCCCCAGCTCCGATCTACTGATCAATGATCTCGCAGTAAATCCCGCCAGTGGAATTGCTTATCTTTCCATTTCGCGCGGTAAGGGTCCCAATGCCCAGGCCGTGATTTTTCAGATCTCCAAGGGTGAAGTCAAAGAGGTTGATCTCGATAACATCGCCCACTCCAAAGTCGATCTGCCCGCATTGCCAGCCGCCACAGCCGTCCAACGCGGTCAATCGCTGCGTAATGATGCCATCACCGACCTTGCCTTCATGGACGGAAAGCTCTATGTGGCCGGTCTTTCGAACGAAGAATTCTCGTCCCGTCTCGTGACCCTCGACGTGCCTTTCAAGGCCGCTGGCCAAGGTGCATCGGTCGAGATCTATCACGGTGCTCACGGCCAATACGAAACCAAGTCCCCAATCCGGACCTTTGTCACATATCGAATCGCCGGTCAGCCCCACCTTCTGGCGGCTTACACCTGCACGCCTTTGGTGAAAGTTCCAGTCAAGGATCTCGCTCCTGGAGCACACGTTAAAGGCACCACGGTGGCCGAGTTGGGTAATCGCAATCGGCCGTTGGACATGGTTGTCTACGCCAAAGATGGCCACGACTATATCCTGATGGCCAACAGCGCACGCGGAGTCATGAAGATCTCGACTGAAGGAGTGGCCGATCGCGAGGCGATTACCAAGCGCGTTAGTGGTGGCGGAGTCGCTGGCCAGGCGTTTGAAACCGTGGCGGGGCTCAAGGGTGTGGATCACCTGGATAAGCTCGACGATGCTCGTGCCGTCATTCTGACCCGCACAGAGTCAGGGCAAGTGGATTTGAAGACAATCCCGCTTCCTTGATGTCTGCTATTTTGGAATGACTCCGAAAACGCAAATCGACACGCCCGGCAGATGAAAAATGCCGGGTGAGTTGTTTTGGGCACTCTTTGATACCTCTTAATATGGCAGATTTTATGACTCATTTTCATCCCACATCGAAAATCAGTCAGGCGATTCCCATCGCTTGTATGATCGGCCTGCTTTTTGTGAATGCCCACAATCTCAGGGCCGACGCATCCGACCCATTTCACTTGCACCAGGAAGGTGCAGGGCATTGGATTGTGGAATCCACGAATTTAAAGCCCGACCAAATTCGATTGATCGCCGGGAATACCAATCAGCCGGGTTCGTGGATCGTTCAGCGGGTTCCTGGCAGTGATGAATCTGACAAAACGCCTGTACCCGTGTCTGGCAAATGGGTTGCGGAATCCGGTGTTCTGATCTTTCGCCCGAAATATCCGTTCCGCGAAGGTCTGAATTTTGAAGTCGTTGAACGGAAAGATTCCGGAAACTCACAAGTTCAGTGGTCGTTCCGGATCCCAAAACCGGGCGGGATCGCGCCTGAGCTGCTTGAGATTCGACCAGTCTCCAAGCAATGGCCGGCGAACCTGTTGCGGGTCTATCTGCACTTCAATCGGCCCATGTCGCGAGGCGAGTCTACGAAGTTTATTCAGATAAAGGACGAAACAGGCCGGGTCCTGATCCAGCCGTTTTTGGAACTTGATCAGGAATTGTGGGATCGCGACGGCAAACGCCTGACATTATTGTTCGATCCAGGCCGGGTGAAGTCGGGCCTGAAGCCTCGCGAAGAAGATGGAGCGATCCTTGAAAAAGGTCACCAATACACCATTCATGTGGCCAAAGGCTGGCCCGATGCTCGTGGAGTGGCCATTGAAAAGCCTTTGGCACAGACCATTATGGTAGGGCCTGCCGATCATGAGCCGGTGGAGCCACGGCTTTGGACAATCAAGCCACCCCTGGCCCAAGCCAATTCTGCTCTCGAAGTCCAATTTAATGACCCTGTGGATACCGGTATGGCCTTGCGATTGATCAGTGTACTGGAGTCCGGCGAATGCCCGCTTGACGGTAAGGCTGAGATTTCGGCTGATGGGCTGATTTGGAAATTTACGCCCGTGGTGAAATGGTCGCCGGGATTGCACTTTATCGAAGTGGATCCTGTTCTGGAAGATCCGTCGGGCAATCAGGTGGGCCGCCCATTTGAACGCGATATGAAAACTGATAAAGAATCTCTGATGAAATCAGCCAAACCCGTAAGGCTGACTTTTGTGGTGCCGGCATCAGGCTGAGTGTCGATCAATGAAAAAGCGGTGTCCGCACTGTGCGCACACCGCCTTATGACTTTTATTCTGCGATTCGCAAACTCAGATTTTGCCTTCTTTGGCAGCTTCCACAGCGCGGCCAGGGGAGCCCATGATATTGTAACCAGCGTCGACGTGCAGGACTTCGCCGGTGATCCCGCTGGCCATGTCTGAGAGCAGGAACATGCCTGCCGAACCGACTTCTTCACGCGTGATATTGCGGCCCAATGGGGCCACGGCTTCATAAAGACCAGCCAGTTTGTCAGATTCACCCACGGCCGATGCAGCCAGAGTTTTGACAGGGCCGGCGGAAAGGGCATTGACGCGAATATTCTTCGGGCCAAGGTCATAGGCGAGATAACGTACAGTCATGTCCAGAGCGGCTTTACAGACGCCCATGACATTATATCCAGAGACGACCCGCTCGCCGCCGTAATAGGTCAGGGTCAAAATCGAACCGCCTGGATTCATCACTTCGCTGGCATATTTCGAGACAGCGGCCAGTGAATAGGCGCTGATTTCCATGGCCATTTTGAACCCATCACGGCTGCACTTCAGGACAGGATTCTTGATATCCTCAAGAGGCGCAAACGCAATGGAGTGAAGGACAAAGTCGATGGAGCCGTAAACCTCTTTGGCTTTGGCAAACACGGCGGCAATGTCTTCGTCTTTCTGAACGTCGCACGATTCGAGCATTTTCGAACCCAGTGGTTCGGAAAGTTTTGAGACCCGGCGGCGCATTTTTTCGCCTGGAAGGTGGGTGAAACCAAGCTCGGCACCTTGTTCCACCAACTTCTGGCTGATCGCCCAGGCGATGCTGAAGTCGTTGGCCACGCCCAGAATCACACCTTTTTTGCCGTCGAAAAAGCCCATGTTATGCTCCCTTGTGTTGGTTCAATTCGTTTGGTCGCCGACTCATCTGATGCAAGAATATACCACATCGGGCATCAGGCGGTTTCCAGACCTTGAGAATGGCCCTAGAATAGCGTGGCTTGATATTTGCATCAAGCTCGACATGTTCACTCACGGACTCATTTAGAAACCATGACCACCAATCCATTGGACGAAGCACCTGAGTTCATGATCGAATCGCTCGGCGATTGCGGTTGGCTGGTGCAATTTCCAACGGAAACCCTTGCTGCTGAATGGTCTGGATGGATTCGAAATCAAGATATGGCAGATGTGGTTGAGGTCGTCACAGCCTATCGGACTGCCGCCGTGGTCTGCGAGCCGACACTGAAAGATAGTGCGTTTGATCAGCTACAAACCGCTATCAAACAATCTGTTGCATCATTGGAAACAGGCCATTCAAACGCCGGATCCAATCACACCTCAAGTGGCCGGCTTATCCACGTCCCAGTCGTTTATGACGGCCCTGACCTCGCAGAAGTGGCCGCAGCCGTGGGTCTGACTGAGGCCGGCGTGGTTAATGCACATACATCCCAATCTTTTCACGTTTATGCTGTCGGGTTTCTACCAGGTTTTCCCTATGCTGGATATTTACCGAAAGAGATATCTGGACTCCCAAGGCGCACTTCTCCACGCACCCGCGTGCCGGCTGGCTCAGTTGCAATTGCTGGACGGCAGACGGGTATTTATCCGTGTGAATCGGCTGGAGGTTGGCACCTGCTTGGTCGTACAGAGATGCGGATTTGTGACCTGAAAACTGGCTTTTTTCAATTTCAGCCCGGCGACCGGATCCAATTCGTTCCATGTCCGGGTGGAGTCATGCCTGAGGATCAGGAAACGAGATATAAACAACATGCATGATTCAAGTTACGCGTTCGACCTGAATGCTGATCTGGGCGAGGGATGTGGGCAGGACGACCGGCTCATGCCCCTGATCACCACAGCCAGTATTTCCACAGGTGCTTATGCAGGCGATGATTCCACTGCATTGGCAGCGATGATGATGGCCCGGCAGCATGGAGTGGTTTTGGGGGCCCATCCAGGCTATCCGGATCGCGAAAACTTTGGCCGACTTCCTCAGGAGATGACAGCAGGTCAGGTGGAACGCATGGTGATTGACCAGTGCAAGCACCTGCAAAAACTGGCCAGAGCAGTGGGCGTCTATCTGCCTTACCTCAAGCCCCATGGAGCTTTGTATAATCAAGCCGTTGTCCAGCCGACGGTTGCATTGGGGGTAGTCAGGGCGGCTTCAAAACTTGGAATGGGGCTGATGATTCAGCCCGTGGGTGTGGTGGTGGGAGTTGCTTCAGGTCATAGTGTAAGTCTTGTACGGGAAGGGTTTTTGGATCGTCGGTACAACGCCGATGGAACGCTGGTGCCTCGTGCTCGACCTAACTCGATTCTGACAGACCCTGACGAAATCCGCAGCCAACTGGTTTATCTGGTCGAAAATCGTTTAGTGGAAACACTTTGCATTCATGGAGACAGTCCTCACGCCTGCCAGATGGCCAGGTGGGTGCATGATTGGGCTGATGAACTTGGCTGGCAGATTCGGAGCGTGTGGCAACGTGTCGATTAAAATCGAACGACAAGGTCTGTTTGACACGATTCAAGATCAAGGCCATAAAGGCTTTCGGGCGTATGGAGTTCCCAACGGCGGATGGTTCGACCCATATCATGCCCATCTGGCCAACGCGATGCTGGGTAATGACTTAAATACGCCTTGTGTGGAGATGACACACACGAGCAGCTTGTTTCTTGTCATAAAAAGCATCCGTATTGCGATCGTCGGCCCAGGCGCAATCATCGAGATAAGAACCTCAAGGAATCATTTAAGAGTTTACATGCATTCGGTTTCGATGAACCTGGAGGAGGGCGATTCTGTTCAGGTGCGTCATGAAGGGCAGGGGCTGAGGTCATATTTCGCAGTGGTTGGTGGCTGGAAGAGTCAGAAGGTCTTGGCCAGTCAATCCAGCGAAAAGCGTCTAGATGCTGGGGACTGCGTAATATCAGAGAGTCATAGCCATATTCCGATTCGACCGGTCCGACAACTTGTCCATTCAGTGATAAGGGAGGTTGGAGGAAGTGGTTCTGTCGCCCTTCCATTTGTCCCAAGTGATGAATTTAAAAGGGTATGCAAAACAAGTGGAGGCCTGGCGGAAGTCCTGACTGGCTGGAGGATGTCGCCCAGAAGTAATCGGGTGGGATTACGGTTCGAAGGGCCCAATCAAGCGATTCTCAAATCAAAATGGCCCGTCGATTCAGGCCGACTTTCCGAGCCAGTCATGCCGGGAACGATTCAGTGGACGGGCCATGAGTTGATCATTCTGGGTGTCTCCGGAGGCACCATGGGGGGATACCCAACCCTCGGTCAAGTGGCGTCAGTATGTTTGCCAGTGCTGGCACAACTTCAACCTGGACAAGATGTTCAGCTTGATCCTATGAGCGTGGACCAGGCTCGTACAGCGATTCAGGAAGATCAGGAAAAAGTCCAACAAACTCTGAGCAGGATCAGGGTCGGTATCACTGGGACCGGAATGCATTCATAGTGCATGAGTGGTGTTATGGCCAACGTACCCCTGACACAGATCCTTTACAAGGAATATGTCGTTGGATTGATCTTGGCGGTTTCGTGCGTTTTTGTTAACTCTTGTACCTATTGAAGGTAAGTCACGCTCGCGTATGGCCCATGGTCTGGAACAACTCATGACACCTAACAGTCGCCCCAACTTGCGATTTCGATTCGTTTGGCTGTGGGCGATTGTCGCCATGCTGGCGGGTTGCCAGAGCATGACACGGCAGCAACAGTTGCTGAATCCGCAGGTGGCCAGTGATTCGTTACCGACTTTGCCACCGTCATTCTCTCAGCCAGCGCAAGTGCCAAAATTATATTCAGTCGACCCAGCGAAAGTCGTTCCAGCTAGAACAGATACAACTCTGGTTCAAACCTCTGCGCAAGTGGGAACAGAGCCTTCGATTTCCTCCAAAAATCCAAAGGTTAACGCAACACAGAAGTCGATCGTAGTGGATTCAGATCTCACTCGGATGATTGTCAGCAGTCTGGTGAATTCTTCAAGCTCGATAGCTTCTGGAAATTCTCAGGCAGGACTGACACCGCCGATGAGCCCTCCACCCTTGCTGGATTCGATGATCCAGAAGACGGTTGACAGTGGTCCTAAGAATCGACCGGATCTGGAGATGCCTGTTGCGGCACCCGTCCAGAAATCGGTCGTGAATGCAACTATTCCTGATCTCGAATCTTTGCCACAACTCAAGCCTGAACAAAGTCTTCTGAAACAGGAGGCCGGGATGTTGATTCCCAAGGCGGCCCTTTGCAGGTCGATTCAGGGCAGGGGTAATTTTGTCGCCATGCCTGCTTCAAAGTTGAACCCGGGCTCAACGATTCTGGTCTATTGGGAGCTGGACGGTTTGTCGCGAAAAGGCCTTGAACAGACGGCGTCGATCGCTGCGACCGTCGAACTGGTTCGTAACGACCGTGAGCTTATTATGGCCAGCGTACGGGAAAATCTTGAGAAGACTGGTAAACCACCGGCTGAGGGAGACTTTGCAGCCATGCGATGGTCGATCCCTACCGACCTTCAGCCGGGCGAATACCGGCTAAGAATTACAGCTACCGATCAGAACCTGAAAACGACTAGTCAGACCGATCTTGACCTGACCGTTGTTCCTATTCGTAATTCCATTGTCACACAGTGATTCATAAGAACTTGTCGAGAGCCAGCCAGACTTGAAAGGACTCGTCAACGACGATTATTTTCTTACCGGCATGGGGCGATTTCGTTCCTGTTCCAGGGCATCTGCCTGCTGTTCATCAAGTCTGTAAATAAAGATGGACCAGCCGATCTTGGCGATGGGCTTTGCTTTCAAAAAGTAGTCGAACGCAGACTGGTCGGCCTGATAAGGTGCCCATCGCGACGCATCGTAAACTCGCCAGGGGAGTCCATGTGCCAGCGATGCGCTTACAGCATAAAGCCCTGGCTTGACTGAACCTGATGCACGCCCTGAAGGCAGGACCGGCATGGTTCCCGGCCTTGAAGGTGGCAGATACCAGTCGATAGGCGTATTTCTAAGCCGGAAAATATCGGGGTTGATTTGGCCAAAATAAGCGATCCCGACGGATTCGCCGGCGGCATTCTCTGCAAGCCACCTCTGAAGGCCCACTAAATCCTGCCCCCAGTCAAGGTTGGAGTCAATCAGATGCTCGTCTCCACGGTTTGGGCCACCTCCGAGAATGTTAAAATAAGCCAGAAAATGAGGGGCGACCGATGCCGATGAAACTCCTGCTGAGCAAACACTTAAAACGATCAGAGCAAACCCGGCCTGACGCTTTTTCGCTGGCCATTGGGCGACCCACGGCACTACCCGACCACAACCGACATAGAGATAGGGTAGAGCGGGCAGTATGTAGCGAAGCCCGATATTGATGTCTGTTAAAAATGTCATGGCCAGAATCATGAAGACAGGCACCACCAATAGAGAGGCCTCTTCGAACCAATGCGGCTTGGTACGGCGCATCAAAAATAATGCAAGTACTGAAAATAAAAGGAGTAAAAGCGTCCCTGGAGGGGTCTTGATCAAGAAAGCGTAAGGATAGTAATACCACCACCCTGAACCACGAATGACACCATTAAGGTAGACAGGATAACCAGCTGTAGCGTTTTTCCCGACACTCGGGTCATTCGGTTTGATGTAACGTTCGGGGATTCCTTCAGCGTCAATTTTCTGATCGTCGAACCCGAGCATGAATTCGGAAGGTAATGGGCAAGGTATTGCGCCTAAGAGAGTTCCACGAAATTTGTTCACACGATGGCTGCCAAGCATGTCGAGCATGGAATTTCCGGTCTGGTGAAATCGTGGTCGATTGGCAGGAAGTTCGCGGGTCAGGCTTTGGCTATAGAATTCAAATTGGCCAAGACTGCGGCCTGTTCCTTCAAATCCGTAACCCAAATTGACCACCAACATACTCACCAAAGTGACTAGGAGAACATGTGGTAAACAATTTTTAATATAGGGCTTACGATGATTCCTTGGGATCGTAAGGATGATCTGAATGGCCCAGATCAGGGGCCACAGGAGTACGAGCATGAGAAGGCTGAACTTGGTGAGCAGGCCGATGCCGAGAGCAAAACCAGCGAGACTAGCCGTCCGATTTGACGGATTTCGGCAGTATCGAACAAACATATATGTAGCAGCGGTTCCGATAGCAGCACTGGCGACATCGGTGGTGATCAGACGGCCATGGGCGAGAAGATTTGGGCAAACGCACCAGAGAACGAGGCTGAGAAGACCGCCCAAATTGCCATAAACAGAGCGTGACCATATGAATACAGCGAGTCCACCGATGACGAGGAACGTGGGAATAACGGAACGTGAGGTGGTGAAGAGTTCAAAAAAGTCGGCAGCATGAAGTTGGGCGAAGTCGTGACCAAATCCGGCTTTGTTAGGCTGATCGTCGGTCCAATACTGGGTCTGATATAACTTAAGTTGATCATCAGGGGTGATCCGACTGAGCACAGGCCATGCAGCTAAGAGCTTTACTAGAGGTGGGTTATGGTGATAGAGACGAAATTTGGCAGTCTGCCAGTAACTGATACCGGCCGGAAGGTGAAGCACTTCATCGATGGTCGGGTTCTCATGACGAAGGCTCCACTGGGCGGTTCCCCATTGGGCGAGTAACAAAAGGGCTGCCAGGATATAGATAAGTTTAGTTGGGATAGGAGATTGTGGTTGATTGAGAGTTGGCATTCAAGTCACATATCGTCTGAGGGAAGAGGCTTGGGATGCATATTGAGAAAGCGGAGAGAGGATCAACTGGATACGATTATGGGCTTAAGGAGCCGTGAAAGTGAATGGTGAAATGGGACGATAGTTGGAAAACGACCGGGAAGGGAAAGTGGGTGGAAAATGAGATGAAGGAGTCGTGAAGGTGATCGACATGAATCTCAGAAGTCCGTTATAAGTAGTCAATACAGTGATTTAGATTAAGAAACAGGTGTGTTGAAGGAGGATGAAATCAGGGAAATTTGGAAAAAAAGGTGAGAAGTCTCTTGATCGGAGAGCAATCTCACGATATAAATATGCGTGTCGCCTCTGTTGAAAACATAAGAGACGCCAAACGACTCCAAAAGCGGGAGTAGCTCAGGGGTAGAGCACCACGTTGCCAACGTGGTTGTCGTGGGTTCAAATCCCATCTCCCGCTCTTCCACGTACCGAAACCCAAAAAGGTTGCGTGGTCTGCCAAGGCCATGCAACCTTTTTGTTTTAGGGATCTCGATCGATGACCAGCAGTGAACAAGCGGTAGTAACCGAGACAGAACAAGACAGCGTAATGGACGCAATTGCGCCCCGTAAAATCAATTACAGCGCTGAAATTACGGAATCCGGCCCATGCCGGAAGCGAATCAAGGTCACGATCCCACAAGAAGAGATCAGCCTTCAACTGGAAGATTCGATCGGTGATATGAAGAAGGAAGCTCAGGTTCCTGGCTTCCGTCCAGGTCGCGTTCCTCGCGTATTGCTGCAGCGCCGGTTCAAGAAGGAAATGGCCGATCGGGTTAAGACCAACCTGATGCTGGCGACTCTTGAACAAGTCGAAAAAGATCACAAACTGAACTTGATTTCCCAGCCTCAACTCGACTTTGAAGCGGTCTCTCTGCCAGACACCGGTTCGATGAGCTTTGAGATGGAAGTGGAAGTCAGACCTGACTTTGAAGCTCCTGCTTTCAAAGAGCTCAAGATCAAACGGCCGACACGCGATTTGACCACTGAAGATGTGGACAAGCAGTATAAGTCGTTCCTCGAACGCTATGCTGACCTTGTCCCCAAAGAGGACACCGGTGCCGAGATGGGCGATCTGGTGATTGCCGATCTTGTCTTCACCCGCGGTGGCGAGCAAGTCAACGTTGCCAAAGATATTCAGTTTCGGGTTCAGCCTGAACTGCGTTTCCAAGACGGTTCCGTTCCTTCCTGTGGTGAAACCCTGCTGGGCGTGAAGCCTGGTGAAAAGCGGACTACCAAAGCACTTGTGGGAACTGCCTCGGCTGATCCTGCACTTCGCGGCCAGGAAATTGACGTGACTTTTGAAGTCAACGACCTGAAATTCCTGCGTTTGCCTGAAGTGAACGAAGACTTTTTGGGTGCGATTGGTTTTGATACCGAAGCAGAACTGAAGGACGCTTTGAAAGAAGTACTTCAGGGTCGTCTGGAATCGAGCCAGCGTCAGTCTGTCCGTAACGATCTGATGAATCAGCTGATTGAAGCTGTTCCGTTTGATCTGCCTCGCGACCTCGTGAATCGCCAGACACGCGACACGATGCGCAAGCGGGTGATGGACTTACGTGAATCCGGGTTGTCTGAAAACCAGATCCGTGCCCGTGAAGCTGAGCTTCGTGCCAACGCTTTTGAAGCGACGATTCGTGGTCTCAAAGAATACTTCATCTTGGACAAGATCGCCACATCGCTTGATATCAAGGTTGAGCCAGAAGATCTGAATCTTGAGATTGCCAGGATGGCTGAGCGTGAGGATGAAAGTCCTCGTCGTATCAGAGCCCGTCTTGAGCGCGAGAACTCGATGGACTTCCTGGCCATTCAAGTTCTTGAAAACAAGACAATCGACTACATCCTCGAGAACGTCACGATTGAAGACGTTGCGATGGTGGATGAGACCGAGATCGAAACGCTTGAAGAATCTGCTTCTCCAGGTGGACTGGTCGATGCTGCTGAAGAGGCCAAGGCGGAAGCCGCTGCGGAAGCTGAAACTGCCTCGGAATCAGAATCCGAAGTCGCCTCTTGATTATCGATCGGTATTGGCAACAATTCATATGATATGAGAGGCCGTCCGCCATCGGGCGGCCTTTTTCTGAATCTTGGCCGAATGGTTCACGGGTGAACTGTCTGTCAAATTCTCCTCAACCTGGCTCCTGGTCCTTTCAGACCACCGCCCATTTTTGCCTCGGAAGGATCGCACGTGATGATAGATCCGCTTTCCATGGTCGATCCAAGACTGCAACGCTACCGGGATTATTCCCGCCAGCGTCAGATGGGCCTTGGCGATCTCTTACTGGAAAATCGCATCGTGTTTCTCGAAGGTGTCATCAATGATGCCGTCGCGAACATGCTGGTCATGAAATTCCTATACCTTCAATACGAAAACCGTAATCAGGGTATTAATTTTTACATCAACAGCCCTGGTGGAAGCGTTTCCAGCACTCTGGCGATCTATGACACCATGCAGTTTATCGACTGCCCCATCTCCACATATTGCATTGGGATGGCTGCCAGCGGTGCTGCCGTTCTTCTGGCTGGTGGAACCAAGGGCAAGCGGTACGCCCTGCCGAATTCCAAGGTCATGATTCACCAGCCTTATGGGCAGGTCGGCGGCCAGATTTCGGATATTGAAATTCAGGCTGAAGAGATCCTCAAGAGCAAGAAGGTGATCAATGAGATTGTCGCCTTGCACACCGGTCAGCCTTATGAGCGAGTGGCTAAGGACACGGAACGCGATCGTTATCTGACGGCCGTTCAGGCCAAGGAATACGGCATCGTCGATCTGGTTGTCGGCAAGATTGCGCCTGGTTCGACCGGCCTTGTGGCCAAGCCTGGCGAGCCTGATCGTGGCGGCGAGGGTGGCGATATTTCACCTGCCGGTGCGACCACCCGATAACCCCTTGCGTTCCTTGATCAAACACGGTTGAGTGCCTCACATTCCCGCTAAGGATTTTCATAAATGGCTTTGATTCCAATCGTTGTCGAACGAAACGGCCGCGAAGAACGGGCGATGGACATTTACTCCCGCCTGCTTCAGGACCGGATCATCATTCTCGGGACGGCCATTGACGACAATGTCGCCAATGTGATCGTCGCCCAGCTTCTTGTTCTGGCCCACCAGGACGAAAAAGCCGACATTCACCTCTACATCAACAGCCCTGGTGGGAGCGTGACCGCCGGCATGGCGATTTACGACACCATGCAGTACATCCCTTGCGACGTGGCCACCTACTGCATGGGCCAATGTGCCAGCATGGGTTCCCTTCTGTTAGCGGCCGGAGCTGCGGGTAAGCGTTCGAGCCTGCCTCATGGACGGATCATGATCCACCAGCCTTTGGCCGGTATGGAAGGCACGGCGACCGAGATTCTGATCCATGCCGAAGAGTTCATGCGAATGAAAAAGCAGCTCAACGGGATCTATCAGAAGCACACAGGTCAGTCGCTTGAGAAGCTCGAAGCCGACACAGACCGCGACCGCTTCATGGGTCCTGAAGATGCCTGCGAATATGGGCTGATCGACAAAGTTCTCGTGCACCAGCCCAAGAGCCCTGCGACTCCTGATCCTGTCAAGTGATCCGGGTTCAGCTCTGAAGTTCAAACCGATTCTTACCAAACCTCAGGCCGATCTGGTCTGAGGTTTTTTCTTTTTTTCCCGTTTCGTAATCTTACCTGTAATCCCGGGGCATCCAGCACTTACGTGATTTCAGGAGTGGCGGTTGCTCCCTTCCGTTCGATTTCCGCAAAAAATGAGCCTCCAACCGCCGTTCATCTAGCCCAGCGGATCGGATCCCGTTTCGTAATCTCAGTGTAAGATATTACTATCAAACGACTTAGAATTTGTGTCGCATCAGGCTTTTGCGACCTGTACATACGACAATCATCGCTCTTGTGCTGGTTTATCTGTTTGTGTTAAACTGATAATAATGAATGATTGGTTCCCCTTGATTCTGGTTCGTTGCAGGGCTCTTTACTGGTAAACCTTGCGCAGTCCGCAGGAGGTACGAATGGATAAGTAGAATGACCCCTTTTCTGTCCAGATAGAGAAAGATATGTCCATGAATGCCCCGTCGATCAATCATGAATTCCCAAATCTGGACCGCTCACCAATCGTTGAAGCAATTCTCTATTTCCAGACACGTACAACGATTCAATGGGGCACTCATGAACTTAGCGATGCGATTAAAAAACATCTCCCTGATTACCCCAACATAGAGATAGAAAAGAACTTGGAGATTGGCTACAGCCAGTCTCTGGCAGATTCAGAGACGCCATTTCCTACGTCAAAAAGGGTTCTTATGGGATTGCGTTTCCAAGCCAATGATCAACCAAACTTCGCACTTTTTCGCCCGGACAGCTTTACTTTCAGCCGACTAAAGCCCTATCAGAAATGGGAAACTTTTGCTTCGGAAGCCCTGAGACTCTGGGACATCTATTGTGAATTAGCAAAGCCCATCGAGATTCAGCGACTTGGGGTTAGATTCATTAATCAAATACCTCTTAAGGGCATAGACGAATTAGCTCAGATACTCAAAGAAGCACCAACCACGGTTGGCGAGCTACCATTAAAGAGCTTTTTCTATCAAACCAGCTTGGCTGTTGACCGCGACAAACTGGAAATTGGTATCATAAAAACGATGTCGCCGGAAACAGGCGTAACAGATAGCGATGCAAGCTTTTATCTGGATATCGATGTCTATACGGTCGAATCAATTTCGACGGAAAGAGACGACTTGATTACTCTGTTGCCTAAGCTAAGATATTACAAGAACAAGGTTTTTTTTGACCTGCTGACCGAATCCAAGGCCCTTTCATTTCGAGGAGCAGAATGATGGTGACTCAAAGTGCAAGACATGGATTCAGTCAAGCTGCGAGTCATATCAGCAGTATTGAAGCTGGGCAGAATCGTCGATTCCGGCAAGCTCAAACTTTTAACCGGGATTCAACGATTGAAGAACTTTGGGATGTTTGGAATAGTTGTAAGGAACGAAACTGGGATGGTTTCGGTGCGTTCCCTGTTTCTCAAGACTGTTACCTCTACGCCGCTCAACTGGTCAGGTCGCTTAGCTATAACTTCCCTGCTCCCTCTTTTGGAGCAGAGCCGGATGGTGAGTTGACCATTGAATGGTATAAATCCCCGTACCGAACAATTTCGCTCAGTATGACGAGTGATGGTCATATACATTTCTCGGCCATTTTTGGGCCATATGATTTCGTGAATGGCACAACTGCATTCAATGGCGAATTGCCCTCGGATATTAAGGCCTTGATTCTGAAAGTACTTCGTTAATGCTTGATCCAGATAATGTAGCGGATGTGAATAACTCGGAGATGCTTGCGCGTTATGCGACACAGTCCTCTCATTTCCGTAGAATTGATTGGACAGCCAAACAAGATCTCTTTTTTCCTCATCCACATATTGAATTATCTGTGACTCGGCATACTAACGCGACTGAGGAAGAAATTTGGCAAATTGGCTGGTCTGTTGCGAAACTACAAAACAAGACTTTGTATGGTAGAGCAGACGTAAAAGCCGAAGTATTTATTGAACAAGAGTTAACCTTAAGAAAAGCTCCATTGGCAAATAATCCTAATCATGCAAATGCAGTCGGCTGGGCTACGGATAAACCAAACCAAAAGACAAAAGCACAGTTGATTGCTGCCAAATCTACGTTTTAAAGGTCTAAATGAAGGGAAAAGGGTCATTCTACTTTTTCTGGCGACTGTGTTTTTCTAGGCCGTCTTTGGGGCCTCAGAGATGACTCAAGTCCCAGTTTTTCTGCTGCGTTGGAAGTCCAGGCTTTCGTTCCGAATGGCGTGCCGCGACGTACGCAGTGGCGTATTGCCGCCAGTTCCTTCTCAGTCATCGGACGATTCACTCGGGCCGAATGGAAAAGTAGAATGACCCGAATGCCACTAAGTTAAGCCACAAGTATTGAATTCAATTGGTCTTGCATAAACAGGGGCATCCCCTACCATAGAGTTATCAAACCACCTGTGGGAAAGGATGCCCCTGCATGCGAAAACATAGTCGTATTGTCGCTCAACTACAGTCAGTTCAGCAAGATCTCACCAGCTTTTTAAACGAAGACATGATCAACCAAGCGTGCTTTCAGACAGGCCACACTTGGCGAAAACGCGTTCTCACGCCCTTCGTCATTATTCACTGGTTCCTCCAGCAAATTCTGCTTCAAAACACCGCCTTAAAGCACATCTCATTGCTCGCCAATCGGTCGTTCACCGACAGCGCTTATTGTCAGGCACGTCAGAAACTTCCTCTTAAAGTCTTCGAACTTCTACTCGCTAAACTCCTTTCGTCCTTACAGTTGCACACTAAGTCTGATGGCCTGTGGAACGGCCATCGCACGTTTCTGATCGACGGTTCATCGGTTTCCATGCCCGACACGCCTGAATTACAATCAAAATTCGGACAGCCTGGCGGTCAAGCGGCTGGTTGCGGATTTCCCGTAGCCAAGATTCTGGCTATGTTCCACGCCACAAAAGGTTTTCTAATGGCAGTTACAGTGGCTCCATTACGGACTCACGAATTGTCGCAGGTCGGCTTGATTTATCCTATGCTGCAAAGCGGCGATCTGATGGTTGGAGATCGTGGATTCTGTTCATATCTACATATAGCCGGGCTCGT
>Ga0208720_1000077_pt1 | contig 25420 bp, 12 predicted proteins | sample LakMenEpi20Apr10_FD_150716 | JGI IMG/M metagenome (GOLD analysis project Ga0208720, IMG submission 150716) | Freshwater microbial communities from Lake Mendota, WI - 20APR2010 deep hole epilimnion (SPAdes) | ecosystem: Environmental > Aquatic > Freshwater > Lake > Epilimnion/Euphotic zone ...
CATTGATTTTAAAAACGGGAAGTTATTTTCTTCCTGTTGCTAAGCGAGAGACTTGTCCGCAGTAGATCATAAAAAATTAAAAAGCCTGATGGATGAATCCATCAGGCCGAATCACTGAGTTGAGATTAAACTTGGAGGCGATCAGGACTTAATGATGTCTCTAACGGTCCCACCAGCTGGGATCATCGGCAGAACGTGTTCCTGATAAGGCACCAGGACGTCGAGCACATAAGGACCAGGATAGGCGAGCATTTCTTCGAGGGCAGGGATCACGTCCTCTTTACGACGAATCTGTCGGCCCATGGCTCCGAAGCTCTTTGCCAAGTTTACAAAGTCCGGATAGGTGACTTCAGGCAGACTGCCTTCACCTGTGCCGGTGGCTTCCGGATCGTCGATAGAACCAAGGTAAGTGTGGGCTCTGTTGGACTTATAGAACCGGTCTTCCCACTGAACCACCATGCCAAGGTGCTGATTATTGAGCACGATAATCTTGACTGGCAATTTTTCGCAGGCCACCGTGGCCAGTTCCTGGATGTTCATGACAAACGAACCGTCGCCGTCAATATCCACTACGTGCATATCTGGTCGGGCGGCCACAGCACCCATCGCAGAGGGGAGGCCGAAGCCCATGGATCCGAGTCCACCGGAAGTGACCCAGAATCGGGGGTGTTTGAAGTTGGTCCACTGAGCGGCCCACATCTGGTGCTGGCCAACACCGGTGGTCATGATCATGTCGCCTTTGGTGATCTTCGAGAGTTGGTCGATCACATATTGAGGAACGATCACGTCGTCACGATCCGAATAAGTCATCGGGTCCGACTCACGCCAGGCGTCGATCTGCTGATACCAGTCGCGCAGTTCGCACTTTTCGACCAATGGAACAAGAATTTCCAAAGCCTGACGGATATCACCATTGACGGCGATGTGGGCTTGCTTGTTCTTGTTGATTTCCGAGGCGTCTACATCGATGTGGACAATCTTACCGTGCTTGGCGAATTCGCTGAGTTTGCCGGTCACCCGGTCGTCGAAGCGAACGCCGAACGCCAGAAGCAGGTCGGACTCACTGATGGCATAGTTCGAATAAACCGTTCCGTGCATGCCGAGCATTTTGAGTGACAGGTAGTGGTCGTTCGGGATTGAGCCAAGCCCTTGAAGGGTCATGGCCACGGGGATGCCTGTCTTATTGACGAACTCACGAAGAGCTTCAGCACCACCGGATGAGATCACACCGCCGCCGCAATAAATCATTGGGCGTTTGGCTTCTTTGATCGCAGCAGCCACTTCCCGTAGTTTCTCGATCGACGGGGCGGTTGGAACGTTATAGCCAGGCAGGTCCATCGGCTCGTCCCAGTTCGGGTTTGAGACGATCGTATTTTGAACATCCTTGGGGATGTCGATCAGAACCGGGCCAGGGCGACCGGTTGAGGCAATATGGAAAGCCTCTTTCATGATCCGTGGAATATCCGAGGCCTTGGTCACAAGATAAGTGTGCTTGCAGACAGCCCGACAGACTTCAACGGTCGGGGTTTCCTGAAACGCATCGGTACCAATCACGGCGGTAGGAACTTGTCCTGTGATGGCGATCAGAGGCAGGCTGTCCATCTTGGCGTCGGCCAGGCCGGTCACAAGATTTAGAGCGCCAGGGCCGGATGTGGCCATGACGCAGCCGGGGCGACCCGTAACACGGGCATAGCCTTCAGCGGCAAAAATTCCACCTTGTTCATGGCGCGGCAGGATGGTTCGAATCTTTTCTTTCCAGCGGGTCAGTGCCTGGTGCATGGGCATGCTGGCACCGCCGGGATAAGCGAAGATGACGTCTACGCCGTGACGCACCAGCGATTCGACGACCAGGTCGGCGCCCGTAATGGGTAGGCACTGGGTCTCGCTGCGAGCTTCAGATATCGTGGCCACGGCTTCACATCTCCATTCTGCATACGTATATATGTGACATACCTGCATGACTTTCGATGAATGAAGCACGCAGATCGATTTAGTATACCAGTCAGAATCAGCTTTCTCAAATGGTTTTGTCTGGAATCATGGTCATTCCTGATCCATAATTGCTAAGCGATTTGATTTTGATGAGGCATTTGTATCCAAAATAAAATACGCCTCGGTTCGTGATTCAGGTTTTCGAGACCGAAACGGCTCTGGATTTGGTGGTAAACCTGAAAATATTTGGCTCTGTCAGAACAGGTTAAAAATGGCGGTTTTAAAGAATAATTCAAAAAAAACGATTTTAAGGGTGGATACCATGCTTGACAGAGTCATAGCTCAAGTGTTTCCCTTGTATCTACCGAAGAAGTGGCTAGGGGCTTTAAGCGGTACGATTCTTTTCAGATTCGTCCGCCGGGAATGTCCACTTGCCATTGACTCAGATTCCGGACGCGGTTGGGTGCACTCGGAACATCAAGTCATATATCGCCGGGGAAATTGTCATGCTGCTAATAGCCGAAGACTGGACCAAAAAGTTGTCAGCCGGTCTTACCGATTCCGATGGGTTGACCGTTTCGACATTGGATGCGGCCTGGCTCGATCTGCGTCATACCGATGACGAAGATGCCGAAGAGGCTGAAGACGATGCCGATGACGACGAAGAAGAAGACGAGGACGACGATTACGACGACTTCGACGACGACGATTACGACGACGATGACGATGATGATCTCGACGATGAAGACATCGACGATGTCGACTCCATCGACGTAGATGACGACGACGACGATCTCGACGACGATGACCTTGATGGTGATCTCGGCGAACTTGAAGGCGATGATGACGATGACGACGATCTTTGATCAAGCGTCTGCTCGATCCTTCAAATTGCAAAATCAGTTGCAGATGATGTAATCGCTAAGGCCCCGGGAACCATTCCTGGGGTCTTTTTTCATACAACCCACAGCGACTTCTGTTTCTAGGCCGTGGCGTTATCAGTCATCTTTCGTTAGGATGTGGTCAATTGAAGCAGACCTCAGTGAATTGAGCAGAAGGGCACCTAAGGATGAGCCGAAATCAACAGGATCCGATTCATTCCATTGTGAAAGAACTTCAGGAGCAAAGCGAACAGATCGCTTTTGAACTGGACTTTTTTGCCGGAATTCTCGAACGCGACCCATCCAATATTCGAGTTCTGGTCGCTCAGGCGGAAAATTATTCGCTTTTAGGCTCGTTTCGCGAGTCTCTACCACTTGATATCCGACTCACAAAACTGCGCCCGGAACGATCCGTATTCTGGTATAACCTCGCATGCAGCTATTCCCGCCTGAAAATGGTCGACGCTGCTTTTGATGCCCTTAATCAAGCCATCAACCGTGGTTACGATGACTTCCCGCACTTGATCAAAGATGCCGATCTCAAACCATTAAGATCTGACGCACGCTTTACAGCCCTGATTCGCGAATACCGTACAGGCGTCTCTCTGACTCAAAAAAAGCCGAATACTCGACCAAATCCTGCCGAATAAACCCTTCCAAGAAGTCATCACCGGGCTTGGATTCCCCTCCTTCATTCCATTGATAAGCTGGATCAACTCACGTGACCGAACACCGCTGGGAAGAGATTCAAAAGTCCGCCGATTTCATCCGTGAACGCTGTGGAATCATCCCCAAAGTCGGGATCATTCTTGGGACTGGCCTGGGCGCACTGGCACACGACATTGTGACCGATCCCGTTGGAGCCGCTCTGCCTTATCAGGACCTTCCAGGTTTTCCTGTTTCCACCGCACCTGGCCACAAAGGTCAGCTGGTCATCGGCCATCTTGCAGGTGTTCCTGTCGCTGCAATGGAAGGCCGGTTCCACCTTTATGAAGGTTATACGGCACACGACATCACTTTTCCCGTACGTGTTTTGAAAGCCCTCGGCTGCACACACCTGTTCGTTTCGAATGCCTGTGGTGGTCTCAATCCAATTTATCGCAAGGGCGATATCATGGTGATCGACGACCATATCAACCTCATGGGCGTAAATCCTTTGGTAGGGCCCAATGACGAACGACTCGGGCCGCGATTCCCGGACATGAGCGAGCCTTACACAAAAGAGCTTCAGGATCTTGCCATCGCCACAGGTCTGAAATTGGGAATGCCACTTCAGCGAGGGGTTTACGCCGCCATGGTCGGCCCGAACCTCGAAACACGGGCTGAGTACCGTTACCTTCGGACCATTGGCTCCGACGTGATCGGCATGTCCACCATCCCTGAAGTCATGGTGGCCGTGCATCAGGGGATGAAGGTTCTGGGCTTCTCGATTGTGACCGACATGTGCTTCCCGGAAGCCTTGTCGCCGGTCTCAATTGATGAGATCATCGCAGTCGCAAATGCTGCTGAAGCCAAGCTTAAACAACTTGTCATGGAAATTCTGAAGACTCTCAAGCCCCAGCTTGATTGAGTCTGTCGTCCGATAAATATTGTTCGAAAATGACTCCGGAATGATTCCGGAAAGAGGCTTCCAATGGCTGATGAAAAGAAAAAAGTGGCGTCGATTTTCAAGGAAACCCTGAATCTTCCTGTCACCAAATTCGACATGAAGGCGAACCTCACCCAGCGCGAGCCTGCCAGACAAGCCCAATGGGCCTCTCTGGATCTCTACAAGAAGCTTCGAGAACGTCGCAAAACCAGTCCTAGACGCGTTTTGCACGACGGCCCTCCATACGCCAACGGTGAAATCCACATGGGCCACCTGCTCAATAAGGTGCTCAAGGATTTTGTCGTTCGCTACAACAACATGGCCGGCTACGACAGCCCCTACGTTCCAGGCTGGGATTGCCACGGCCTGCCCATCGAACACAAGGTGGTCAAAGACCTTGGATCAAAAGTGGCTGAAAAAACCGCCACCGAAATCCGCGGCCTGTGTCGTGAAGAGGCCCTCAAATGGGTCGGCATTCAGAGCGACCAGTTCCAGCGTCTCGGCGTTCAGGGCGATTGGGCCAACCCCTACCTGACACTCGACAAACGCTACGAATCAGGCATTGTCGATGTACTGGCCGATCTGGTTGAAGGTGGCTACGTATTTCGCCAATTGAAGCCCATTCACTGGGATATTCACGACCGCACAGCATTGGCTGAGGCGGAGCTGGAATATGAGGAAGTCACGTCTCCATCAATCTTTGTGAACTTCCCAGTCGTCAGCGGACTGCCTGAAGTTGCTCAAACTGCTTTGGGCGACCACTCCTGCAATGTCATGATCTGGACCACCACGCCCTGGACCCTTCCAGCAAACGTTGCCGTGGCCTATCATCCGGCTCTAGAATATCATCTGGTGCGTTATTCTGAGCCAGAAACAGGCCGTTTGATCCACACGATCATGGCCGGCCCGCTTGTTGAAAAGGTGATGGGACTGGCAGGCGTCACAGGTCAGGAAATTCTGGCCCAATTCACTGGCAAGCAACTGGCTGATGTAAAATATCAACACGTGTTTCTCGATCGCATCAGCCCACTGGTGAACGCAGATTACGTGAGTGCCGAAGATGGAACAGGCCTGGTTCACACCGCTCCCGGCCACGGTGCAGATGACTACCACACAGGCTTGGTGCATGGCCTACCGCTGATCAGCCCTGTCGATCCATCGGGACGATTCACGGACGAAGCTCCTGCGGAAGTGGTTGGAATGCAAGTCTTTGCAGCCAATCCAAAAATTATCGAGATGGTACATCTGGCAGGTGCTCTGGTGAAAGAGCAACCGATCAGGCACAGTTATCCGCACGGCTGGAGATCCAAAAAGCCCGTCATTTTTCGTGCCACAGCTCAGTGGTTCATCTCAGTCGATCATAACGGCTTGCGTGACAAGGCTCTTGATCAAATTCGCACGAATGTTCAGTGGCGTCCTGAATGGGGCCAGAACCGGATCGAAGCCATGGTCGGCCAAAGGCCTGACTGGTGTATCTCACGCCAGAGAGCCTGGGGCGTCCCCATTCCCGCCATCGCTTGCTCTGAATGCGAGCATCAGCACCTGACGGCCGAATCCGTTCGGTACTTCTCCAAGTTGTTCCTGGCAGAAGGGACCGATGCCTGGTACGCAAAAGATGTCTCTGAACTGATGCCGCCTGATATGCCGAACGGTTGTCCGAACGGCTGTGACCGCAAGCACCTGCGTAAAGGCACCGATATTCTGGATGTCTGGTTCGAATCCGGATCAAGCCACAGGGCCGTTCTCCGCGACCACTTCGAACTCGGCTTTCCAGCCTATCTTTACCTCGAAGGTTCCGACCAGCACCGTGGATGGTTCCAGTCGTCTTTGCTGACATCCGTGGCCGCCAATGGAGTCGCTCCATTCCAAACTGTTCTGACCCACGGGTTTATCGTGGACGATCAGGGCCGGAAGATGTCGAAATCGTTGGGCAATGTGATGTCGGCCGTCAAACTGACGGAAACCTATGGCGCTGACGTCATGCGGCTTTACGTTGCAAGTCTTGACTATGCAAACGATATCCGGATGTCCGAACGCGGCATCAAAGAGACATCGGAAGCCTATAGAAAAGTCCGTAACACGTTCCGGTTCCTGCTCGGTAACCTCGAAGATTACGCCCCTTTCCAATCGGCCGCCGAACTGGAAATTGTGGTCAGTGAACTGGAGCCACTGGATCGGTGGATTCTGGCCAGACTCAACAAGATTGTGAGAGACGTAACGGAGGCCTACGAACGATTTGAGTTCTATCGGGTGTTCCATACGATCCATCAGTTTGCATCGGGAGATCTCTCAAGCTTCTACCTCGATATTCTGAAGGATCGACTCTACGCTGAGCAGAAGTCGGGCGATTCCCGACGAACAGCGCAAAAGGTCATGTCCCGAATCCACTCTGTGTTGGTCCGTCTGCTGGCTCCGTTGATGCCTCACACCGCCGATGAAATCTGGGGATTTGTGCCAAGTTTTCAGGCTGAGCCTGAAAGCGTGCATCTGGCCGACTGGCCTGTGGCGGATCCTGCTCACGATTTATCCGACCAGGAATCTGCAGATTGGGAAAAAGTTCTCACGCTTCGGGAAGAAATTCTCAAGGAATTGGAAAAATTACGAGCCTCCAAGCAAATCGGTTCGGCTCAGGAAGCTTCTGTGACGCTTGCGACCCAAGATTCTGAAAGTGGTGTATGGTTGGCCCAGAAATTGCTTATAATTCAGCTCCTGACCATGACATCGGATGTGGTTCTCTCCAGCCAGTCGCCTGCTGATCAACCGACTCAATCGGTTGCCCTGCCAGAAGTTCAGGTCTCAGCCACTGTCTCAGCGCATTCAAAATGCGAGCGTTGCTGGAATCTCAGACCAACTGTTGGAGCAGAATCTGCTTTTCCGACATTGTGTGATCGCTGTGCAAAAGTCATTCAATTGGATCACGCTGCTTTAGGTGCCGCTCTGTAATGCCATACTCTCAAAACACTTACACGCCGCGAGAATTGCCTGTCACCGATGGCCCCGTCCGGCTTGCTGTATGCATTTCAGGCGGTGGGAGCACGTTGTCCAACCTGCTCAATAAAATTGACAACGGCGAACTTGCCGGTTTCGAAATCGTCACGGTCATTGCCGATCGACCGGGTATCAAAGGCTTGCAAATCGCTGAATCAAGGGGCATTCCCACTGCGGTTGTCTCACGCAAAGATCTTCAGATGAGTCATCTGATTTTTGAGAAAATCAGGGCCGCCAACGCCGACATGGTGGTCCTTGGCGGATTCCTGACCCTCCTCTTCGTCCCCGACGACTACGAACGAAGAGTGCTTAACATCCACCCATCGCTCATTCCGGCATTTTGCGGACGTGGATTTTTTGGCCGAACCGTTCATCAAGCCGCAATTGATGCAGGCGTCAAATATTCGGGATGCACCGTTCACTTCGCCGACCGTTCCTATGACACCGGCCCGATCATCCTCCAGAAAGTGGTGGATGTGCTCGACGACGATACGCCTGAATCCCTTGCTGCTAAAGTCTTTCAGGCGGAATGCGAAGCACTTCCAGAAGCCATTCGCTTGGTCGCTGGATCTAAGCTCGAGAATCATGGCCGTCGGATGATCATGAAACAATCCTGAGCTGGTTTGTCAGTCATCCTGTGGTTTATAATGTCATGTCACGCAGGGACTTGAAGCCTACGGGCTCGCGGCTTGCGAACGGCTCTGCCGATTCTACTCCGGCCATAATGCCCCAATAGCGGTTCCTGTCCATAACGCGGTCGATCACTCCGGGAACACCCGGTGGCTGATTGTCCACGATCTGGCTGCGATAAGCTTCCAGAACCTCCCGTTTCTGGCGGGTGAACTGGCTGATGTCCATCAGCAGGCTTGGGCGTTCGACGATCCTTAAATGGATGCTGAAATAGTATAAAATTCGAGCCGGATGGAACGGCGTCCCGGCCATGTCCGACTTGCCCATTTTGGCCCAAAATCGAGCCTCTTCCACCAACTTCGTGGCGGCCGTGTGGTCTGGATGAGCGTCTTCCCAGTAAGGCGCAAAGAGTAGTGTTGGCCTAATCTTACGGAAAACCTCGGCGAGTTTCCTGCGATTCTCCAGAGTCGCTTCCAGGCTTCGATTGGTCAGCCCAAGATTGCCTCTCCAGGCGATTCCCAATCGGCGAGTGGCTTCGTCGGTTTCGCGTTCGCGAATTTCCGGAGTCCCCAAAGGCGTCGGCTCGCCGTTGGTCAGTTCCAGAATTCCGACTCGTCTGCCTTCAGCAACCATTGAAAGTATGGTCCCTGCCAGCCCTAGTTCCGCATCGTCCGGATGTGGAGCCACAACCAAAACGTCCAGCTTTTCGGTTTCAGTCACGCTCATGGTTCAGGATCAATCCTTGTTCTTTTTCATTTTTTTTTCTGATTCCAGCCTTGTTCCCAAATCATCATACCAGCTTTTCCCGGTGATTCGTTCCAGAACCCGCATGGCACACATCACAACGGCCATCGTTCCCTGACCTGGAAACACGGAATCGCCCACCACCCAAAGTCCTTTTCCAAGCACTCCAGAATCAACCCCCATCAAGTTCGACCGTGATCGACTCACCGGAGGGCCACCCACTCTACCCAATGTCCGCCTGGTGTATCTCGCAAAACTCCTTGGACTAGCGAATTCGATATGACGGATGCTTCCTTCCACACCTGGAAAAGCTCGCTCCAGCGCGGCTTTCATCCGATTCGCATATTCCGTTTTTTTGATTTGGTAAGTATCTGAATCAAGCCCTGACCATTCCTCGGCCCTGACATGCGTGCTCATGGTGGCCAGTCGCAAGTCGTTGCTGCAATACCCTTCATCACCCTCCGGCGATAGCGAAATCAGGACATTGTTGCCATCGTGAATCGGCTTCTGATAATCCTGCAACACATGATGAAACAATGACTTGTGGTGCGAAATGTGGCTGGCTTCAATGGCCGCATATGTGGTGAATGCGCTCCACTGTGCCCGGGAACGATGTTCTTTCCTACCAAGACTGGTTTTAAGGAGGTCGCGGTCGAGCAGCCGGGCGGCTATATCCAGAGGCAAATTCATGGCCACCTGATTCGCCTGGAAGTGATGCCCCCGGCGAGTTTTAACGATAAATCCACGGCCTTTGTCCATCGGGCGAACGGAATCGACCAAAGTGGCTGTCCTGAGGTCACCGCCCGCTCCTGAAAACGCTTCTCCAATCCCTTCCGCCAAGGCTTTCATCGAACCTTTGGGACGCGAAAGGCCAAAACGGTAGGCTTGCAGGCAAGCGGCCGCATTCGCTAGTGGAACGGTTTCAGGGCCAGCCTGAGCTGTATCCTGCAAGAGCATGGCGACAATGGCTACAAATTCAGGGTCTTTGTGTAGGCCCAGAATTCGCATCAGGTCTTTCACAGTGATCGCGGTGGTGGTAGAGCACAGAGTTCCAAAAAGGCCAAGTATTTTGAGGTTGTGAAAGATGTCGCTGACGGAGTGGATCGGCGATCTGGGCAGATTGCTGCTGGCCTTGAAAAGTGCTTTGCCAATCTTTTCCTGAATTCTCCAGAATCGTGCTGCATTCTCACCAAGATGCGGAAACTTTTGGCGGATGGTGGATTCCCATTCGCCGGGCTGGTCGGTCATGACAAGATCACCGTCGGGCAGGCACATCCTGTATTCCGGAGTTTTAACGCCCTCAAAATCCATCCCGATCCGGTTCAAAAGTTCACGGATCGGCTCGCCTTGCTGAAGGCCCATCAAGGCGGTGGCACCGCAGTCAAAAGTGACGTTTTCACGCTGAAAATAGCCGGCGCATCCGCCCAGCTTGGTGTGGCTTTCGCAAAGGATGGTTCGGAGACCAGCCCTTTGAGCCAAGGCTGCAAGGGCGAGCCCGCCGATGCCTCCGCCCACCACGGCGAGATCGTAAACAGGGTCGTGAATGGAATGTTCAGCCAAGTGATGTTCCTTAATGGAGACTGTGGATCCTATCCTTTTGATGTAATCCAGAGGGAGCGAACGAAAAGGTTGAAGGGTTGGAATAAAGCGACTTTAGCAGATCAAGACTTGGGGTTTTTGGAACTTGACGCTATACTGAGGTTAGAACATTCAAAATTGGGAGTCTGCCCGACTTCAACTCAGGGGATTGAGAAATTCATGGCTGAATGGATCCGTGTTGCCAATGTATCTGAAATCAGTCCGTCCAAAGCGCGAGAAATCGAGCATCAAGGGCGAGTGATTGCGATATTTCAGGTCGGTGAAGAATATCAGGCCATTGATGGGATTTGCCCCCACCAGGGCGGCCCACTTGCGGAAGGCCCACTTGATGGGACCTGCGTGACTTGCCCATGGCACGGGTGGCAATTTGATGTGGTCACTGGCAAAACACCACTGGGCACGCGTGTGAAGCAGGAAGTTTTTCCTGTGAAGCGTGAAGGCGACGAAATCTTTGTCGAACTGCCCTGACTCATATTCATGAGAAAATGTCTTGAAGCTCGCCTCTGGCGGGCTTCTGTCTTGTATCTCGCTTTGAATTTCAAGAGAACGTGACGTGTATCAACTCAGGCCATTCCAAAATACCGACCTGGCCGGGATCGTGTCGGTGTGGAATCGTCTGATGTCGGGGCCAAATATTGCCGTCCCGATTTCAAACACGGAATTCGATCTTTTTGTCGTTTCCAGGCCTTATTTCTATCATCGCGATCTGATCGTGGCGACTCATGAAAAAACTGGCGAGATCGCTGGCTTTGTCCATTGTGGATTCGGCCCAGAAGATCCCAAGTCGTTTTGCCGTTGCCTCTGTCGTGACCTCGGCACAATCGCCATGCTCTGTGCGCCTGACGATCCCACGCTTGAAGATCAATTGATTCAAGCCGCCGTTAAACACCTTAAGTCGATAGGTACCAAGGTGATCTACGGTGGAGGCCGGCATCCGCTGAACCCGTTTTATTGGGGAATCTATGGCGGGAGCGAGTTTTCTGGATTCCTCGAGAGTCAGCCAGCCACCCTTCAAGCCTTTCAAAGGAACGGGTTCAAAGAATCGGCCTCAAGCGTTCTCTTTGAATTTGATCTGGCGAAATCGGAACCCAGGCATCTCAAAAACATCATGCTGAAGCGGGAATCCCGGGTTCACATTCTCGAAGACGAGAATCCAGAAGAAAATTGGTCGGCCCTTGCAGTCGAAGCGTTCCACCCGTTGGTGGTACAGATTCTGGATAAGGCAGAAAAGGCTGTGATTGCTCGCTCATGTCTTTGGCCCATGTCCGTTTATGGTCGTCGCGAGGGAGTTTCGAGGATCGGCCTGATTGACGTGATTGTGGACGACGACCATCGCCGTAAAGGCTATGGCCGGCTATTGATCACCGAGTCCATCAAGTGTGCCTCTGGACTAAGTTACGACATTTTATGTGTTCAGACGGATTCCACAAATCTCGCTGCCATAAAGCTCTATGAACAATCCGGATTCGAACGGACGGAAACGGCCCGATTATTTCGATTGGCCGATTGAGACTTCCGGCATATCCTCAGCCGCAAATTTTCGGCCATATCGGATCATGATCTGATCCCACAATCGTGGACAAGCCCAAGCGACATGTGCGATAAGCCATGGCTTCCACGTCGGATAGAGCAGGGGCCTGGAATGCCCCCTGAGGATTCCTCGAACGATACCGGCCACCACCGTTTCTGTCGGCTCCGCATGCTTGCCGCGAACGGAAGTCCTTCCTTCACCAGCGGTTTCACGAAATTCAGAAACCGTTCTGCCCGGACAGGCCGCCCAGATCGAAACACCAGTCCCTGCGAGTTCCGGTCGAAGACTTTTCACCAAGCCGTTCACGGCATGTTTTGCGGCTGTATAAGTGGCAGAATAGGGGAGGCCGACCTCGCCCAGAATCGACGAAATCTGAACGATCTGGCCCGACCCGGCAGGCTTCATCCAGGCCATGGATCTTGCTGTCAGGTCAAAAACGGCTTCGACATCCACTTTGAAGATTTTCTGTACCTGAGAGATATCGCCTTCTTCAAATCGGCAGTAAGTACCGAAACCAGCGTTATTTACAATAAGATCAAGCTGGCTGAACTGGTGGAGGGCAAAGTTCCAGAGCCGTTCGCGATCGTGAGGGCTGGCCAGATCGGCGGCGAATGGGATGACCCTTCCGTCCGTGAATTCTGAGGCAAGTTTTTCGAGCCGATCCAACCTGCGTGCTGTTGCGATGATTTTGAGGTCTTTTAAGTCTTTGTGGCGCAAGAGTTGTCGAACAAGCTCCATACCGATACCGGAACTGGCACCGGTGATGAGAGCTGTTTTGGGATGATGATTGGATTTCAAAGAAATCTCCAGGATTCAGAGGGGTGATTTTTCATTTTGAAAGACATCGTAACAATCTCTGGGAATAAGGGCTAAGCGAATCTTTCTGAATTTGTTGAGGGGGATGGAAGGATTGGCAGGTATCAAAATCATTGGGTTAAAAACGGCTAAACGATCTTGACGAGCGGCGAAAGGTTTCGTATAAATATTCTCAGTACATGGTGGGTGTGGCCTAGCGGTTAAGGCACCAGATTGTGGATCTGGATATCGCGGGTTCGAATCCCGTCATCCACCCTTTTGTATCAGAGAAGCGACCCAAATGGGTCGCTTTTTTCTTTTTATTCGGCACAGTTTCACTTTGCATGTTATGATTTGGCACGAATAGGGCTTACAGCAAAATTAGGGAATCTTCGTGTTTGAGCGAGATTCCGGTTTGTTGTTGTCCAATCTATGCGAGTAGGCGCGTTGGGTCGCTGTCAAACTCATCGGATTCATAGTCATTCAGTGTGTGGAGGCGGTACCGTTGGCTTCGTCACAAGAACAATCCGCAACATGGGAATCTGCACTGGGCCGCGTGCGGCTTCCGTTGTCCGTCGAGATCGACGGCCGCGGGACTGTGACCATTCCGGCGATATCACCTGAAGACCTTGGCAGCCCGGGCTTTAAGCAGAGTCACGGGTGCCGTTATGCACTGATGTCGGGTGCCATGGCGAACGGGATTGCATCGGTCGACCTTGTCCGGTCGATGGTCAGGGCTGGCTTTGTCGGTGCATTCGGTGCCGCTGGCCTGGGCTTGCCTGAAGTGGTCAAAGCCGTCGATCAACTGCACCACGACCTGGGCGATGCTCCGGGCTGGGGTGTGAACCTGATCCACAACCCATCGGAACCTGCCCTGGAATGGGCGATTGCCGACACTCTGGTTCAGACCGGTGTCAAGCTTGTGGAAGCATCGGCTTACCTCAATATCTCACCAGCCATTGTTTACTACCGGGCCAGAGGTCTGAGACGTGACCCGGCCACGGGAGCAATTGTGACCGGTCACCGAGTGATCGGAAAAGTCTCACGCGTGGAAGTGGCCAAGCGATTTTTGGCACCTCCGCCGCAGTCGATGCTCGCTGACCTGGTTCGCGATGGCCACATCACAGCCGAACAGGCCGAACTGGCGAGCCAGCTTCCATTGGCTGATGACCTCACGGCTGAAGCCGATTCAGGTGGCCACACGGACAATCAACCCGCCGTGGTGCTTTTCCCGACGATGATCGCTCTGAGGGATCACCTTTCGAAGGAGTTTCCAGCAGTTGCCAAGGTCAGGGTCGGTGCAGCGGGCGGGATTTCCACGCCTCATGCTGTGGCTGGAGCACTGACGATGGGTGCAGATTATGTGGTGACAGGCTCAATCAATCAGGCTTGCCTGGAGAGTGGCTCATCCGACATAGTGCGTAAAATGCTGGCCGAAACGCGTCAGGCTGAAGTCACGATGGCACCGGCAGCAGACATGTTCGAAATGGGTGTGAAGGTACAGGTCCTGAAGCGAGGCACCCTGTTCGCGATGCGTGCCCATAAGCTATATGAGCTTTACAGGGCCTATGATTCACTGGAAAGCCTGCCTGAGAAAGAGCGTCTGAATCTGGAAAACACCGTTTTCAAGAAGCCGATCGATCAGGTCTGGACAGAGACTGCGGAGTTCTTCAAGCATCGTGACCCAGAGCAGTTGGAGCGGGCCGCAAAAGACTCCAAGTATCGCATGGCGCTGGTCTTCCGCTGGTACCTTGGCCAATCCTCACGCTGGGCAAACCGTGGTGTGCCTGATCGGACCATGGACTACCAGGTTTGGTGTGGTCCCGCCATGGCCGCCTTCAATGACTGGGCTCGTGGGAGTTTTCTCGACGATCCAGCCCACCGCACCGCACCTCTGGTGAATCTGAATCTGCTCTATGCGGCCTCGGTTCTCCTCAGAGCCCGTGTGGGCCAGCTCCAAGGGCTGATTCTGCCGCCCGGTGTTCCGAACCCCCGGCCCAAGACCAACCAAGAATTGGAAGCATTGCTGAGCGAGGCTCAAAGTCAGCCCCGTATTGCTTCGAAGTAACTGGCGGCTTCAGCCATAAGCTGAGCCAATCCGATCCCTGCTCGCCATCGTGCATCAAAATCTCATCTGGTTTTTGTCGAGACGACCCACTTGACCCGCAATCAAAACGCAATCGTGACTGAATCGCAAGCCGGGCAAAAGCCTGAAAATCAATCAGGCGATGTCCCTATCGCCATTGTGGGAATGGCTTGCCTATTCCCTCAGGCCGACTCGCCGGCCGGCTTCTGGTCGAATATTCTCGAAGGCCGCGATTCGATTCGCGAAGTTCCGATGACTCACTGGAGTGCATCGGAATATTTCGATGCCGACCCCAAAGCGCCTGACATGACCTACAGCAAGCGAGGGGCGTTTCTGGACCCCGTCGACTTCGCTCCTCTCGACTTCGGAATCGCCCCTAAAAATCTCGAAGCCATTGACACCACCCAACTTCTGGGCCTGATGGTGGCTCGCGATGCTCTGGCTGACTCCGGTTATGGCTCGACCGGAAAGACGTTCAACCGCCACCGCGCTTCGGTGATTCTGGGCGTGACCGGCACCCTCGAAATGGTCATCCCACTCGGTGCCCGTCTGGGTCACCCAATCTGGCGCAAGTCGCTGGCCGACTGCGGCGTGGATCCTGAAACCGCTGAAAAAGTGGTCGGTCGCATCGGCGAACATTACAGCGCCTGGCAAGAGAATTCGTTTCCTGGCCTTTTGGGTAACGTGACCGCTGGGCGGATCGCCAATCGTCTGGATCTTGGTGGGACAAACTGCGTGGTTGACGCGGCTTGCGCGAGTTCGCTCGGGGCCGTTCACCTGGCTCAGATGGAATTGGCCACAGGCCGGTCGGACTTGGTGGTGACGGGTGGCTTTGACACCTTCAACGACATCTTCATGTTCATGTGCTTCAGCAAAACGCCTGCACTATCGAAGACTGGCCATGCACGCCCCTTCGACCAGTCTGCCGATGGAACATCACTGGGCGAAGGTTTGGGCGCAGTGGTTCTGAAGCGGCTTTCAGATGCAGAACGCGACGGCGACCGGATTTACGCAGTCATTCGCGGTGTTGGAACATCAAGCGACGGGATTGGTCAGGCAGTTTATGCCCCCAAGGCAGAGGGTCAGGTCCGCTGCCTGAAAACGGCTTATGAAGTGGCAGGGGTGGATCCAGCAACGGTCGAGCTGGTGGAAGCTCACGGGACAGGCACAAAGGTAGGCGACGGCATTGAGGTGAAAGCCCTTGCCGAGGTCTACCGCGAATTCGCCAAAGAAGGCGCAGGTCGTTGGTGTGCTGTGGGTTCAGTGAAGTCTCAGATTGGTCATGCCAAGGCTGCTGCCGGCGTGGCAGGATTGATCAAGGCGGCTTTATCGCTCCATAACAAGGTGATTCCACCGACAATCAAGGTGGAAAACCCGGCTGAAGAGATTTCTGTCGGCGATTCCCCATTCTATGTCCCGACTCAGCCTCGACCTTGGCCCAACAACCCGAAGCATCCCCGGCGGGCTGGGGTCAGTGCATTTGGGTTTGGTGGCTCAAATTTCCATGCCGTGCTGGAAGAGCATGGTCCCAAGGCCAGCGAAATTGGCTGGTGCGACGACATTGATCTTTGGACTCTGGCAGGAGATACGCCTGACGAGATCCTCCAGATGGTCGAAAAGGCTCCTGAAACGGCCAAGTGGTCTGCTCTTCAGCGATTGGCTGCCCATGGGCGAACCGCATCCGCTTCAGCCAAGAACAAGACGTGGCGACTATCGGTGGTTCTGAAGCGCGATCAGGATTGGTCGAAGCAGCGTCAGTCGATTCTGGATGGCCTGATGGCCGCCAAATCGGCTCCGAAAAAGCTCGTCAATTCCCCTGACGGCTGGTATTTAGGGCAAGGCCCTGCCAGTGGTCGGCTCGCCCTTGTTTTCACAGGGCAGGGGGCTCAGAAGGTGGGTATGCTGCGTGATGCTGCATGCCGGTTCCCTCTCCTGGCACAGACTCTGGATGATGCCGACCTGGCCGCCGGCCGGCCTTCTGGATTCTTGGTCTCCAAGATCTATCCAACCCATCTTTGGAACGATACCGCCAAGGCGAATGCTGAGGCGGAGCTGACCCGAACTGACGTGGCTCAGCCTGCCCTTGCAGCCCTTGGTTTTGGTCTGGCCCGCGTGCTTGGCGATTTTGGTGTGGCTCCACATGCTCTGGCTGGCCACAGTCTTGGCGAGTTGACCGCACTGGCTGCTGCAGGCAGAATCATGCCGAAGCAGATTCATAAACTGGTGGAAATTCGCGGTAAGGCGATGAGCAAGGCCGCAGATGCAGCCAACGCCCGTAATGGCAAGGGCGGAATGCTGGCCATACTGGCTGAGGAATCGGCTTGGTCAGGCCTGCTTCAGGCTGCTCCATTTGCAGGTCAGGTGACTGTTGCAAATCGTAATGCTCCGAATCAGACAGTGGTTGCCGGCTCAGCCGCTTTGCTGGATCAGCTAGCCAAAAAGCTTGGCGAACTGAAGATCAGGTTCAAGATGTTGCCAGTGGATTCCGCATTCCACAGCCCGTGGGTTCAGGAAGCGAGTCGCGAGCTGGCAAGTGCATTGGCCTCTGTGCCATGGCGGACGAGTTCTCGGGCCGTTTATCAAAACACTACGGCCAAGGCCTATCCAGACGATTCAGCCACAGCCTCAGGCCTGCTCTCAAACCAACTGGCGTGTCAGGTAGACTTTGTCGGCATGGTTCGCCAGATGGAAGCCGATGGATGCACCACGTTCCTGGAAGTGGGACCTGATTCGCGACTGGCTGGACTGATCCGTCAATCGTTGGTCCGTCCAGATGCTTCCGAAGTATTTGCCATCTCTGAGGTTGCTGAAACAACGCCTTCGAAGGGTATATTGGATCTGGCCCGGACTCTGGCCCGATTGTGGTCGAGTGGTCATGGTGTGGCTCTGGAAAAATGGCAGCCATCCCAGACGGCCATCCGAGTGGCCCCTGAGAAGAAGACTCTGACGGTTCCTTTGAGTGGAGCCAATCTGAGGCCAAATCCAGCCCCGATGCCCGAGGTGGTCAAGCCAAAGGCGGCTCCGGTGATTGAGCCTCCAAAGATCGAACAAAAGCCTGAAAAACTGGTACTTGATTCCACTCCAGCACCAGAAGTTTCAAAAGTGCTCTTGGCAAATGAACCAAAAAACACCAGAATTCCTAGTTCGCCTGGTTCGCCTAAATTGACAAGCCCGCGATTTCGGTTGGAAGCAACTGAATCGTCGGTGAAATCAGTCGAGAATCGAATCAGCCCAGTGTCCGGCTCCCCCGAGTTGAAGGAAAGCTCTCGAATGACACCGTTCGAAACCAAAGCAGGGCCTGTTAAGGCACAGCAATCGCCACCTGCGAATACCCTGATTGCGCTTCAGAAATTGATGGAGCAGACGGCTGCTGTGCACGCCCAGTTTCTGGCGACCCAGCGTCATGCCCAAGAGACGGTCCGGATGCTGCTTGGTGGTGGGCAGATTGTCCAAACCACGACTGAACCACAGCAAACCAATGGGGTTCATGCCTTCAATGGCGGGAATGGCCAGCATTCCAAACCAGCCGCAGCCCCTCAATCCGTTCCGATGACATTTGCGGCCGTTGCCCCTGCGGCACCCGCCCATGTGACGGAACCTGTGGCATCCACCGGCATGCCGATTCCTACCCCGAGCACGGTTTATTCCGCACCCGCACCGATGGTGATGGCTGTGGAAGAGGCCGAAGAAGACGTCTTTGCGGCACCGGCCGCCTGGACCCCACCTGTTGCGGCACCGGCTCCTCAGCCCGTGGCTGCACCCGTTGCCGCCGCCGCACCTTCCGGGAATGCCGCGCCGAGTGCACTGGCTGTGATCCTTCTGGAGATCGTCTCCGAGAAGACCGGCTATCCGCTTGAAATGCTCGACCTCGATCAGCAGCTTGACGCCGACCTTGGGATCGACTCGATCAAACGGGTTGAGATTCTCTCGGCCATCCAAGAGCGTCGCAGCGACCTTCCGCATGTCCGCACCGACCAGTTCGGCGCCCTTCGCCGCCTGCGTGATGTGGTCGAACTTCTGGATGCGACTGCTCCAGCCGTCTTGGCTGCACCAGCTCCTCAGCCTGTGGCTGTGGTTCCAGTTGCCCCTGTGGCTCAAGTAGCGGCTGCTCCGGCTGCCAATATGGACGCCCTGACTGCGATCATCAAGGAGATCATCTCTGAAAAGACTGGCTATCCAGTCGAGATGCTTGATCTGGACCTTCAGCTCGACACGGACCTGGGCATTGACTCGATCAAACGGGTCGAGATCCTGTCGTCGATTCAAGAACAGATGCCAAACATCCCCCACATTCGAACTGACCAGTTCGGGGCCCTTTTGACTCTCCGCGACATCATCAAAGCCCTGGCCGACCTTGACCCGACCCCGCCCGATGGATCAGGTGGTCCAGGGGGCGGCCATGCCGGTTCCGCGGGATCGAGCAGCGACCGTCCAGCGGTTCGCGAAGTGTCATCAAGCTCTGTCCGGACCTCACGGCTTGCCGTGAAGTCCATGGATGAATCGGCATCGAGGGCGTCATTCACGCCCCCAGCCGGTTCGCAGGTCTGGATTCTAGGCTCTGAGAGCGACTTTACCGCTGCATTGGCTGATCAATGGAAATCCCGTGGAGTTCAGGCCACAGTGATTCGTCCTGACGAAGTGGATCGGGCTGAACCGCCTGACAGGCTTCTCGGACTTGTCCTGACCACTTCCAATAGCTACGACCACGCGGCCTTTGGCCGCGTTTTGCGTCTCGTACAGAAGGTTTCAAAGCCTTTACGGGCAACGGCTCAGGAATCGTTCGGATTCGTGGCCGCCATTACCCTTTTGGACGGTCGGTTCGGGTTTGAAACGGATCCAGCCGAGTCAGAAGATCTGGCTGGATGGCCAACAGCTTCACTTTCAGGCCTGGTCAAAACGCTGGCTTGGGAATGGTCAGACGTTGCCGCCCGAATACTGGATGTGGATCCCCGATGGGCTGAATGGAGAAGTGCCGAGGCTGCTGCCCGTGTGGTCGAAGAACTCCTGACCGACGGTCCTGTGGAACGAGGCCTTTCAGATCGTGAGCCGGGTGTCACTGTGGAGACCGTTCTGGAGCCTCTTCCTCGCTCCGGTTCAGCCGACATTGAATCGCTCAGGACCATCTTTGCTCCTGGAGATCTCGTGGTTGTCACCGGCGGTGCCCGTGGTGTGACGGCCGAAGTGGCTGCCGCCTTTGCAGAAGCTGCTCAGCCGACCCTTCTACTGTTAGGCCGAAGCGCTGAACCTGGCCCTGAGGCGGAAGGCCTGGCAGGGTGCAAGACGGAGTCGGAACTGGTGGGGGCACTGGCTCGTCAGAATACAGCCAAACGGCTGCCTGCGCAGCTTGTAGCTGAGGCTCGCCGGACATTGGCTGACCGTGAAGTGCGTCAGAATCTGGAGCGGTTCCGCCAGTTTGGTGCCAAAGTGGTCTATCGGGCTGTGGATCTTCAAAATGGGGAAGCTGTTGGAAAGGCCTTGGCTGAGGCTGCCCGGACGATTGGACCGATTCGTGGGGTGATTCATGGCGCGGGCGTACTCGCCGACAAACGGGTGGAAGACCTGACTGCCGACGCCTGCGCCCCTGTCCTGGAGACCAAGGTGCGTGGCCTATTGAACGTGCTCCAAGGTGTGGATTCATCAAGCCTTCGATTCGTCTCCCTGTTCTCGTCGATCACCGCCCGCGTCGGCAGGACCGGTCAGGCCGCTTATGCCGCCGCCAACGAGATGCTCAATAAGCTGGCCATTCATCAGTCACGCCTCTATCCCAATTGCCGATGGCTCTCTCTGGGCTGGGGCCCATGGGATGGAGGGATGGTCACGCCTGCTCTGAAGAAGGTGTTTGCCTCGGAAGGCGTTGGGCTGATCCCACTGGTGGGTGGTTCGTGGACACTTCTGGAACTGATTGGCGGCACGCCTTCAAACGCTTCGGGAGTGGAAATTCTGGTGCTGGAGGGCGAAGGTCGTCCCTTGATTCCAAGCCGGAGAGTGCCTGAGCAGGCTCCGAAGCCGCAGGGGCTGAATGGTCGTTTGGAAAAGCCGGGTCGGTCGCCGAGCGCCCGGATGGTCTGGGAGAAGCCGGCATCGCTCGAAGAATGGCCCGTTCTGAAGCACCACGTGATCGACGGATCAGCCGTCATCCCCACGGCATTGCTCACCGAATGGATGGTCGAAGCCGCCATGCACGTTCTTCCAGGGCTGGATCTGGCCCGGGTCGAATCCATGAAGGTGCTCAAGGGCGTGATCCTTCGAGCAGACGGTCCCGCCCAGCTTCAAGCGTGGGTGGATGAGGTGAGTCAGTCGGCAGACGGTCAGGTCACAGCCCAAGTGGCCATCAGAGGCGTAAAGGCCGGTTCGGATCGTGTTCTGGATCATGCCAGGGCACGGGTGATCCTCTCTCCTGATACGCCTCAGATTCAGGCCCCGTCCTGGCTCGGTCATCAGCCGAAGCAAGTCTGGCCTAATCCGTATCAGAACCTCCTGTTTCATGGTCGTGAGTTTCAGGCCCTCTCAGGCCCCGTCGGCTACGACGAGACCTCGTTCGTGGGTGGATTGGCACGTGGTAGTCAGCCAGCCGGATGGTTCAAATCTCCGTCAAGGCTGCACTGGGTGGTCGATCCACTGGTGCTCGACGTGATCATGCAGGGGCTGTGTGCGTGGCCGAAGATGACCGGCACCCACTTCAGCCTTCCCATGGGTTTTGAGTCACTCCAGTGGAGAAGCGTTCCCGCCGAGGCTTACGCTCAGGGCGGCGTTGCTTTACGCCTGGAACGGCGTACAGCGCACGAGGTTCGTGCCGACGCCGTTGTCTGGGATGCAGCCGGGCACCTGATTGGCCGGGTGGATGGGATTCACGGGATCCTTGATGCCCATCTTGCGGAAGCCTTTCTGTCGAACACGATCCCTCAGGCGAGTGGGTGCTGAACTTTGGAACCTCCTCGAAATTCACCTGGCCTGACACCCTTGAATCACCCTGATGCCGAACCGATCGCGATCGTCGGTATGGGGCTTGTATTCCCGGGCGCTGATACGCCTGAGGCGTTCTGGGACGTCGTCTCAAACGCTCGCTGCATGGCCGGTCGGATCCAGCCGAACCGCTGGCCGGTAGACCCTGCGAGATTGTTCGACCCGGACGGTACCAAGCAGGACTCCGTTTACAGCCTTTCTGCCTGCCTGATCAGCGACGACTGGATCCCCAACAGCGAAGGTGTTCCCCTTCCGCCCGACGTGGCCACGGGAACGCTCGACCCGATCTTCGGCATGGCCATTCACGCCGCCGCCGCTGCCTGGAGAGGCTCTGTCACCCACTCGACTGACCGCGACAAGGTCTCCGTGATCCTCGGCAATATCGCTCTGCCTACGGAATCGACCGCCGCATGGTCTCAGGAACTGTTTGCTTGCGAGATGGCCAGAAGGCAAGAGCTGGAACGCCCTCTGGGAACGCAGAATCCTTGGAATCGCGATCCTGTGGCCCTGCCTGCAAGGCTTATATCAAAATCGTTACGCCTGGGCGGCCGGTCGTTTACGCTAGATGCAGCGTGTGCTTCGTCGCTGTACGCCCTACGGCTGGCAATGGACGAACTCCGGTCCCGACGTGCCGACGCCGTTCTGGCTGGCGGATTGTCACGCCCAGACTGCCTCTATACCCAAATGGGGTTCGCCCAGCTGCACGCTCTAAGCAGCGGAGGAGTGCCCAGGCCGTTCGATCACCGAGGCGATGGCCTCGTCGTAGGCGAAGGCGCAGGGATCTTTTTGCTCAAGCGGCTGGATGATGCCATTGAGCAAGGCGACCGGATTCTGGGCGTTCTCAGGGCCGTCGGGCTTTCCAACGACGTTTCTGGGGCACTGCTGGCACCTAGCTCCGAAGGCCAGCTTCGCGCGATGCATGCTGCCTACGAAGAATCAGGCCTGAGCCCGGACCAGATCGACACCATTGAATGCCACGCTACAGGCACTCCGGTGGGCGATACGGAGGAGTTCAAGAGCCTCAAAACCCTTTGGGCCGATGCCCAATCGAAGCCGTCCGGATGCGTTCTGGGGTCGGTCAAATCCAACATCGGCCACGGCCTGACCTCGGCCGGTGCGGCTGGTCTGGCCAAACTGCTTCTGGCCTTTCAGCATGAGACCATTCCTCCTACGGCCAACTACGAGAAGCCGCGTCAGACCCTCGACCTGGCCGACAGCCCGTTCCGCGTTCTGAGCCAGTCTGAGCCATGGCCTCGTCGCAATGCGCAAACGCCTCGCCGGGCCGCTTTAAGTGGCTTTGGATTCGGCGGGATCAATGCCCACCTGATCGTCGAAGAATACCTTGGCCAGACGTACACTAAAGCCATTGAAACCACCCCGAATTCAAGTCAATCCGCTAGTATTGCGATCTCCGGTCTGGGTGGCCGCATGGGCGACTATCAGGGCGTGAATGCCCTGACATCAGCCCTGGTGCATGGAAAGCTGGACGCCCCTGTCATTCCAAGCCACTGGTACGGTGTCGGCGAACCAGGTTCCACACCTGATCCCAATGGCCTGAATCCGGCTGTGGCGGGCTGGATTGCCGATACGGTGGATGTCCCGATTGGCCGGTTCCGGATTCCTCCCTCAGAGCTTGAAGAAATTCTGCCTCAGCAGGCCATGATTCTGAACGCTGCCCACGAGGCCGCCCAGCAAGCTGGCTGGCTTGGCCGAGGCTCTGAGATGAGGCTTCGTACAGCCGTCTTGCTAGGTGTTTCGCTCGATCAGGGCACGAACCACTTTCAGCTCCGCTGGACCCTGACCGACCCTCAAGCCACCGATGTTCGTCCCACGCTTGGCCTGAAGCAGGCTCGCGATACTCTGGGGCCTCCTCTGACAGCCAACCGAGTGATGGGGAATCTGGCCTCGATCGCTGCCAGCCGACTGGCCCGCGAGTTCCGGCTGGGTGGGCCCAGTTTTACGATCTCCGAAGGGCCCGATGCCGGGATGACCGCCCTTGAGGTGGCCTGTGGATGGATTGAATCAGGCCTGGTGGATGAAGCCCTGGTCGGAGCCGTTGACCTGACCAGCGACCTCCGCCACGCTTGGGCCGAGTGGCTTGCCAGCCGCGATGCGAGTGGCTTCGCTGGCCGGATTGTCATGTGCGATGCCGCCCTGGCCGTGATCCTCAAACGGGCCGATCTGCCCCAGATTTCGCCCCCACTGGCCTATCTTGCGCTCGAGCCGAACCATCAATCCGCCCCCATTCAGCCCACATTTCATCAGCTTTCCGCTCAGGAGCCGATCTATGCCGGTGCTGCGACATCCCTGATGGAATGGACGCGTCACCTGCTCGGCCTGGTCCGCAAGATCGAGCCTGTTGAGGGTGTGGTTCTGAGCGACGACAACGATCAGCAGGGGGCCTCCAAACAGTCCCGATTCTGGATGGCCGAGACTTCATCCGAACCCCGTCAGGCTGTGTTGCCGGCAACCCGTTCCAACCAGTTCCATCGGCTTTCAGAGAATCTGGAGACCACCCACAGCCACTTTGAGAGCCTCGAAACCACCGACCCCGTCGGCCTGTTCCTGCTCGACGCCCCCAATCGGGCTGACCTCATCCAGCAGGTTCAAAGCCTTTCGCTCTGGCTGCGTTCACCCGATCAGGCCGGCCTCTCGCCTGCCAAACTGGCGGCCCGCTGGTGGCACAGCTTTGAGCGTTCTGACGAGTTCGGTGCCGAGCGGCTTTCGATGGTGCTTTGGAAGGCTGAGGACGCTCCGGAGCTATTGGCTCAGGCCATTGGTCACATCCAATCCGGCAATGCCCATGGGCCGAGCCGCGTCCTGAGCCAGTCCGACACCATTTATGAGCCTGCCTCAGCCGTCTCTGGCGACATGGCCTTCGTCTTCCCCGGCATGGGCAATGCCTTTGCAGGGATGGGCCGGGAGCTTTCTGCACGCTGGCCGAGCCTGTTCGACTCCACCTGCCAAAGCTGGTCCACACCCCGTGCCGAACTTCTTCCAGGGCTGTTCTGGGATCGCGAAGTCCCGGCCCATGCCGATGACCACAGCGACCTGATCTTCGGCCAGGCGGCTTTGGGTACGGCCGTTTCCGATTTCGTACGTGGCTTCGGGATCGAGCCGGACGCCATGCTGGGCCTGAGTCTGGGTGAATCTGTCCTCCTTCTGGCCAGCGGGACCTGGGCGGACCACGACGGCCTCTGGCGACGCATGCGTGAATCGCCCCTGTTCCAGTCCGAACTTGCCGGCGAATGCAGGGCCGCTCGCCGCTATTGGAACCTCTCGCCGGACGAGCCTGTGGATTGGCTCACTGTGGTCGTGCCCAAGCCAATTGCCATGGTTCAGGAAGCCATTGCCAATGAGCCTCGCGTTTCGATCCTGATCATCAATGCCCCGGGCGAGGTTGTTCTGGGCGGTCAGGCTCCGGCCATTAGCCGGGTTCTTGAGAAGATCAAGTGCCGCAAGCTGCCGGTGGGGATTGTCTCCACCATGCACGCCCCTCTGGCTCTGTCTGTTCGCAACGAGTACTTCAGCCTCCACACCCTGCCGATTCATGATCCTGCCCCTCTGCGGCTCTATAGCGCCGTGTTTGGTGGTGCCTATGTTCCGACGCCTGAATCTGCCGCTGAGGCCATCACCGGCCTGTCTCACCAGACCGTTGACTTCGTCCGCCTGATTGAACGGGC
>Ga0208720_1000078_pt1 | contig 25277 bp, 22 predicted proteins | sample LakMenEpi20Apr10_FD_150716 | JGI IMG/M metagenome (GOLD analysis project Ga0208720, IMG submission 150716) | Freshwater microbial communities from Lake Mendota, WI - 20APR2010 deep hole epilimnion (SPAdes) | ecosystem: Environmental > Aquatic > Freshwater > Lake > Epilimnion/Euphotic zone ...
ACTTCCGCACCTACTTCCGCACCTACTTCCGCACCTACTTTCGCACCTACTTTCGCACCTACTTCCGCACCTACTTCCGCACCTACTTCAGCACCTACTTCAGCACCTACTTTCGCACCTACTTCCACACCTACTCCTACATCACCATTAATAAAAATCATTTCTCTAGAAAAATATAATTCAGAAATAGAAATCAACTTATCTGATATTGTTATTTTTGACGATCAAATGAATATTGTTAATTTAAATGATTTATCAAAATGTAAAGTAAAATTAAATCCTCTGTATGATCCACCTTCTGATATTTCAAATCTTGGTGATATGAATGGTGATACATTTGCTCGAACATCAATTTATAATATGCCTAACCCTAAAGATTTTGTATTGTATGGTGATTTTATTGGTACTCTTGCGAATGATTATAGAGCTGATCATGTTGAATATGTTCAATCTATTAGAAGTTTTGTTTTCATGAAGATATTTGGTAATACATTAAAAATGGTGACTGAGGAAGAATCAGAAGCAAGATATACTACCGTTCCTGATGGATCTATAGCTGAAGCAGTTTTCGATCAATCTAAATGGTCTAGTTATACTCCAATTACAGCCGGAATTTACGGTTATGCTCTTTTAAATAAGAATTTAGACCCTAGAAGTAATTATAAATATATAAAAATCATATTAGAAACACCCATAAAAATAAGAAAAATATCAATTATAAATAATAAAAATTATCGAGATAATATTAATGGAGTTAAATTTATGACCATAAATAAGTTTGGAAATAAATTGACAAATGTTACATTATCAGGAAGTTATAAATACTATACCTTTGATTATGATATAAATACTGGTAATATAATAGCAGGACTAAATGAACCGGTAAGTTATGAATATTTAAAAGGTGATATGATGGTTTGGAATACAATTCCAAATGTAACTCTAACTCTGCCAGCTGTTGTTACGATAATACCTATGATAATGGATACAAATAATCCAAATTCTGGTGTTGGTTATATGATGATTGCTAATGATTCAAAATCTGGTGACTACTCTTTATATTATAATGGTCCATTCAACCTTGTTGATTCATCAAATTTTAATAATTCTTTTAGAGGACGAGGTAATGCTCAAGGTGCGAACTTTAAATTTTTATTTAATGATAGATATTCAGATATGTCTAGATTTAGCGGGAGATCTACATCTATTAATACGATTACTAATAATCCGAGTGAAATTAAAAATATGGAACAAGAACAATATGATGTTGATACTGCAAATTATAATATGTATGTAATTCAAAAAAATACTAGAAAAGCTTATTATGCTGATATAAAACAGAGAAGTTTCCTGCAAGAAAGTCAAGGATCTAGTAATGATTATAATGTAGGACGTCCATTATGGATTGAACTGACAAATTCTTATTTTCCGAGTCTTAAATATATAGTTGGTTACAATAATAAAGTTTGTGCTATTGACATTAATGATAATCTTGTTTTGATGGAGGATGTTACAACTATTAGACGTAAAGTTTGGCAAAGGTTGATAGGTCCAACTGGTACAAGTACTTCGAATTTAGGTGTTCGAATAAAACAAATTAATATGGATAAATTTTTAATCGTTGCTTTAGATTATAATAATAATGCTTATTGTACTGAGATGTATAGTCCTTATTTATTAACAAATCCAGTTTGGATTAAACTTCCATCTTCAATATCTTATTCTTACATTACTTCTTGTTATGGTAATATAGCTGTAATATCGACTGCCGGTTTGATTTATTATACAAGCATTTTTAAGACAACAAGAATTCCAGGGAGTATAAATTTTTAATTAATTTCAATTTCAGGTCTTATCGAAACAGGATCAAACCAGTTGAGATATAATTTATATTAAACAATTTATTTTGATATTATCTACAAATTCTAACTAATTCGTCTGTCAAATTATCATTCATTTTAATATGAATGATAATCAATTTAAAGGATAATTTTATTTTTTCGCTTGCTTCTCATCCCTATATCTCTTAAGTCGTTCAGCTTTAAGTCTTCTGGCTCTGTCTTCTTTTGATTCCCCTTCAATCATTTCCCGATTGTATTTTCGTTTTACTCGTCCTGTTTGGTCTCCTTTGATCTCCTGAATCGGTTGAATAGATTCCTCTTTGGTCTCCTGAATCGGTTGAATAGATTCCTCTTTGGTCTCCTGAATCGGTTGAATAGATTCCTCTTTGGTCTCCTGAATCGGTTGTATAGGTTCGCCTTTAGTCTCCTGAATCGCTTGGTCGCCTTTGATCTCATTCTCCGGCTTATTAAAAATCGATGATCTCCAATATACAATCCACTTGTTTTGATCGGTAGGAAAAGCACGATAACGATTCTTATCAGTGCCAATACCCCACTGCCTGTTAATGTAGTATTCAACACTGCGAGGAGTTCCATCTTTAGACAATGTTTTAGGGACTGATTCTCCTCTCTCGTTTATCCGACCTCCAAACTGAGCAAGAATAAATGCTTTAGTTTCAACCAGAGTATCGAATAAACGGTAAGAAAAATCACTTTTATCTTTCTTTGGTTTCTTAACTGTAGGTGCCACTGAGTTTTTCCTCAACCTTATGTTTTCCTTTGTAGCTTTTTCTTGTTGGATCGGCTTGATCAAAATATCTTGAGTAATTGTCTTTCCGTTATGGTTATCAATTATATTTCTTACACATTTTTCCATTGTTTCACACCTTAACTTTACATCATTAGGACAGTAAACAGTCGTTTTTACATATGTGTCCCAAGTTTTCATCCGCCCTGTAATCCTCCCAAATAACTGATATATATCATCGTTTGTCAAGTCGAGATGTCCAAATACAGCAGAAGTAAAAGGTCCGATTGTTCTATGGATAAGAGTCTGTCCCATTCCTACACAAAGAAAACCAGTTATCACAAGTGGTCTTGATTTCAAGTTGTTTTCGTTCAATGTTCTCGATATTTTTTCAGATAATTCCTCGTTGAAGGTTCCCTTTTTTTCCAAATCAACAGTGATAATACCGGTAAGTAAATCTGTATATGTAAGAGATTTTTCTTTCCCATTTATAACAACAACAACGGTTTGACTGTTGAGAGAAAAAACCATATCTCTAACTCGTTGATGACCAGTTCTTCTTACATGAGCTGGAATAAAACTTCTTGTATTTTCTCCCAATATATTTGGATATCGAGAAAGGATATGAAAAATGTTTCCGATAGTTTGCTCTTCAAGTTCTCGATAGCCAAATCCTCGTCCTCTTGGTCGAACATAAGGAATTTCAAAAAAGTCATTAACAGGTATGAAATCAAGATCTCTATACCCCACATAATCAGAATCATCAAAATCCTTGAGATGTAATGTTTTTAACTTGCTCCAAAAACCAGTATCCATCGTAATTTTTTCGGCTGTCGCTGTTATTGCTAAAATACCGTTGACTATATCGAAATTATGCATTTCTTCAAGTTGATCCCGAATATAACCTTTTTCAATATATTGGTGTAACTCATCACAGTATATAAATATATGGTCTACAAATTTAAGATTATCCATAACTTTGATAAACTCAAGTGCATCTCTGAATCTTGTTTGATTACTACATACAACTATCACTCGGGGACGAGTACCTAATCCAGCTCTGTATTCTGCAAACTTACCCAGTAACTCAGTTCGATTAGATACATGTTTGTATTTACTGCATTTTCCGCTTGTTTTTTTCGAGTTAAAAATATATACTGAACCTTCATACTCATTTTCAATAGTTTCCAATCTTCTTGCGAATTGTTCAGTTCCAAGAATAGTATCCATTGTAAATATAATATTAAGTCCTTCTTCCCCTTGTCTTTTATCTCTCTCAAGTCCGTTTCGAATATGTCCAATCGTCATAAATGTTTTTCCAGATTGAGTTGGAAGGATGCACAATGTAACTTTCATCGCTTCAATTTCATCTGGACAATACTCTTCATAATTATTAGTCTTGGTCTCTTCTTTAGTCATAAAATAATTCGGTGTGATATTAGCCATAGATGCATGATTTATATTGGTGTATTTTTATAAAATCATTTTTTGAGTTGTAATATCATATGTAGATATTATAACTTTATTTATACTGGAAAAAACTACTTACTCTAAATTATAAACCCAATTAAGCCTTCGAAATATTCCATCTGAGCTTCTTGGTATCAAAACAAATTTTTTGTGCTGATGCATATTTTTCCCCAATCTCTAACAATATTTTGTTTGTATTATTGATGACTTCTTCAACATTATGCTGATATGAGAGAATATTAGTCTCGATATAATCTCTTGGTGTCAATCTAGTCATAAACTGTCCATCTTCTTTCCGGATGACTTTCTTCAATTCCTCAGATATCGCAATCTTGGTAATGCTCAGAACTTGACAGAGTTCGATCTTCTTCGTTCGTTTGTTGTACTTCAATTTCATAAGTCTTCTGTAATCAGCTTCAGTAATCTCATTCTTGATGTATCTTTTTCTGAAGTCTGCAAATGTTATGTTAGTAAAAATATATCGCCTCTCGGCATACTCCTCCTCTAGTTCCACTACAAACCTATAAATATCCTCGAACTTTTTCCTCTCCATCCCAGCAGGTATATGACCTTCAATAAAAGCAAAGATTGGGCTCCAAGCTACCAGTTCATCACAAGGTCTAATATCTCCTTCTTCTCGTCTAATTACCGAATTTTTTCTCAAAATCTCATAATAATGAGGGTTATGGATTCTTCCAGTCTCTATAGCCAAAGTCTTCCAACTAAAGGCTGTATGACAGACTATGCAGAACATTTGATCACATCCCTCTGTCTTAAATATAGCAACTCCACACTTTGGACAAGGCTTGCTATTCTTCTTGATTTCCTCGAGATTTTGAACTAAATTAGGATCACAAATATGTCCATTATTTCCTCCTTCATCGCCTTCTTTTCTTTCTCCGTCCTCTTGAATCTCGATCGTAGTCTCTGTCGTAGTCTCCGTTGGAATCTCCGTCGTCGTAGTTGTCTTCGTCTTGAGCTCTCCACACTTGTTGCAATGAGGTGTCTCGCATAAACGGCAATACCATCTATTATTCAGAGTTCCCTTGCAATCAGCAACTGAACAATGCTTGATAAATGTATTCTGTTTCGCTTCCTCGATTTTTTTCTCACCAGTCATCTCGTCTCGAGCATTAGTGTAAATTAAATCCACATCCTTTTGAACTTCTTTCATAGATTGACGAACCCTCATCTTTTTAATACCTTCAAATGATAACCCAATAGAGGAAAGCATATTCTCCGCAATGTTTTGATCTATATTATGTATATCCAACATTTTAGTTTGAAGTAGATCAAATAATGCTTGAACCTCCCTAAATTTATGTCCCAAACTCATAATCCTTTCAGCCTTTTTTCTCAAGTTATCTCGCTCGATCTCGATTAAACTTTCTTGGAATAATGATTTGTCCTTTTGCACTACTTGTTCAAACTTGTATTCAGTGTATTTCTTGTAGGTGGTCTTATTGCACAGTTTAAAAACCGTGTCTAGATCATAGACCTGCTTACAACTCATACATTTGGTATCTCCAGGAGTGGTCAATAAATAAGTATCAAAACACTTTTTGCAGCATCTAAATTTGCAATAAGGGCAAGTAATACTAGTTTTCATAGTGTATTCATCACCACATATGTTACATTCAAAATCGGGAAACACCCACGGAAGAACCACCTTCCTTACTTTTGTTGTCTCTCCTCCAATAATCATATTATTTCGATTTCCTCCAATAGTCATATTATTTTGCTTCGTTTCATTTGCCATGGGTCCTGATTTTATTCCAAGGGTTTTTGTAAACTCAATTTTTTTTTGTTTAGGCTTGTTTAAAGTAAGCCTGTCCAATAGTTCCTAAACAAGGTTTGGTAGACTAAGAGCAGAAGTAAAAATTTTATAGAGTAAGTTCAATCTACTTCTTCTCGATGTTTCTCGAAATTTTATATGATTATGCATATAAAATTTTATTACATTATATAATTTCTTAATGACAAAATAATATCAGACTGTTCGACAAGCAGTCTTTCCATTTTATATATCAAATGATGTAAATCCAGTTCTTCAATCCTAGCTTGTTCCAAATCTTCTATCTTAGCTTGTTCTTTCATTTCTTCTTCAATCCTATCTTGTTCCAGTTGTATTTCTTCTTCAATTTTCAAATGTTGGTTCATTTCTTCTTCAAGTTCTCCTCGTTTGAGTTCTAGTTCTTCTTCTATCCTTACTCGTTCTTCATATTCTCTTCTCATTTGATCTTCATATTCTCTCCTTCTTTCTAGTTCGTTTATTTCGTTATCGAGTTCTTCTTCTTCTCTTCTTATTCGATCTTGATAATCTTTTCTCATTTGTTCCATAACTTCACTATCCATTCTGTCTATTTCTTCACGATATCTTATAGCTTTTTCTCTTTCTTCTATCCTCACCCTTTCTACGGCTTCTTGTTCTTCTATCCTCACCCTTTCTACGGCTTCTTGTTCTTCTATCCTCGCCCTTTCTACAGCTTCTTGTTCTTTGAAATATTTCACGAGTTGGTTCATTGCTATTTCTCTTTCATATTCGATATTCATAGGATAATTGTGATTGAAGTTATTCATAGTTGACACTGATTTTATTCAAGGGTTTTTTTAAAAGTCAATTTATTTGAGATTAGTAACAGGTTGTAATACCTTTCAGTATTATAACTTTATTGATTGTCCGTATGAGATTAAAATGTTAATCATATTCTACCCTGCAATAGTTGCAGATACCACCGTCTACATTATACTCTCCACAAGATAAGCACACATCTTGTTGTTCGTCGTCGTCTTGAACCTCGTCTTGAACCTCGTCTTGAACATCGTCTTGAACCTCGTCTTGATCCTCGTCTTGAACCTCGTCTTGAACCTCGTCTTGAACATCATATTGATCCTCGTATTCGTTTAAAATATATTGTCCAAAGAGATAATAAGTCGGTCGGTGTGCCTGAAATAATTTTCTAATACAATCTTTACAATAATTGTTCTCGTAATGAAATTGCTCGGTTAGGTCAAGTGAACCATCGAGAAACATTGTATAATAATGAGTTGGTTTACATTTACAAAAAAAGCACATATGAGACTTATTATTCACATAATCGAAACAATCAAAGCAGACTAACTTGTTATCTAGATTGACCAATCGATGAGCACCCTTTTCAAGTGAATCTTGGCATAATTCACAATCTTCGATATAATTACCTACCGACTCTTTTATACCTTTCTTGAGTTTATCTCGAGTTCCAAAATTTGGAAAAGTCAATTTGGGATGAGGAATAAGTGCTTCAGACTCTAGATAATCATCAAGTTTCATATTGTTCAATAGCTTTTTCGACCAACTAGAAGAGTCTGTTGAGATACAGATATCTCCGTCATTTCCATACTTAAACTCCTTATCATCAGTGAAATGAGAGAAGCCACTGATGACAGAACAGGAGTTCGAATAATCATAAATATTCATTTCTGATTGCGAATTCATAACACTTGGGGTATCTTTTCTTTCCATTTATTTTTAAAATCATTTTTCAAGGATAAATTGAATTCTGTGAATTTCTTTACCTTATTTTTAGGGCATGCCAACTTTCGAGCAAGTGAATGATTATGTTATGAATATGATTAATAGTATTGGAGATGATATGAATATTGTTGATTTCAGGAGATTATGGTTGTCGAAGAACGGAGAATTTGGTGAAATGTTTAAGAAGAAGATTACCCCTAAAGATTCGGTGGAAAAGGAGCCGTCGGCTTATGTTAAATTTTGTCGTGATCATCGTCAGCAAGTAAAAGATAGTAATACAGAAATGAAGGGTGTTGATATTACTCGAGAGCTTGCTCGATTATGGAAATTAGAAAAGGGTAAGGGTCCTGTTCAAGAGTCTAAAAAAGAAGTAGTTGAAAAGGGTCCTGTTCAAGAGTCTAAAAAAGGTGAAAAAGTTAAAGGTATAAAGACGAAGGTGATTAAAGCTGTAAAGCCAAAGGTGATTAAGGAAACGATATCCAAGGTGAATAAAGTGACAAGAAGAAAGAAGAAAGAAGTCGAAGATCCAGATTTTATTGAGTATTGTAATGAGAACAGGATAAAGATGAAAGAGAAATATCCGGTTATGAGTCCTCTTGAAATTACTCGAGAATTAGCAAAGGAATGGAAGGAGCAACGAATTAATCGTCCAGAGGAGATAAGGATTAATTATGATGATAATAGGGATGAGATAAGGAATATAATAAATGAAGCAATGGGGTTGTAGAATGAAGTAGAATGAATAAAAAATTGAGTTTGTTTATATTTGTAAATACAAATATAACCACCATATGAATATCTTTTTTCTTCATTTGCTACCTGAGATCTGTGCTCAGATGCATTTAGACAAACATGTGATCAAGATGATATTGGAGACAGCACAATTATTGTCTTCTGCTCATTATATGACTAATTGTTCGGTTTATACTCCGAAGTATAAACTTACACATCAAAAACATCCGAGTTCAATTTGGACTCATGAGTCGGTTGAGAATTACAGGTGGTTATCTCGATTGGGTCTTGAGTTGTGTAAGGAATATACTTATAGATATGTTAAGGTTCATAAGTGTCAATCTGAACTGGAATTATTGTCTTTGAATATTCCAGAACTACCTATTTTTCCGTTTAGTCCTCCTCTTCAAGCTATGCCTGATATGTATAAATCTGGAGATTGTAAAGAGAAAGAAAGGTCAATAGATAATACTATCGAATCTTATCGTGCTTATTATTTCTTTGCGAAAACAAAAATATTGAGTTGGAAAGGAAAGTATAATGGTCGTGAAATTCCAGAATGGATAATTGAGATGAAGTTGATGTTCGAATAAATTTTTAAGTTGTTATTCAATAAGAATAATAACTTTACGATATGATTTACAAGGTAATATTTTTTAATTCTATCAAAAGATCTAGTATATTAATTTCTACTACATTATCTGTTAATATAAATATGTTAATAAAATTGTAAAAAATGAACTGAATTATGGTTGCAATAAGTATGAGAACAAAAACGAAATACATAATCCTCATATATTCGACTAGATGAAAGTCATATATAACGATAATGATGATACTTTGCAATAGGAAACTAAGTACAAATTTCGATAAATATAACTCGTCTTCGTTAATTAGGTTGATAATTGAATTTTCTTGTTCAAGTTGAGCTGAAATATTGAAGCCGATTATAGTCAATATACAATAAAAAGTGATTAATTTCATATTGTTTGTCAATATAAAATTTAAATATCGGTCGAAATCATTTTAAATATTATTATTTTGTATTAAATTATGGTGTTATAATAAATGCCGAAGACATATACATTATACCCCCCTGATAACTCAACTAAAAAATATAAAGTTTATGTTGTTAGTGATTCTGGTCGAATAAAAAAAGTTCAATTTGGAGCTGCAGGAATGAGTGATTATACGAAACATAAGGATAAGGAAAGAAAGGAACGATATATCGTTAGACATAAAAAGAGAGAAAATTGGAATGATCCGTCAACTGCTGGTTTCTGGAGTTTATGGGTATTATGGAATTTACCCACAGTTAAACAGAGTTTGGAATATACAAAAAGAAGGTTTAAATTAAAACCGGAAAACTTCTAAAATCGACATTGATTATCGACTACAAACGGCTAAACCTGATGATGATCTCTGTTTATTTAATACATAAACAGAATAAGCAATTGATAAAACAGCAATCACAATTCCGATGATAAATAACAAATTTTTCATTGTTTTATTTTTTTTTTTATCTACAAAAGCACTTGATCCAGCAATACCACCACCTCCTGCTGCCATAGCTAATGGAACAGTTAGACAAGCACCGCAAAATTCTTCTTTATCAATTTGTTCTCTAGTCATTTATTTATAAAAATAATTTAATAACAATAATAATTTCTAATTATTCTATCTACTCTTTTGTTAAATTTTAAATTGATGTACAATTTAAAATTTTAATATATTATTATTTATTTATTAACTTTTGGTTTTCTACTTTTGGTCGTTGATTCAATTGTAGTTTTACTAGTTGTCGTCGTCATTACTTTATCAACTCGTTTTTTAGGCGGAAGTGTTGATTTTTTCTTTCTTTTTGGTTTTTCAGCTTCATCCATTATTATAAGCCATTCGTCGTATTTAATTTTGAATTCATTAAGATCATTAATCCATAGTTGTTTTTCGGTTATATTTTTCAATGTTTCGATTTTATTGACAAGAATTTGAATGTCATTTCTTAAGGTATTTACTTTCTCTTCTGTAAAGCTTCGAACTTGCATTCCAAGGAGATATTCATATCCTCCATTTTCTTTTTTCAAATCCTCATCGTAGTTTCTTGTTTTGAGATTTTCAATGATCACACTCTCCTTTTTCTTCATTATATCTAAAATGTCATCCATCACCTCACTAACAAATCGTTCCTTATTTTGAAGCATTTTCAATTCGATGACAAGCTGTCTTAGTTGGTATTCTTTACGAAGATGATAGTATTTATATCGAATGACACAAAAATTATTGAGGATTTCATAAACCGATTCATATTTCTTTATCTTATTTTTATCGTCAAACAATACCATATTCGAAGTATATAGATAACTATGCAATTTTAGATTTTCAATTGAACATTCAAACTCGTTTCCATTAGTAAGAATAAACTTAACTTCATTTGGAGTGGAATAGTTTTTCATTGTTTTCAGTTTCTTTTCCTCTTGTAAATCTTCACAATATTCTTTGAATTTGTTAGTCCACATATTGATAGGAAGTTCTGATATTTCAAATCCATTTTTATTTTCTTCTATGATTCCTTTTGTAATATATCGTTTAACTTTTGATTCATCAGCTTCGATTGTTCCCTTAAATCCTCTATACCAAGGAATTAGATTAGGAAGTACTGATACATTTTCTTTTCTCTCTCCATTTTCTTCTTCAGTATTGTTGTTCAACCAATCTTTGATACCATCAATGATTTCAATTGGATTAAAACACGGAATATTACAAGACCAACCAGTACCAATTCCAGCATTACAACCATTTACTAATATCATTGGTAATATAGGAATATAAAATTCAGGTTGAACTAAATCACCGTCATCGTTGACTTGTGTTAATAAAGCTTCATCTTCCTCCCTAAAAATATACTCTGTCAAATATTCCATTTTTGTGTAAATATAACGAGGACTTGCTGAATCTGATCCTCCTTCAAGACGAGTTCCAAACATTCCATCTCTATACAAAAGAGGAATGTTATTAGTCCCTGGAAACTCATTTGCCAATCCTATTATAGTATCGCACAAGTTCTGTTCTCCGTGATGATAGTTGGAATGTTCTGCTGTATATCCAGATAATTGAGCTACCTTTAGAGATTGACCTGAATATCTCAAGTTTCTTTTCTTAACTGCATATAAAATCTTTCTCTGTGATTCTTTCAAACCATCGATAAAGTTTGGAATGCTTCTACTACAATCAGCTATCGAAAATTTAATCAATTCACCATTGATAAAAGAAGACAATTCCATACGAGATATTTCGCCTTGATCATCAAGAGAAAAGGGATGATTTTCAACAGAATAATCAGAAAGCCATTCCTTTCTCATATCTGATTCCTTTTTACTAAAGACCTTGCTCATATTAATATCGATATCGACATCTTTTATATATTCAACCATCTTCAGTCCAAAAGTATCAGGAACATCTTCAGGACGAGTTGTTCCCAACCCTTTGTAATATTTTGTTTTTACCTTTTTATTTTGTTCTAAAAACCATTTTTGAAATCTTTTCTCATCATAAAATAATATATCTTCACCCTTTGGAATGAAGACACGAACGATAGGAGTCTTCATACTTACCAAAAATGGTTGTTCCCGTTGCAATAAGCTTGGAAATAAATAATGGAAGAAGTTGATTAGTAATCCTTCAATATGACAACCATCAACATCTGCATCGGTCATTACCATAATCTTACCGTAATTCAATGACTCATAATTTGTTTCATCTAAATAGTTGGTATCATATCGGAGACCAATGGTTTGAATCAGATTTGTAATTACCTTATTAGAAGCAATTGATGTTGGTGTAAAATTTCTCACATTCATCAATTTTCCTGTTAAAGGGTAGATACCAAACCAGTCTCTTCCTGCTTTACCATATACTCCTTTTTGGATTCCTGCTACTGCATATGTTTTTGCTGATAGCCCTTCGCAAAGGATGAGAGTACAATCTTTTGAATTCTTTGAACCTGCAAGATTGGCATGATCAAGTCCGTCTATCTTAATTATTTTCTTTCTTTTACTTTCTGATTTTTTCAAGACGGAGAACTCTTTTGAACGAATAATGTCTTCAATCTTACTAATAATTGACCATTTACATATGGCTGTAATTTGAGTCTTCTTTATTTCTGTTTCTACAGTTGGAGATTCAAGCTTATTTTTACTTTGTCCATCAAATTCAGGTCGAACAACTGTTGAATTAACAAACAGCTTAAAAAACTGTTTAACATCGTTGATATTGATTTTAGGTTTGGTTTGAGCTGTTTTTGCTTTTGTTGCATTGAATTTATCGACTATGGGTCTAAAAATAGCTTCAGACCAAGCATCAACATGAACTCCTCCAAGTTTTGTTGATATACCGTTTGCGAAAGAGATATGTTGAAAGTCTTCTTCTGAAGTGCATAATACAACTTCTGAGTTGGGCATTTTGATAGACAGAGATTCGTCGGTTGGAGATGAGTATATGGATGCATATGTTTGTAAACTGCTAACAGGAATCAGTTCATCATTTATATAAACATTAATTTTAGTCATCATTGACGAATCGATAACAAATCGAGTATATAGACTGAGTATATCTTCTGTATAATTTTCAATCTTGAAAAGGGTAAAATCTGGAATCCAACTGATTTTGGTATAACCTTTCTTGATTTTAGTATTAGTGATAACTGGACCTTCTGTAATTCTCATATTATTGGTCCAAGTTTGTTTTAGTATTTTACCATTTTGAGGATCTAACCCTTCAACATTAAACTGTGTCGAGAAAACATTGAGTAATTTAACACCAAGACCATTTTTACCACTTGTAAATCTATCTTCTGTATCATCGTAATTTGAACCTGTTAATAGATGTCCAAAAATGAGAGAATGGTTATAGCATTGATTATCTTCGTTTAATTCAATTGGAATAATATCTCCATCATTCAAAATTGATGTTAATCCTGTTTCTCTGTCGAAATCAACTTTAATTTTTGTACATTTTGTTTTTGTATTTTTGCTTCTTACTACATTGTCGACTGCATTTGAGAGTGCTTCGATAAAAACACGAATGATTCCAGGTGATACTGAAATATCCTTTTTATAAATTCGGTATTTATCATCTACTTTTTGAGCTATGTATTCTTCTGATTTTTTAATCGTAGTTGAACCAATATACATATCAGGGCGAAGCATAATATGTTCAATAGGGTCTTTTTTAATATATCTACTCTTGGATGAAGTCATTTTGATAATTCTTATTTATAGTTAAATTAACTTTGCATTTTCATTTTAAAACTTGTATTTGAATTTAATTTTTTATAAATTATATATAGTAAAAATGAAGGAAGAAGAATTTCAAGGTGATAAAATCAAAGTCTTGTCTTATTTACAGAATTTTATATTGAATAACAATATAAAATTTATGATTATAAAATGTTAATTACTCCATCGATGTAAGTATGAGTATCCGTTTGAAATGGAATGACTGATATTTGTTGTCTGAATTGATATGGAAATACATATGCATTATATTTGATGGTTATTGTTTCTGGCAATGGAAAATTTTTGGTAAAGTAAACACGGATACCGAATTGAGAATATGTAGAACATGCTACAATTTCAAGGGCATTATCGACTGGACAAGAGTATGTATCATTAATAAATAATTCAGCATATTCTATGCTATCTATTTCAATATTATCTATTTTATCAAATGAAATAGGAATGAAATAGTCATAGTAATAGTGACTTTGATTTAAGACTAATAATAAATTCGATGTTTCCAGTTTAAATTCGAGATTAGACCAGTAAAAGTTTGTGTTTTCAACACCATTTAGATTGTTGCATTCAAGAACAGTTTTGTTTTCCATAAGATCGTTAAAATGAATCATTTTGTATTCTTTTACAAGTATTTAAATTGAGTTGTTATTTATATTGAGAACAATATAAATAATATCGAATGGTAATTGAATTCAAATATGTTCAACTTTTTTGTGCTTGATTTCAACCAAATCTTTATTCTGTTTTACAAATAGTTGTTTATAATCGAAAGGACAACTATGTGTATGCATATGAGAAGAACAATAGTAGTTTGAACATCTACATATATGTAGATCTTTTAGCATCATATTGATTTTCTTATTACATGAATTACACTTCAACATTTATTTTAGAATCTAAAATAAATATAATTTCAATTTTAAGTTGACTCTGTAATAAGAGCAACAATTACCGTTAAAAGGAATATTGATCCACTACCATACATTATATACTTTTTAATTTTAACCTGTGAAAACTTTGAAAATTTAAGTATATATGTAATCCAAGCTACTATTAGTAAAAGACCAATTCCAAGGATGAGTAACATACTCTTTGTCTTTTCAGGAGTCATCTTTATTGTTGCCAAACCCTTATGCTCTTTAGAACAAGTACATTTTCCTTTTTTATCGTGACCACAACCATAAGGATCATTTCCCTCACAAGAACAATCATCGTTAGCTAAACAAGAACATACATTATTTACACATTTTCCAGGAGGAGTATCAACCCCATTACAATCGGTGTCTACACTACAATTTTGACAGTATCCTTTTTTACTGCAAGTAAGATTACTTCCGTATATACCTAATTGACCACAATCTCCAACTGATGTACAATCTGGTTTATTTGCAAAGAGATTTTTATCTAAAGTTGGTGCTACGATTTCTGTTGAACCAGGTGTTGCTCTTATATTTATACTGACTGTAGGTGTTGGTTCTACAGTTATATTTGAAATTTGAGAGTCTGAAGAACTCTGATTTGAATTTCCCATTTATTATATAAAGAATTTAAATTTAATTATTTTGAGTGATATAATTAAATAATAATGAATAACAACCTTGAAACCAAGATGGAAATAGAAGAAATGAATGATTGGTCGTTCGACATAGAAGAGATTCTCGATAAAATAAGGTTAAATTCAACAACAATGTGTGCATTTCATAAAGATAATTACTATAATGCTAAAGGTCGTCTTAAATTCTTTAAACTTCCAACTATAATCTTGTCTGGATTAACATCGGTTTTTTCTGTTGGTTTACAACCATATCTTGAACAAGAAACAATAAGTATAATAACCTGTTTAATAGGATTGTTCATAGGTATTATTAATTCAGTAGAACTTTTTCTAGCGATTCAAAATACAATGGAAAGTGAATTGAAAATAAGTAAAGATTTCTACTTATTATCAATTGATATATTTAAGATACTGATGTTGGATAGGAAGAATAGAGTTGACAGAGGAAAGATATATCTTGAAGAAAAGTACAATATGTATTGTAAATTGGTCGAGAATTCAGTTCTTGTTAATAAAAATATAGTTGATAAGCTTGTCCCTATAGAAAATATTATAATCAGAAGAAACACAATAAAGAAAGAGAAGATAAATTCAACACCGATCAATAACTTTATTTCTACTATTAAAAATAGGATAATAAATTTAACTCCTAGTTCACCTTCAAACCAAAATAATGATGAAAATAAAAACAGAACTAAAGAGGAGGAGAAAATTCCATTTTAAAATTAAGTTTATGTCAACTTGAAAATTATGAGAAAATGTGTAGTAAATTTTAAGTTATATTCAACTTAAAATTCAATTAGTTTACTGTTTTAATTGTTGCTTTACATACAGGACAAACAGGATTATAATGTCCCCATTCCTCAATACAGTTTTTATGAAAAATATGATTACAATTTAAACTTGTAACGACATCTTCATCTTTATAATCATCAGAACAGATTGAACAACTAGTAAATGTTTTCTCTGTATCTACAAAAAGTTTAGACTGAATATCAATCTTAACTTCTTCATTTCTTGTAAGTTCTTCCGAAGTAGAAGCTTGTTGAAAAAGAGAGTTTATTAATTGATCTTGTGAATCACTAGGATAGTAGTTTATAAAATTGTCAAAAAAACTATTAAGCAACTCATTCATTCTAATATTTCGTAAAGCATTATTATAGACAACTTGAATGTGAATTTCCATATGTTGTTGTCTATTCAAATTTTCTAGACACATATTGCAACCACATATACTACCGTGAGACGGCTCACGAATATTGATTCTAATATTGTTGTTATTTTCCATATTCTTTATCTATGAAAAAATTAATTTATAAATTCAATTTAAATTAGCTACCAACTTGTACCGATCATCTATCGAATTATAAAAATGAAAAAAAATACTATTTAAACTGTAAAGCAGGCTATTCCAAATGACTCATATTATAACTGATGACGAGATTGAATTTATTATTAATTTTATTAAACCTCAGGTTGGTATTCCGATTGACAGTGCGATGTCTATTGTTGAAAAGAACAAGGAAAGATTCAGAAAGCAACTTAGAGGACAACTTGTTTATGCTGAAATCATTCCGCAACTCAAAGAACAAATCGAAAAGGACTACTTTAATACTTTAGTTCAAGCAGGAGAAAGTGTAGGTATTATATGTGCTCAAAGTATCGGTGAAAAACAGACTCAAACTTGTCTTAATACTTTTCATTCTGCTGGTATTTCTAATAAGACAATGACTACCGGTGTTCCTAGATTTCAGGAACTCATTAATGCAACTAAAAATCCAAAAATGGTCAATCATAAGATCTACTTTAATGAAGGTAGAGATTCTATTGAAAATTTAAGAAATGTAGTTGGACATAGTATTACTGGTCTTACATTGAGTGATATTTCAAACTCAATTACAGTTGAATATAATAAAGAACCAGAAGATTGGTATGAGATCTACAAGATTTTTTATAACGATGATTTCACCCGATTCAAAAATTGCATAATTATTAAACTGAATATGACCAAACTTTTTGCAAATAAACTTACAATTGAAAAAATTACAAATGTAATTAGTTCAGAGTTCTCAGATTTATATTGTGTGTTTTCACCCTGCCAAATAGGAGAAATTCATATCTTCGTTGATACTTCAGACATTACACTTCCAGAAGATAGAGTTATGTTTATTAATAAGGAAAATGCAGTTGAAATTTATATCGAAGAATGTGTTATTACAACTATATCAGAGATTCATATATGTGGGATTCATAGTGTCGATGAAATCTTTTATTCTCAAGATGATAAGACAAAGGAGTGGATTATCGAAACAAATGCTATACCAAGCAAGAATATGAATAAACTTAATGCCTACAAAAAATTACTCTCTTTAAATAACATCGATTTTACAAGAACAATGTCAAATAATATTTGGGATATATATGAAGTACTCGGAATTGAAGCTGTAAAGGAGTTTCTTATCGAAGAGTTTACAACTATTATGGATGGTATTAATTCTTGCCATACAAAATTACTTGTTGATAGAATGCTTCATGGGGGAGGGATTGCATCAATTACTAGATATACACTAAAGAAGGACGAGTGTGGTCCTATGGGTAAAGCAAGCTTTGAAGAATCTCTAGATAACTTTTTAAATGCTGGTGCATCAGGTACAATCGAACCAACAGAGGGTGTATCATCAGCGATCATTTGTGGTAAAAGAGCAAATATTGGTACTGGATTGGTTGAACTTAAAGCTGATTTCAATAAATTATTAAAGAAGTAATTATTTAATTATTTAATATATCTATAAGGACCTTCACCTTTTACTTCAGTTTCTGATTTTAATAGTTCAATATCAATCTCTTCTCTTAAACAATGAACAAACCAATAAAACTTACCATTATTTCCATATACTCTAAATTTACCATCAATAACTTCGCTTGAGTTATAAATATTTATATTACCATTATATATAGGTGTAATTTGTACTGTAAAATCAGAAAATGATTTTACATACCCAGAAAGTTTAATCTCAACAGATTCGTCATTCATAATCTCTGATTGTCCTCTGTAATATACTCCTGCTTCCGGACCTTCCAAACAGCCATGCACCAAATATTTATCGTTATCAAGAGGATGATCGATAACGAATGTTTTCGATGAACTTAAATATATTTCATTTACATTTGCAGTAGTATCATAAGCTAACAAATTAGTAGCTCCTCCTGCTGCCGTTCTAATTGGTTTTACAAAAAATGAATTAATGGTTGAACTATTAAAAGAAGTTCCAGAAGCATTTAAAATTATTGAATTTGCATGTTGTGAATTATAACCAGCTTGATTTCCAATTGAAATTGCATTATTTCCTTGAGAATTATAACCAGCTTGATATCCAACTGCAACTGTATTAGATCCCTGATACAAGTAACCACAATAAAAACCAAGAGAAACTGAACCATCATTAGATGGACTAATATAAGAAGAGTTAGAACCAATTGCAACTGTTCCTATTCCACAACCTGAATATCCAGTAGCTCCTCCAATTAGAATTGAATTATTTTTTGCATAACGACCACCAGCTTGATAGCCGATACATATATTGTCTCCACTATTTGAATTTTGTCCAGCACCAAAAGATATAGAAATTGTATTTGCAGCATTAGACCAGTTTGCATTTCTCCCAATACATATGCTATTTGTACCTCCACCACCTGATCCATTCGACAAACCAATAGATATAGAATTCTCTTGTGTATTACTTAATGATGTTCCAATCGTAATCTGACCTGTATTTGGTGTAATTATTCTTCTGGTTGTTATATAATCTGATATGTTTGCTGTTGTTGTAGTTAACGATAGTGATGATTCTCTATTTCTTAAAGTTACCTCATCATTATATACAGAAAATGACATTTATTATAATAAATAAATAAATATGTAATAATAAATGTCATTTTCAATATATAACGATGTTATAAAGTTTGGTCAAGAAGTATCAACTTTACCGATTGTAACATCAACTTTAACAGCTGCAACTTCAATAACAACCAGAAGAATAATATCATCAGATTCTCTAGGACAAGTTTCAATTGGATACGGTGCTAGTACATTAGGAAATAGTTCTGTCGCTATAGGACTAAATGCTGGTGGAGGAACTACAAGTGTAAGTATTGGTGCAGAAGCAAATATAAATTCGGTAGCATATGCAGTTGCTGTTGGATATCAAGCTGGAAAATCGAATAATTTAGGTAATAATATTTGTATAGGTAATAAAGCTGGTAGCGACGGTTTAAAAGATCAAGCTGTAGCTATTGGTAATTTAGCAGGATATTACGGAGTATCGACAAATAGTGTGGCTATTGGACATGGTTCTGGATATTCTGGATTGGGTGCAAATTCAGTTGCTATAGGTTATTATTCAGGATCTTCTGGATCCGGTTCTAATACAGTTGCAATTGGTTATCAAGCTGGATATAGTAATCAGGGATCAAATGCAATCGCGATTGGGTATCAAGCTGGATATGCTGGTCAACATGCAAATTCAATAATTTTAAATGCTTCTGGAACTCCTTTTAACAGTGCAAGTTCTAATTCATTTTTTGTAAATCCAATTAGATCAAGTACAACTACAGGAACTGGTTCATTGACTTGGAATTCAACAACAGGAGAAGTATATTGTAATACATCAAAAACATTCGTTATCGATCATCCTCTTGATAACGATAAATATTTGGTGCATGCTTGTTTGGAAGGTCCGGAAGCAGGAGTATATTACAGAGGACAATCAGAAATTACTAACGGCGAATCTGTAGAAGTAGTTTTGCCAGAATATACAAAGTCATTTTCCCAATTCACAGTTCAACTAACAGGAATTTATAATAATAATAACATAAATAATTATAATGCAGGTCAAGTCGACGATGGAAAGTTTATAGTTTATGGACAAAATGGTAGATTCTTCTGGTTGGTTCATGCATTAAGAGAATCAATTAATGTCGAGCCTTTAAAAGCAGAGACTGAAGTAAAGGGAAATGGACCATATAAGTATATTGTCAATTAAAATTTATTTTCAAATTGAAGATAAATTTAAAGTTTAATAAATTTACGAGATTGTTTTCTAAATTATTATTTAGTACGACAATAAGTAAACTGGTATTCAATTGAGTTGTTTGAAATAATGTTTTTCTTATCGTAATAAATAAAATACAAATTCGAACTGATATGATTTATAATTTTATAAAAGAGATTGATTCGAATATTTCAATTCTTACCTTTTGATTTAATCGATTCAATAAGATATCATATATTGTCGTCGTATTCAGTATAAAAAATTGAATTTAAATTAAGCCTCATCAATAATTTAGTGTCAAATCAAATGGAATCAAAGGATGAATATGAATATAATATATTTTCCAAGTTTACGGACAAGTTGAATTTTAAATATAATGCATATGGCGATATATGCATATCAACAGATTGTTCGTCTTGGTCAAAAGTGTTGATGAATAACATGAGGATTGATGATTATTTTGAAGGTGAAAACATTACTCCTTCTTCCGAATTTTTATCATTTCCAAATTTTGGAACGAAAACAAGAACCATAAAAAAGAAGAAGGAATCAATTGAAGATTATATTGATTTATGTGAATGCTGTAACGGTAAACTTTATATCGATCGTTATATTCATAATAAGAAGATAATATGTATTCCTTGCATGGATAGAATAAACAATTTATGTTCAGTCTGTAAAAAGAATGATACCATATTTATCGAGAAGATCAATGATAGAACAATCATAAAAAAAGGAAGAAAGACAGTATATTCTGATACTGGAAAAAATTATTTTATTGAAAATTCAGAGTCTTATTGCAAGCCTTGTTATAGGGAGTATATTGACGATGAATATGATATGTGTTCTAATTGTGGAATTGAATGTGAATCTGATCGTCATAATTATATTACGATGTGCGATGATTGCAAGTTATGGGGATGATTTTGAGTTGAATATTTATGGTTATATTTTATATACATTTTTGTATATAAGATATATGAGGGAAGAGGAAAGAGGAAAGAGGAAAGGAATTGTTTAAAGGACGGGGAAACCGAGAGCACCACCGGAAACTCTGATGATGTTATTGTTGACAACAGTGACAATGAAGTCATATGAGTTTGCAAATGAATTAGGATTTGTTACACCACCAACAACTCCAGATGCTGTAACTGATGCTTGAGCCGCGTTAGAAGCTTCAGGTCTAATAGAAACATTTGTCAACTTACCATAGTTGGTAGAACCCATTGGGTCAAGACAGTAGAGATCCAAAGAGTATGAATAGCAATGGAAACCAGTCTTCTCAGGAATTGATGGAGCATGATACCAAGGATTAACAAGTGAGAAGTAGTCAGAACCCATTTGAGACAAACGAGCTGTGTTCTCGTACACAAGAGATGTTTGAGAAATGGGATCAAAACCTTGATCTGATCTGACAGCAAAGGATCCAACACCTGAAGCTTGAGGAGAAGCAGTGCTGTATATAGACCATTCAGAAGCCCAAGTCTTATTTCTAGCAGCAAAGAACAAGGCTTTAATTGCATGTGAGAAGCGAATATCATAACTGGGTTGATTGTTTGTAACAGGAGAAAAAGTTTGACGAGGAGCGGTCTGAACTTGTTCAATGAGGATATCACGAGGAGCACAAGCCATTCTCTTTCTTTCGTCATTGGAAACGATAGCATAGTTAGCCCATACACCAACATTTGTCAAAACAGGGAGGGATGACAATAAACTACTGGCAGTAGAACCAACATTGCTAGCTGAAAGGGCAACTCTTTTTTCTCCAGCACCTACAAGCAAATTATCGGCAATCAAAAGTTCATTCCAGTCACGGAAAGAAAAGTTAATTCTCATTTCATTGTAAGGGAGAGCAGCAGTAGGGAGAGCAACACCGCTATCACGGGTGTAGAAGAAAGGAAGAGGAAGATTCAAAGTTGCTGATGGGAGAGGAGTATTGGGATTTGAGGGATTTGTCAATGTTGTTACATTACCAATCATATTGTTGTAACCAACTTGCTTGCTTGCTGGAACAGTAAAGGCAGCCCAGAAGTCAAGATGGTAGTTATCAAAACGAGCAGCAACCAAATCATTAAAGGTAATGTTGCATTCCTTAATAAGATTGTGCATCAAATTTGAACTCCATCGAAGTAGTGTTGGAGTGACTTGAGAATATGCCGAATTACCAACAGAAGGAAAAGTAACTCTCAACCAAGTATGAAGCAAATAATCACCGGCACGAGAAACACTGACAGACCAATCTTGTCCAAATTGAGGAGATCCAGACGAGTTGGAAAGAACTACGGGAACTTGTGTAAACCAAGTTGATTTTCTAGTTTCACGAACAAAGTAGGCTGTGGCTTCAAGAGTACCGTAAAGGTATCTTTCAATTTCATCAAAGGTAGCAAGGTCAATAAAACCGGAAGTAAGGTTTGAGGTTGTCAAGGACATTTTATTATATACAAGATATTATTTTTAAATAAAAATTTATTTAAAAAAAATAATGGGCTTAAATGAAAAGATAAAAAAAGAAATATGTGTTCTAACGATGTAGATATACTTGCAATAGACGACACCATAAGGAGGCAGTTTGACCGAGATTACAATGAAATACCTATCTATCAAGACCGGTTAAATGGTATAATAAAAATACTAGAAAATCCCAACTTAAATCAAAGATTAAGAGAAGTCCTACTGACAAATAGAGATCAGGTTATCTATAAAATTCATAATTTAGAAATTAAAAGAGATTATAATTTCTATCTATTCGAAACATTATCCATAATAGAAACTTACAAGGACATTCTAAAGAGACCTCTAAAATTGAGCTTTATCGGCAAACCGAAAAAGAGCAATGACGAAAAGAAAAACCTAATAACAAGATACTTGGCGATCGTCAGAAACTACTACGATATAAGCTGTATAGAAAATAAGGAAGAAGAAAAATCATCATTTTCAATATCTTGTTCAAACTGCGAAAACAATAATGCTAATCTATTCGATATCGTCGATAACAATATATACATCTGTAATATTTGTTTCAATCAGCAAATTGTCATCAAATATAATTCTTCGTATAACGATATCGATAGGGTAAACATAGCTTCTAAATACATCTATATACGGAAGGTTCATTTTAGGGATTGCATTAACCAATACCAAGCCAAACAGAATAATACTGTTCATACTGATGTATACAGAGATTTGGAAAGAGAGTTTTTTCAACATCATCTACTGGTAGGTGACGAGAATACACCAAAAGAAGTTCGTTTTTCAAGAATAACCAAGAAACATATACATATGTTTCTAAAGGAGCTTAACTATTCGAGTCATTACGAGAACATAAATCTAATACATTATGTTATGACAGGAATTAAATCAGTAGATATAAGTCATTTAGAAGAGCAACTATTAGACGATTTCAATGTCCTAACAGAATTATATAGCACAATCAAGCACATCAAAAGAAAATCTTTTATAAACAGCCAACATGTTTTGTATCAACTCCTTCGACGACATAAGTTCCCTTGCAACAAGGATGATTTTATAGTATTAAAAACAACTGATCGAAAATGTTTCCACGACGAGATAACAAAGGAGCTTTTCGAATCTCTCGGTTGGAACCACGAACCATACTTTTGAATTACAATTCAGTTTGATTTGTAATTTTACTTTGATTTTTGATTAATTAATAAAGAAATCAATCTGTTAGCTATTAAACTAACAATTGGAATTGAAACTGCATTTCCAGCTAATTTATATAAATTCATATCTGATAATCCCGATAAGTTATAGGTTGATGGAAAACCTTGAAAGTTAAAACATTCTCTCGGAGTTAACTTTCGAATACCTCTATTATCTGATTATTGGAACATTATGTCCTCCTGTACCCATATTTGCTGTTAGAGTTGGACACTCATTACTCTTATTTTAACGAACATATACACGACGATATTGGTAAACAGTATCGGTTTTAATATTAGCATTATTTAGGAGATCCCAAGTACTAGAACTGCTTGTATAATAAAATTCACTTATTTTTTTCTTTTTTATATGTTCGAATTCAAGATTGAACTTGCTAAATACATCTTTTGATTTTATACATACGATATATATCCTTTCCCTGTTCTGTGGAATACCAGTCAATTGTGATGTGTTCAATATTTTATAGCATACTGAATATCCTCTAGATTCTAGGTTTCCCAATATTATTTTAAATGTATTTCCATTATCATGAGATACTAAATTCTTTACATTTTCCAATGGTTTATGATGATCTATAATAGACAATATCTTCCAAAATACATTTGATCTTTTATCTTCAAATCCTTGTTGATTACCGGCGATAGAGAACGGTTGACAAGGGAAACCGGAAAAAATAATATCGTGACTTGGAATCATATTGTTTTCAATCTCATTTAAATCACCAAGTGTTAATTGATGTCCGAAGTTATTATTATATATGATTTCTGAATATTTTGTCATATCATTTGAAAATACGATATCAACCATTCCTGTCTTCTCAAATGTGCTCCTGTTCCTGAAATAAATCAACCATTTTCAGTTTATTTTTATCCTCTTGATCAGTCTCTTGTTCATCGTCTTTCTTACCCTCTTTATCAGTCTCTTGATCATCATCTTTCTTACCCTCTTTATCAGTCTCTTGATCATCGTCTTTCTTACCCTCTTGATCAGTCTCTTGTTCATCGTCTTTCTTACCCTCTTTATCAGTCTCTTGCTTAGAATGTCGACCACATACTCTTTTACCGTCTATCCTTGATAATTTAACTTTGCATTTACATTTTAAACCAGTAGATTTAACATATTCTTCACAAATAAGTATTGTTGATGTAATTTAATTAACAAACTAAATTATTTATATTCAATTACAATTTATATTCAATATTTATAATTCAAATCTATTCAATTTCCTAATGTAATTTAAGGCTGACCAAAATAGTATTAAATCAAAAATGTGTGGAATTTTAAGCATACTATGTGAAAACGAACAAAACCAGCTTGATATGGTAATGAAAAGTTATGATATGTTGAGTAACCGAGGACCAGATTGCGGTACATTAATTATGAATAGA
>Ga0208720_1000079_pt1 | contig 25234 bp, 19 predicted proteins | sample LakMenEpi20Apr10_FD_150716 | JGI IMG/M metagenome (GOLD analysis project Ga0208720, IMG submission 150716) | Freshwater microbial communities from Lake Mendota, WI - 20APR2010 deep hole epilimnion (SPAdes) | ecosystem: Environmental > Aquatic > Freshwater > Lake > Epilimnion/Euphotic zone ...
GTCGTTCTGCGCATGGCAGGCAAATCTTCTCGTCATCTCTCATGAGATGTATTTCACCATCCACAATTCTGTGGTAATGGGTTTCTCCAGGCTGGGTCATATAACAAAATAGTCTTTCGCTACCAATCTTTAAGGTGACTCTCCAGCCAGATTCCCTTAAAAAAAGTCGCGGTGTTTTTAGAGCCGCTGGAACTGGCTTTTGGGCCTTTGACGACCTCAAAATCGGTGTGCTAAAGTCGCTTGTATCAACTTTGGGCACTTCGGGTTCGGATTCGGACATTTTCAACGTACCTCTTCTGGGATATTCTTATTTTAGATCAGATGTACCAGAAAGCCTAGAGGCACAAGGCTTCTCATGATTTTATTCGCGCCGTAACACGCTCTTCAGCCAGACACCATCGATAAACGCCAGGTTGGCTGCGATCATGACCAGGCTGAACTCCCACAATCCAAGCGTGAGACCGATCCCCAGGTGGAGTCCGATTGTGAGCATTAAAATGAGCGGCCTCCACGATTTAGACCAGATCAGAACCGGGTAGGCAATCTCTGTCCATAAGGGGATATGGGTGGTGATTGCTGTCAGAAACCGGTTCCTGCCCAGCGTCTCCAGGATGGAAACTCCACGAAATTCTGTATTTGCAGCCAGGAAATACGACGCAGTTCCATTCCACCACGTTTCGCCCAAAAGTTTGGACAGGCCAGCCGCTCCGTAAATGATACAGAGCTGCATCTGGATCAATCGGATCGCTACAGAACTCCGTAACTGACTGTAAGTGGAGGGAATAAACCCGCTTCGGCGAGCCAGTCGCTGATCGACCGAGACGGATTCACCGCCTGTGCCTGTCACGGCCAGATAGAGGATGAACGTGCTCAGGACAGAGTCGAACCCGAACAGCATCATGGGCAGTCTACGCATTGTGGAATAGACGAAGATCCATGTCAGTATGCCAGTCACGCGGCAGTAAGCCCCGATGGTCCAGGCCAGAATCAGAAGCAACCCAAGCCCGTAAACCGGGCCAGTGAGTGATTGTGGGATAAAATCCCAAAGACTCCATCCCCAAGGGATTGTACTATTTCTTAAGCCAATGGAATCAGCCTTTGGAAGCCATCCTTCCGGGCCAAACCAGTCCGTGAAATCAAGCCCAATCACGAGCCAGTTCCAGCTTGCAAAAAGGCCAAGGATCAGTCGGATCGGGCCGAGCATGGTCCCATCCACCGGAGCGGTGATGAACGATTGCCAGTCGGACCATTGTTCTTTAAGAAATCGGCCGGGATATTGGGCCACTTGTTGGATAATCAGTCGCATTTGAAGGACCCCAGTGATTCAATGGGCGTGTTGAATTGTTCGGCATCAAGATCTTTGAGAGTCAGTAACTGACCCTGCCTCAGGGCGTTATCGAGCGCAGAGGGATCGGGATGCCGATGCACAAAAAGCTCGACGGATTCACAACCTGGCATACTCTTGCCAATGTGCCGGGCAAAACTTCTCGCCAGAACTGGCGAAGGGCGATGGTTTTCCGGCGCATTCAACTGACGCTCATATTCCGACCAGAGTGAATTTGCCAGGGCAAGCTCGCGCTGGAGCCTGAGTCTGGGCCAGGTTTTGCGATCAGGAATCCGCTGCGTCTTGTACGACACTCGTCCATCGGCATCGCGAATTTTGAGTTTTGCGGTGATGATCGCCGTGGGCGCTGGCCTTGGCGCATAGAAACGGTAGCCTTGACCCAAGTCGAAAATTTGAAAATATCCAAGAAATTTGTTCGCCAGCGACTGCTCCAGGATGCTCGACGGTTGGGCCGCAAATGCCCCTATGAGGACGATCGCGATGTGAATCCCGACCAAGCCGGCGACAATCGAACGCTTCGTCTGATTGGGTTCCAACTGGTTGTCAGTGCTTTGGTTAGGAGTCATTTTTCAGGCCTCTCAGTCATTCGGAACCAAGTCGAAAACGGACTTAAAGTCACCGTTCGGGATCTCCGGCAATATAGGTATCGTCGTTTTGGGCCGTTCTCTCTGCTGGTATAATCCGTCTTTTCCGAACTCGTAAATTTGGAAATTTGTGCGGGAAGAATTTGAAATACGGCTCGCAAGAGGTAGACTGGGAGTGCTGAGATAAATGTATCGTCTGCAACGGACAGCAAAAAGCTATGGGCTGCATAAATTGAGTAAGCCTTAGGCGTCGTGCGAGTTTGTCACAGACGAAGTTTCCGGTTAGTGCACCACTCGAGAGGATCGTCACCCATGCAAGTCACATTGGCCGTTTTGCTGACACTGAGCGGACTGGGCTGTCACCACAAAGCCCCTGCAGTCAGCTATGTTGAGTCCTGCTACTCATCCTGCTACAGCGCACCTGTTGTTGAGAGTTGCTACACACCTAGCTACAGCGCCTGCTATAGCTCCTGCTACTCATCCTGCTATACCACAAGCTATAGCTCCTGCTATTCGTCTTGTTACAGCTCCTGCTACAGCGAGCCTGTCAGCAGTTGCAGCCCTTGCGGAATCTGGGGCCAGACACGCCCTAAACGAGGCCTGTTCCACGGCTTGTTCAGCAAGCACAAGAACAAGTGCGCACCAGTTTCGCACATGGTTGTGGCTGAACCCGCCTGCAATAGCTGTGGCCCAGTTGTCACGGAAACCATCATGCCAAGCTCGCAAATGATTGCTCCTTCCGAACAATCCGTGCCAGCCGCCCCTTCCCCACAATTGGCCCCTGTTGCACCTGCGAAACAAAGCTGATCGCAAAATTTTTGCGATTCTGATTTTAAAAAACGGACGCCATACCTGATCAGGTATGGCGTTTTTTTTGATTGCCAGCCAAACTAACCCGCAGCGCGAGCAAGGGCCGCATAAGTGAATTGCCAGGCTAACATAACCACTTGTAAATCAGAGTGTTGCACCCAACAGCATGACTTCAGTGACGCTCGCCCTTGCTGGCGCGACAGGTAGGTTTGGACTTCCGAGCCAAAGCAGGAAATGCTCAATCTTGCTTGCCACTGATATAACGTGTCACTGTTTTAACATGACGGTATAGATTTAGTTTAACGGCATTCTGCATGCCCTGATAAAATTATAAGCATTAGCCCCTTCAGAATCAGCGGGGGTCAACAAGAAGTGCCGGTTAGTACAGATCTTGATCGCCCCACTGTTGGGAATCCATTGGCTTTACGACGATTGTCACTTCTTCAACGGGACCATCCAGATGTTCCGGAATTCCACGGGGTTGCCGTGATCCTGAAGGTGCAATGGGCCAGGTGTGGATGGATCTCCACCCATGCCTGAGACGGTGTTATCAATTTTGATCAGCACGTCTTTGTGGATCAATTGGCCGTTCTGGCGAACAGTGATATGAGCAGGCTCGACCTTCTTGCCGTTCTCAAAAACAGGAGGGGTGAACTCAATGTCGTAGGCTTGCCAGACAGTCGGCGCTTTGCAGGCATTGACCAGCGGTTTGGCGACTTTATAGATGCCTCCACAGTCGTTGTCCTGGCTGTCAAGCCCATAACTGTCAAGCACTTGCACTTCATACCGGCCTTGCAGATAGACCCCGCTGTTGCCACGGTCCTGGCCTTTGGATTTGGGCATGTAAGGGACCCGAAATTCGACATGCAGATGGACTGGTTCGGAGATCAGGGCCTTTGAAATGACTCCGCCTTTGGTCACTTGTAAAGCATGACTATCGGTCAGTTTCCAGTCGATAGGCGACTTGCGATCGGTTTTTGTGAACCCGTCTGTCGATTTTCCATCAAAAATTACGGTTGCGTTGGCAGGTGCAGGGGTCGATGGATAGTCCACCTTGTCAGCAGGTTGCTTCAGCTCAAGACCGTCAATGTGGGCGTAAGTCGCTTCATTGACAGGAGATTGGGCATGTAGGCCGGAAAGCGTGCATAGGCTGCTGGATACGAATATCCCGAAAATTCGTTGAGATCGCGTCAACCGGATGGTCGTCATGGTCGATAACCTGAATGTGTAGGTTGGTGATGTGGATTTCTGGTTGTGAACAGTTCCAGTCCCGGTTCCCATGAGAGAGTTGGGATGAAACTGGTTCACGATCATCGTCAGTCGTAGACTGGGCCTTGTCAACACCCTTGGTCCAGTTTGGAGAAGAGTGACCCATGCGTCGATCAAGGCGAGGTGGCGGTTTCCACCAGGAATTGGGCGGATCAGGCGAAGATTCGTTCGTTGCTGTGGTTGTCACGAAACTGACTGGAGCACTCCTGTTCATCCTGCTCCTGACCATGGTCATCATGGCCTTGATTCCAAAGGCAGATATGGCCACCCCTGGCTCTGCGGAAACATCCAAAAAAGCCCCAAGCCTGCTCTTGGAAGTACCTGAGATTTTGCCTGAAGCGATTGCTGGAAGGCCTTATCAATTCACATTTTCCGTCAGGGGTGAATCGTCAGCTCCGCTACAGTGGTCGATTCAGGACGCTTTACCAGACGGATTGGTTTTTGATGAAAAAGTCGGGCGATTGACCGGTGCGCTTAACGGTGAAACTCCAGAAACCATTCCAATAACCATTCAAGTGACGGACGGTAGAAGCGTTGCAGGAGCCGTGACCCAACTTCCAGTTTGGAATCCGGAGAAGAAGGGGCCTGACGGAGAGCCGCTGGAACCACTTGAAAAGTTTGCTGGAATGCCGATGCAAGCCTGGGTTTCACAAGGGTTTGGACTTGCCTTGATCTGGTTCGGCCACCTCGCAGGCGTGGGGGTGATTGACAGGATGGAGTCGATTCACGTGACCTCTGATCCGGGTTCAACTCCCAAAAATTCCGGCCGATTTCGGCTCTATCGGCTTGGTACCTGGCTGGTCAGCCTGATCGCAACTTGCGCCATTTTGGCTTGGATCTGGATGTAAGATGGAAGCTGGGTTCGCATCAGGATCTGGTTTATGTAATATAAGATCCTTTAAAATAACGACTTCAGCGTCATAATGGGCTGGCTTTGGTTCGTTTTTGTACGGTCAAGATTATTTTTCAAAATTATTGGAGAAATCAGGCCGCTTCAGATAAAATTGTCGCTAAGAGTTGATATGGCTATAGGTTTGTCAATGAATTGATCCTGTCTGGAAGGGTCATGAAGTTGTGAATGCTTTATCCTTGTATGAGTCATCGACCCGATCTTTCTGAATCAACGATCACGGTATAACAATCTGAAGGGGTTTCGGCAATGAAACGCTCAGCACTGGTTTGTATGTTGGCTGCCGGGACGTTGATGTCCCAATCCGCCATGGCTCAACGCAACGGCTCAGCCGCTAAAAAATCTGCTGGTAATGACACAACTCCAGCTCAGGGCCAAACCGCTCCTGGTGGTGCCGGTGGTCCAGGCGGTGCCGGTCGTGGTGGTCCTGGTGGCGGAGGTGGACCAGGTGGAATGATGGGTGGGATGCGTGGAATGATGGGCGGCGGTGGGATGATGGGCCGTTTGGCAACATCACCTGCCATGCTGATCCGCAGCGAAGCGGTTCAGAAAGAGATCAAACTGACGGCTGAGCAGAAAGAGAAGCTTAAGAAGGCTGACGAAGAGCAAAACGAAAAGCGTCGGAAGATGTTTGAAGATATGCGGAATCAGGCCCAGCAAAAGCAGGGTGGCCAACAAGGCCAGCCCGGTCAGCAGGGTGGCGGCCGAGGTGGTCCTGGCGGTGGGATGGACTTCACGGCCATGCGTCAGATGGGTGAGCAGATGGCGAAAGATGCCGAATCTGGCATCAACAAAATTCTGACAGCTGCCCAGAAGAAACGGCTGGCAGAAATTGGTCTTCAAGTGGAAGGCCCGATGGCGATTATTGAGCGTGAAGATATTGCAAAGAAGCTGAACATTACGCCTCCACAGAAGACCAAACTGGTTCAGGTCAAAGCTCAATCTCAGGAAGCCCAGCAGCAACTTCGTGGCCAAATGGGCCAAATGTTTGGCATGGGTCGTGGCGGTCCTGGTGGTGGAGGTGGTCCAGGTGGTGGAGGACAACCGCAAGGCGGAGCACCAGGCGGTGGCGGTCGAGGCGGCCGTGGTGGTGGTGGTCAACAGGGTCAACAAGCTCAGGCTCAGCCAGATCCCAATAACAATGGCGGCGGCGGTGCTCAGGCTCCAGGTGGTCCCGGCGGCGGTGCTGGTCGCGGTGGTTTTGGCAACATGACGCAGGAAGAACGCACCAAACGCATGGAAGATATGCGTAAGGGCATGGAGAAAATGCGTGATGATTCAAACAAAGTTCGCGACAAGATGGAAGCTGCAATCATGAGGGTTTTGACCAAGCGTCAGGAAGAAGCCTTCAAGAAAATGTCTGGCGAGGAATTCGACATCGATTCGATCATGACAACCATGCAAGGTGGCCCTGGCGGACCCGGCGGTGGCCGAGGCGGTCAGCCTGCTGCTCCAGCAGTTGACTGATTCGTCAACGCGATTTCTAGAAACGAATCCATCAAGGGAGAGCATTCGCTCTCCCTGATTTATTTTGGTGGTTCATCGACACAAGGCGGTTTTCAAGTCGGATTACGAAGCAGTAACAATCTCTATAAGTCTATGTAAATGGATGGGTTGTGACGCTATTTATTTCGGGCTGAAGGCCCGTTATTCTACAGCCCAGGCCAACGGCCTGAGGCTTCGTTTGAGGTCTGAAGGGCCGCGACATTCGTGATTAGGAGTTTCAGCCCCTGGTCCGAAACCAATCGCCTCGTAACCGACTGGTTCACCTCACGCAAGCCGTTTGCGTAGCAGCGCCAACTCTTTTTCCAACCGAATTTTGCGTTCCGTCGGCCTGGGCCAGTCGAGATCCTCGTTCTCAAGGATCGCGATGGTCGCTTCCAGCATCTCTCTGGGCAAGTCCATCCTGCATTCCACATGCCTGATCACGACACCCGCCCATGCCAGTTTCGACTCATCATCGAGCTCCTGAGCCACACCTTCGACCATCTCATCAAGCGCGGCCAGCGACTCTTTCAATGTTTCTTCATTCGCAAGCTGTTCGTGTACCTTCTCATATGGCAAGGGGTTACGATCGTCCATCAATTCTTCGTAACGGTCTTCGTGGACACGATCAAATCCAGCGTCAAGCGCATCGTGTGCCAAGTCGTTCTCATAGCTCTTCACGCCCCAGTAACCCATAAGTCATTTCTCCTCTTATTTTGTTCTGATGATCTGTTTGAACTTTGATTCAGGATCGTTTCACGATCAGCTCTTTGGCGGGTTCATTGTTGAGGCCTGACCGGTCAAAACAGGTGCGTCCACTTCCGCCAATCGCCCTTTGGCTGTCGCAAATCGACCTTTGGGCGGAACCAGTTCGCCAAATGTCGATGCCCCTGGACGATGCTCGTCCAAGCCAAGATAAATCGCCTCAAACCCTTTTGATGATGTTACATAGGTCTCATGATAGATCGCGAAATCCTGACGCTTGCGCTGGCGTTCCAAGGCTTCCTTCCACCATGAGGTATGAGGTTCGCTGTGTGTCCAGGCCATCATCAATTCAGGATCACTCCAGTACTGCATGTATCCGTAGTGATTCCACCTCAGAACCATCCGTTCACTCTTCAGCAAACCCGACTTCTGATCCATCGCCTGCCTTGATGAACGGTCAATCGCCCTACAAAATCGCCAGATTAGAGGCATAGCCCGTGGCTTCAGCGCAATCATTCCCATTCGAACGAAGCAGAATCGTTCGCCAAACTGTTCCGGCCATTGCCATGCCAAAGCTTGATTTATCATGAGCGAAACGTTTGTCTCAAAGATTCGAGCCGCGTAATTTCACATTTTCCATCAGCCACTTCAAACGCTTTGGTGGTGCGACGAAAGTGGGGACCTGGATCGGCGTTTCCTCAACAAATTCGCGCGTTGAGAGCACTCGCCCATCAATCCTTCCAAACACGCAGCCTGCCTCGGATGTGATCACAGCACCTGCCATAACATCATGCCTGAGTTCACCTTTGAACGTGGTGGAGACAAATCGGCCACACGATGTGAACGCCAGTTCGCAACATGCAGAACCCATCGTTCGCAGACGGCCTGGAAGAGTCTGATTATCAATCGCCCGTGCCGCATTCGAATCCACCCCGACATTGTCCTGTGGGTGAAAACTGGCTGAATCTTTGGCGTAAATCCTTTTGCCATTGAGATATGCACCTTGACCGATCACTGCTGAATAAGTCTCGCCCAGTTGGGGGATGGCGATCACACCCAAAACGGGCTCTCCCTGATACGACAGACCGACGGAAATCGCCCATAAAGGCAGTTGATGAACGAGGTTACCAGTCCCGTCAATCGGGTCGATCGACCAAAGCCTCGGGCCGCCCGTGCCAGTATCGGGATATTCTTCGCCGGTCAAAGTGTCTTGAGGAAACCTGACTGCAAGTTCTGCTCTGAGAAACTTTTCCAGATCTTTGTCGAGATCAGTAACATAGGTGGCGTTGGATTTCTCTTCAGGGGTCGCCGTCTCAGCCCTCTCCAAAGCGATTCGACCTGCTTCGGCCACCAAGCCAAGCACACTATCCATATCTCTCAGAAGCTCGTTTGTCAGGGCGTCGGTGATTTCCAACATTTTTCGGTCTCAAGTGTGGTTTTCGGTTCTACGGCTGAAGGTCTTATCTTATCAATCATCGCTTTTCAAGGCGTCATGAATTTGGAATTTTTACAGGTACTTCAGACAGCCACCCTGGACAGATTCCTAATCTGATTCGCGAGAGTCTGCTTTTTCGACTTGCCAATTCGATGAATTTCGGGTAAATTCATCTCGTCAGAACGCGGATCGTTTTTAAAAATGGTCCCGTATGGCGGCGTGGCTCAGTGGTAGAGCAGCGGTCTCATAATCCGCTTGTCGTGGGTTCGATTCCCTCCGCCGCTATTATTCGATTACAGTGGATTCAGTTCAGGATGAATTGAATACTGTGAGTCGATCAGGTCGACCCCAAACGGATCAAGGATGCTCCGAAAGGTCATATTCCTCTTCCTTCTGTTTGCCTGCTTCAGGCCCGATCTGGCAAAAGCCCAGCCGGTTCAGCCTACCCCTCAATCATTTCAAAATCATCGTTTTACAACCTTAAATGTACCTCCCGATCTGCCGGACTATCAAATCCATGCAGAACTCGATATTGATAAACGACTGGTGAAAGCCAGCCAAAAAGTTACCTATAAAAACCGTACCAGCGCCGCTCAAACCGAAGTGGTTTTTCACGTTTATCCGAAATATCGAACCGCCCCCAAGGCCAAACTCAAACTGGCGAAAACCCTCGAAGTGCTTCGGCTTGGCCCTGACGAGGCCATCGACCCCAAAGGTGATCGCCTTCAAGTACAATCCGTTTCGATCAATAACGAACCTGCAATTCCGACTTACGAGGGCGAAGATCAGACCATCATGGCTGTGCCGCTCAATGCCCCTCTTGAGCCTGGCCAATCCATTCAAGTCGCTATTGATTTTACGCTCGACCTGCCGAATCAATGGGGCCGCTGGAGCCACCATCAAGGAATCACTACACTTGTCAACTGGTATCCAGTCCTGACAGTTCCCGACCAGAATGGCCAGTGGTCGCGCGAGCCATTTGTCCCATGGCACCAGCCCTGGCATCAGGAAGCGGCTTATTATCAGGTGACATTGCAATTGCCCGCCGATCAGGTCGTGGCATCGACCGGGAAAATCATTGAAACCCATGCCGTTGATGAAACCCGGAAACGGATCATCATTGATGGCCCACCCGCCCGCGATTTTGCTCTGGTCTGTTCAAACCGGTTTCAAACGTTTGAAATGCAGGTCGGGCATATTAAAGCCCGTGTTCTGGCGGATAAAAAACATGCTGACAATGCTCGCAGGGCGCTCGAATATATGGCAGAGGTACTGCCAATTTATGAAGAATGGTTTGGAGCATTTCCTTACGATGAAATGGAAGTGGTGACTTCGTTTTTTGGATGGAATGGCAATGAATGTTCCGGGCTGGTCATGATCGACGACCGCGTCTTTAATTTGCCAGCCGCCGGTGAGCGTTATATGGACCACCTGATTACTCACGAAGTGGCTCACCAATGGTGGTGGAACGTGGTCGGGACCAACGGCTACACCGAAACATTTATGGATGAAGGGCTGGTCAATAGCATTACAGCCAAGCGACTCGACTTGAAATATGGCAGGAATGCGCCTCTGATTGTCTGGCCCAAAGGCTTTGGATGGCTCCCGTCGATCGGTCGTGAAGACTTGCGCATGGCCAGTTATTACAAGTGGAAAGCCCAGGGAAATGGTGGGCCGGTGATCCAGGATTTAAATGGGATGTCAAATCTCAACGCACTTTTCAGCCTTGCCTATGACCGTGGCGGCAAAGTGGTGGACATGATCAATAATCGCATGGGCGACGACCGATATTTTGCATTTCTTCAAAGTCTCTACAAAAAGCATTCATTTGGAATTCTGCATTACGAGGAATTAAAAACGGAACTTGATCAATTCGACGCCAATCAGGCATGGCCTGCCAGACTCGATGCGTGGCTTGTTCAACAGGCAGACACCGACTGGCAAATGAAATCAGTGGATATCAAGCCACCAGCCGAACCACTTGCATCTGGGATCAAGAAAGATGACAGTCTTTATAAAGTGACCGTTGAAATCACTCAGAATGAAGACCTCGATGAACCCACAGAACTGGCTGTGATTGCAGGTGAAGAAACACTGAGTATACCGATTCGCCCGGACGATGGTGATTATGCGATCCCGAATGGGCGAGTGGAGAGAATTGAATCGGAAAATGCGGATCATCCTGTCTATCGGATTACATTAAACCTGCCATCAGAACCGACCCAGGTGGAGGTGGATCCTGACCACCGATTGCTCGATACCAAGCCATCGAACAACGTTTGGAGACCGAATTTTCGATGGCGGCTTACCCCTGCAATCACACCTGTCGACACTTCCGAAATGTTTCAGTCTTATGACAGACCAAGCTTCATTGTCGGGCCATTTGTGGACCAAAATGCTCGCGGTGGCGTGAAAGTTGGTCTTTTCGCACCCAATCGAGCCACAATCAACGGCTTCTTTGGAGCCATGCCCAGCCTCGACCGAATTATCGCAGGCGGTGAAGCCAAATTGACTTATCTCTATGGAACGAATTGGAACGCCGGGATTTTTTATGAAGATGGTATTAATCGCAACTTCAGCACTTCGGCGTCTGAGACCCAAAGCGGTGGCCGGATGTACTTGCGCAAGGTTTTATTGCAATCCTCAAGCGTTCTTGATGATGATGCCGCGTTTTACGAAATCTATACGGGCCATGGCAATATCTTTTGGGCCGGAGATATCGGTCGTCCCACGCCCGGTGCTTTGAATGCGGCTGGTATGAGGCTCAAGATTAATACTCAGGCACCATTTTGGGATCCCGTGGAAGGACGCTTATTTGAAATCAACGGAGAATTTGGGGCACCTTCATATGAGGCGAATTACAAGTATTACACACGCTGGCAGGTCAATGCTGGGCAAGTCTGGACCCTCGGAGATGCATTTGGCCCGTTGGAAAATACGCGGTTTGCTGTGCGAGGAATGGGCGGAATGGCGTGGCCTCAGGATGTGAATTTTTTCAGGCTTGGGTCCGGGCAAGTCAATCGGGCTCTGGGATTTAATGCCCAGAATGGATCGGCCTTCTGGCTGGCATCCGCTGAGTGGCGATTCCCGATCATTAAACAGCTCGATAAATCGGTATTTGACAGGGCCATGACATTCGATAAAGTCTCGGGTGTTTTATTTTACGACGTTGGCGAAACCGCTTTGAAACAGCAGTTCAGGCCTGTGGTGCAAGGCGTTGGATTTGGATTTCGTGTCGACACCGTCTTATTCGGCTTTCTCGAACGGGTCAATTTACGCTTTGACATTGCTCAGCCCGTCTCTGGAGCCAAAGGTGGACCACTTTTCTGGTTCGGTTTCAATCAGGTTTTCTGATTTCTGCGATCACTTTTGCTTGACTTCAATTTGATCACGAATTGCAATGTTTTGAGGCGGCATGGATGAACCGATATGCTGATGAAGAATGCGCTGAACTTCTTCGATCACCGGTGCATCGTGATTCAAGTAGTGATTAGCAGAGACTATCAGCTCGGATTCCGCACCATCGAGATGCCCGCTTGAGTACGTGACAAGGCCGTCTGTGATCTCGCCCCGAAGTTTGGGAATCAGCTTTTGATTATCGCCTAATACAATATGGAACGATTTCGTGGGGTCAGGCCGGGTTTTATCGATCGCTTTCAATATGGGATGGCTTGGCTGAAGGCTGTCGATTCCATTTGTGAGTCCAATCCGGCGAAATTCTGGCTGAATGATCCTTAATCCGTTATTTCTGATCAATTCGGGACGGGCTTTTTGGACATCGTCACCGGAACGAATCAAAAAAGACCCAATGCGGCCAATCGGGCGGCTCGCAAAGCTGCTACCTCTAAAGACAGGTGCCAGAAAAACAGTTCTTCGAACTTCCGGAACGGCCTTGAAATGCAACCGTTTCCGGAAGCTTTCGCGAGTTTCTTCTTTGAGTTGAATCTGATCGAGAGGCTTTGTAAATACGGCATTCTCAAAAGTATCATTGGAATCCGTAATCAGCAATCTTGAAACAATTCCGCCCATGCTATGACAAACCACAACCATTTGATCCCATGCGTGATCCGATTTACCCGGGTCAAATACCTGGCGAAGTTCCTCGATTTTCTCGCGAAGAATTCTGGCGGATTCCAATACGGGTTCGCCGGTCGGATAGAGTGCAAAAAAGAATTGATAATTTGCACGAATTTCCGGGTCGTTCAGTAGTGAATTATTCATGTCGGTCCAGGTGCGTGGACTTGACCAAAGACCATGGATAAAAACCACTGGAATTTTACCGGGTCGATAGGGTTCATTGATATAAATCTGAGACTTGACTTCCACAAGATTAGGGATCAACAGCCCCTCATATTCAATCGCCTGTAGACCACTCTGGCTGAACTGGACCAGCGATGGAGTCGTAAAATCAGCTGCCAAGGGCATTTCCATCTGGGAACTTGTTCTGACACTCACCTCATCAAGCGGATTATGCAATTCCAACTCGGCCGGAATCGTTTTCCAGTCGAGATTGGAGTCGTTTAAATCCACCAACGTTCGGATGCGGGCTGTGGATGTGATTCGATTATCTTTTGCAAAGAATTTCTCGCGATCTGGCCGCTCTTCGTCTTGTTCATAGATTCGATCTGCCAGGATCGGCAAACCCCAGCCTTCACGCTTTACGATCGGTTCGATATTGCGAATTTCATAATCAGAGCATGGCACAAGTTTTGTAAATGACAAGCCAGCCCAGTCAGGATCAGACAATTTCAATCCCAACCCCGCCTCAGCCAGTTTATCGGCCAAATCATTTGGATCTTTGGATTTATCGGCCCCTGTGATTTTCAAGCATCGAGTGACAGCAATTCGATGAATTTCTGATAATCGCTGACGAGAAGGTTCGTCGATCGCCGATCTTAATGCAACATCAGACACGATCGCCAATTCCCGGTAATCGTCTACATTGGCTTTACCTGTGGATTTCTCCTGTTCTTTTGCATTAAGAAGGGCCTGTTCTACAGTTTCAAGTCTCGGTGCTGCTCGAAATCCTGGAAATTGTTGCTTTGCGTCCGTTTTTTTTATTAATTGAAACCCGGTTGATTGAACTTGTCCGCTAGCTGATTCTGAATCCTGCCTGTACCAAGGTTTTAAGACAGCTTTTTCACGGGAGCATCCAGAAACGAATAACTGGGCCAGGATGATGATACAACAGGTGCGATGATTCCATTGAAGTTGAGACAATTTCGACAGATGCTCCGGAATTTGCGATTTGGCCTGCCCAAAAACCGCACTTCCGTGTCTATCAAGTATCTCCGTATAAACTATTTATCGGCTTGCAGTCACCATCCAATCAAAAGAAATCGAGGCTGGATGCTGTGCCCAAGCGTCCAGCCAGTTCAATCCCCAGATCTTTCTTAATCATTAAGGTTTATGACATAGAGATCGGTCACGATTGACGATTCATACGTCAGATCAGACGAATGCAATTGGAGGCAATGGGCAATCGAGTGAATCTGCGACCACGCGTACCATATCAAACTCGCGCCGGGTGACCACTTCATCGGCCTGAATGACTTCTGCGGCCGCTCGGATCACTGCCAATCGTACTTTGGCAGACTCTTTCACCAGTCGTCCAAGTGCGGCATCCAATCGTTCGGCATTGATCATCGTTCTAGGCAGGCACTGGGTGGGCGATTTTGTCATAACTCCTGCGAGCATCGGCCCTGCCTTGGCTACGGCATGATTTGCAGAGGACTGACTCTCGGACGGATCCAAATCAGGCGATTGTCCCGACCATGCCAAGGCTGAGATCAGAACAGAGACCGCCGAAGTCGTATCAGGCATGGCTGCGGACGCTGATCCAACCGACTTTGCCAACGGATCTTTTGAGCGTTTCAACTGGTTGGTCACCATGCGTTTGACCAGCCATTCGCCCATCTTGACTTTGTCATCCGCCAGAATCAGACGTTCAGATTCCTCGATCAAACTCACCATCTGGCTCGTCGACAATCGCCGAATGGCAGGAGCGATCAACTTGCACAAATCCACAGGATATTCCAGCAGTTCGTCAGGCATCATCCGGGCCACCCTTGGATATTCCCTGCGGAATGATTCGGGCATCAAAGCCACGTTCTCAGGGCTGGGCGTAAGTAACCAAAGGACGATGCACGACGCCCCCAGTGGCTCGTGTGTGATCTGTTCAACGGCTTCAGGCACAAGCTCTTTGAATGATCGGGCATATCCAAATTGATCGTCGCCCGGCTGACCCGCCATCGAGAGACTCTGATTCACACCTTGGCCCAAGGTCTGCTGAACGCCGGCACCTTCTGCGAGGCCTGCAATGATCGGAGGGATGGCCATACCGCCGGGAATGTTTGGCATGCCTGGAATGTTCAAGGGATTGCGATTTGATCTTGGATTTTTCGGAACGGATTCCACAGCAGCTTCCGTGATCTGTGCAGGCGCTGGAAAGACTCCATCCCAGTTCGGGTCAAGCCTTCGAATTCGGGTCTCAAGCGGTGGGTGCGTTGCCATCGGCGAACTGGCGAACATTCGCTTGATCGAATCTCCAAAAAACATGTGAGCTGTTTCAAGTGCTTCTGGTGATTGAACTTGAGCATGGTTGGCCCAACCTCCAATCGCTTTCAGGGCTCCGGCAATTCCATCTGGATTTCTCGTAAACTGAACCGCTGAGGCGTCCGCCAGAAACTCTCTTTGGCGCGACAATGCAGCCTGAATCAGCCGGCCCAGAAAATAGCCGAGGTAGCCAAGGATAAACAGGGCGATGGCGATCAGATAAACCGCCGCCATGGGGTTGCCTTTACTGTCCTTATCGCTGTCACTGCTGGACCGACGTGATGAGGTATAGGAAACATTGCTGAGGAGCCTCAGAATTGTCCGGCCCATGATGCCCAGAAAAAGGAGGCCGTAGAGGACTCCAATGATGCGAATATTCAGTCGCATATCGCCGTTCAGGATATGGCTGAACTCGTGGGCAATGACGCCTTGAAGCTGGTCGCGAGAAAGGGTCTGGAGGGTTCCTCTGGTCACACCAATCACGGCATCTGTTGGTTTGTGGCCAGCGGCGAAGGCGTTGATGCCTTCCTCGTTATCCATGATGTAAACGGGCGGAACCGGTACTCCGGAGGCGAGAGCCATTTCTTCCACGATATTGAGCAGGCGTTTTTCGAGGGGGTCCTTGATATCCTGAGCTTCGATCAGACGTCCACCCAAAGATTCGGCGATGACCGACCCGCCTGAGGAAAGGGCCACGGTTTTTCCAAGACTGGCCAGGCCAATGATTCCGCCGGTCCCAAGTGTGGTTGCTGCGATGATCGCATAAAGCTCTGATAACTGGTCGGGAGAAAAGCGTTGCGCTGTCAGTGCAACCGTTCCATCCCGGTTTTTGGAAGCTGAGGTGAATAGCCCCACTGCGACCAGATTCAGGCTCACGACAACAGCAAGAACGGCCATGCCAAAGAACCAGACAAGTCGTCTGGAGTTCTTGCGGGCCAAGTCCTGTTGTTCGAAAAACGAGGTGGGTCCACCTGTGGACATGGATTCACCAAGACCTGTGAAATAAGGAATCGAGGATCATATTTTTTTGGAATGAGGCGTTCAATCAGTGAACGCCCCATTTTTGCGTTTTGCCGATCACCATTCAAGAGCGGCGTTGATCGCGCCTTAACTCTTTTCAGAACTTGATCTTGGGGGCTTCTTTGACGGCTTCGCTTTCGACTTGGAAAAGCTCGGCTGGGAAGAAGCCAAACATGCCTGCAAAGATCACGTTCGGGAAGACTTCACGCTTCGTGTTATATGCAGTGACGGCATCGTTGAAGGCTTGACGGGCGAATGAGACCTTGTTTTCGGTCGAGGTCAGCTCTTCTTGAAGTTGCAGCATATTGGTGTTGGCTTTGAGGTCTGGATAGGCTTCGCTCAGAGCAAACATGCGACCCAGGGCACCACCAAGCTGGCCTTCTGCCTGATTCAACTTCTGCATGGCGTTCGGATCACCAGGATTTGCGGAAGCTTGCTGGCCAGCACTCATGGCCCGGTTCCGCGCTTCGATCACTTCGTTGAGAGTGCCTTTTTCGTGAGCCATGTAGCCCTTGACGGCTTCTACAAGGTTCGGAATCAGGTCGTATCGGCGCTTGAGCTGAACATCAATCTGGCTGTAAGCGTTTTTGTAACGGTTCCTGAGAGTCACAAGGCCGTTATAGATTCCTGCAATGAACATTGCAAGCAGGACGATCACGCCTACGATAACTCCAGGCACAACAAGAAGCATAGATTGCATGGTCAGTAACCTTCATCTTGAGAAATTGGCCTGTACTAAGTGGGGCTTACAGGCACCGGGATGACTTGAGCTAGTCTGACTGAGAACGTGGTGGATCGAAAGACTTCCAGGAACCAGTTCCAGCCATATGATGGTATTCAGGATAACGGGTGAAATATTGTAGGGCAAGGGAATTAAATGGGAAAACTTGTGCTGGACAGGCACATGATCAAGTTTAAAAATGCGTGAGGAGGGAGTCGAACCCTCACACCTCTCGGTACTGGAACCTAAATCCAGCGCGTCTGCCAGTTCCGCCACCCACGCATTGATAATCCTAATATAGCGAACTTTTGTGACTTTGCAAACCCAAATCTTCATGGTTTTTGCATGAATGGAGAAAGCGGCCCAGCGCGGAAATCATGAGAATCGTTGAAAAGTTCAAGTGGCCAATTGCACAGACACCTGTTACGATCATGGCGAATCGGTCATTTAGGTGAACAGTCGCTAGCCAGTGATCGATCTCAAGCCTGGCAGAAGATCACTCTGCCACCTCCTACTCAATATGTCTAGTATTGCTGGTTTCAAATACAGGGGAATGCACATATCATGATCACCAGACGCTCATTGATGGCCCTTGGCCTCATCGGATTAAGCCTCACTTTAAGCCATGCCGCCGACGATGCCGTCAAGGCTCTTGAAGGCAAATGGGCTACAGACGGTTCGGCAGGTATCAGCGCTGAATGGACTTTTAAAGGCGATAAACTGGAAGCCGACGTCAACGGCAACCTGTACAAAGCCGATTTCAAGCTGGATCCGGCAGCCAAGCCTCATGCGACCATGGATCTGGAAATCACTGACAGCCCAGATGGCAATGGCACAAAGCGTGCTGGCAAAGCGATTTATAAGGTTGACGGCGATAAATTGCAGATTTGCGTTTCATTGCCCGGCCAGGATCGCCCATCAGACTTCACCAATATCGACGAAGTTCAGTACAAGTTCGAGCTTAAGAAGAAGAAATAAGTCGAAACCGAACGAATCGTCGATCTGAAAAAAATCAACACCAACTCATCAACAGATCTGTTTTTGAGTTGGTGGTTTTTGTTTATGAGATATTGTGTTAGATTGGCCCTGAGTGTTGACAAAGGCTGGTATGGGATAGGCTTTTGGCTCTATAACCCTATCTGAAATCTGGAGTTTGAGTCGGAGATTTGGTGTAAAGCCAAACGGCGATTCATAATTTATAAAATACACAACATGTTCGGCTTTTCTGAGCGAGATTATGGTTTAGGGACTGGCCGAAAACAAGTTCCAGTTTTAAAATAATCAACCGTTGCTAGGGCCAAGCCCGGCTAGTCCTCCGGTTTCATGTTTTGAATCTAGCCGCCGGTTCGCAGAAGAGAATTAACCGGGGCTAGCGCAATACCGGCTAGGTAAGAGACGTTAGCCTCCGGTTTCTTGGTATGAATCTAGCCGCCGGGCGCTAGCCCCCGGTTCGCAGAAGATAATCAACCGGGGCTATCTCCAAAATTACCGGAATTTGTTTTCTACGTGTACACTAATTGCGGCAATAGCTCGCCCAACCGGTCGATTCTTCCAGCAATCGCCACTTCAATTTGAAAGGCTCGGAAGCCTCCATAAATTTCCGGATTGGGGAATTCTGATCCGCAATGAAAATCAAAAGATCCGTATTTTGTTCCGCTGATTTCACAATCGCCAGTGCCATCGCCTCCCGCTCCATCGACTGATCGGCCGATTGCATCAGCGAAAAGTTCTCAAGCCGCTTTGGCTCCAGCCCAGAAACTTTCTCTCGAAACTGAAGAGGAAAATACCCATGGGCCGCCTCATATAAGTTCCAGCTTGCCAGATCCCCGGCAGACATCACTAAGAGAGAATCCAAATGTAATCGAGGATTGGCTCGATAAGCCCATGCTGTGGCATCGCTTAATGCCAGAATGCGATCGCCTTGACTTATAAATGCGTAAGCTCCGCTTATAGAGAGCGTTAGACTTTCGGATTTACGTCCAAGCTCAATCGCGCTTACGCTTTGGGCCAGCCAGGCCACGGCCAGCATCACTGTTATCACGCTTGTTTCTTTCTTAATTCGCTGAGGCCAGATCACACAGGTGATCGACATGGCGCCGAGCAAAATTCGCTGCGGTAGATAATGGCCTTGATCTTTGCCAAGGCTGTCAGGGCCCAACACTCCAAGAATGAGTAAAAGCAAGATCGCGAGCCACCAGCCTCGTTCGGATCTGGCTTCTCGCTTCGGAACTTCCTTCAAAGCGCTGAAAAACCAGACGAGAATCGCCAGAGCGATCCAGAGTAATGGCTGAAACAGGATGGCCCAGGTTCGCTCAGTCTCCAGAATAGGCAGCCATTTTTTTGATGTCAGTGAAATCGGGTCGATCCAGCCGATTTGGCGAACCCAGTTGGAGACTTGAAAAAATTTGGACCATTCGAAATGCTCCCAGATCAGTTCGAGGCTTGATCCACCAGTCATGCGCCGGTAATTCCAAACGAGTGGAAGGCTTGCAGAAGTGGCTCCGATGATTTCAGCACGCTTGCGAAGAGTCCAGCCCGGAGTGGCCAGGACCAGACATCCGCACACCAGCCCGGCAATTCCATAACCCACCAGATGGCATAAAAACAAAATCCACCAACAACTGGCCATCAAAAACCATGACCAAACACCCTTGGAATCGCCATTTCCATAGCTCCAGACTCGGCCAAGCACCACCCAGGCCATGGCCAGGCTGATCAGAAAAGCGGTAAAACCGAAGGTCCAAACCACGTTCATCGAAACCAGGCTGATCCAGAGTGCAAGTCCCCAACTTGTCTTTAAATTTTGCATTTTGAGGTGGACTGAGCTCAAAAGCCAAATCAACGCCATGGCGGGCAACCATAAACCAGCCAGATTCATGAAACGGTTGGCCCAGACATCAGGGAGAAGTTTCAAGGCGATCATGGCCAGAGCCTGTCCGCTCCAATTGGGTAGAGGGCGCAAGTCAAGCCTGTAGATAGAACTTGCGTTCGGTTCACCGGCCAGCCAGTTGTTGGCGATTCTGGCAGAGGCCAGGTGGGCAGGCCCATCTTGTGTGATCGCCCAGCCGAAGTAGAGCCAAGCCAGCGAGACTGGGATCAGCAGAAGACTGACTTTCAGATATAAGTTGCTGGACGGGACTTTGATGAATCCGGCTCCAATTTTTTTCGGGGGTGCGATATCCAATGATTAAAATATCTCTTGAGAAAACTTCAGTTGATCCACGAATATGGCAAGAAAAAATTCAAAATGAAAAAAAAGGACGAGTGAAGCGGGGTGCTCAACCTCGTCCTTGTCTCACTTGATTTAAATCAGGCCACGATTTGGCGATTATTCGCCAGCCTTATCGGAATCCATAAGGGCTTCCACAGCGGCTTCGAGTCGATAAAGCGGTTGGCCGCCTACGATTGTCATCCGCACTTTGCCTGAACGATCGAGGAACAGGGTGGTGGGATATCCTTGAAAATCAGGGACCTGCTTCTGGGTCTTTTCATCGCCGATCACGCAGTTATAAGGCACTTTCATGGCCTTATTGAATTTTTTGATCGTGTCGATGGCTTCCTTTTCGTCGTCTCCACCTTCATAGTTGATGCCGATAATTTCCAGTCCTTTGGACTTGTATTTGTCGAGCACTTCAATGAAGTGAGGAATTTCAGCGCGGCATGGTGGACACCAGGTGCCCCAGATGTCGACGATCAGGTATTTGCCTTTGAAATCCGCCAGTTTGACTTTCTTGCCATCGAGATCTTTCAGGTCGAAGTCGAATTTGAAAGTCTTCTGAGTCGCGATCATTTCGGCGAATTCTTTTTTCGCTTCGACGGCGGCTTTGACAGTCAGTTCTTTGACCATCGCCTTAAAGTCGTCGCGTTTGCGGAGGCTGTCGAGGTCTTTGTCGGTTGATAGCATGGAAACATTATCCACACCAGCTGCAAAACAATCTTTGAGCGATTGCATGGCTTCATCTGATTTGCCGGCCTTGGCCTGAACGCAGGCTTCGTTATAGAAGACCATTTCAGCGATCAGTTTTTCCTGGGGTCCACTCAGTTTGTCAGACTTCAACAAAGTCCGGAGGGCTGTTGCGGCTTTCAGAAAATAAGGAGCTGCCTTTTTTTCGTCTTCCTGAGCGGCTCGCATACCACTGGTTTCGTAGAGCTGGATCAGCAGGAGTTCGGCTTCACGATCCTTTGGAGACGTTTTCAGGCCAGCTTCCAGGTCGCTGATGGCTTTGTCGATATTCGGGCTTTCTTGTTTCTGAAGACCTTCAATGACCTTCTTGACCAAAGGCGAGCCGATGCCGCCCTTTTCAGCTTTCTTTGCTTCCTGAGCTGTCAGGTTGCCGACGCACAGACAGAATAAAACGGCTGTCAGAGCCATTTTTAACGTTTTGAAGAACATGCCGGAATACTCCCAATTGGGGTTGGATCAAGGCCTGGGCGTCTTGAAAACTTTTCCAGAACGATGGCCGGTTCACTAAGGATTATCCTAACCAGCTTTAATGAGCCTGACTAGGGAGATGAATCCGAGCTTGCCTTGACGAACAGCCTCCGGAATCCATAAGATACAGATCCAATTCCGTACAATACCGCGATAGATTTTCACAACTATCGTTCCTTGAAGACCTTAAACTCTTGATCCTGGATGATCCGACCATGCGACACGCATCGCCGCCGAGCATGGTCTGGTTTTACGACATGGATGCCTTGAGGTCGCCGGCCGGCGTGACCCGTCATGCGGTGGCCATGCGTCACGAATTGGCCAGGTCTCCCGGACTTTTAAGCTTAAGTCTTGCGACAGGCAGGATTCAGGACACAGAGAATCTTGCGACTTGGGAAACCTGGGACGACTTGCCCCGCACGGAATTGCCATTCTCCACTCGCACCATGCTCAGATACTGGTGGTTAAGCTCATGGCCACCGATCACTGCCTGGACAGGTCAAACGGATTGGATTTACGCCCCTGCCGAGCTTGCAGTCGCTAAAGGAAGAGCGAAACTGGCTGTGACAAGCCACGATATTGCTCAGGATCTGCGATGGCAACCGCCGCGCCGTAAAGCTCTGTTGGACCGATTGTTTCAGACGGCTGACAAAGTCTTTTCTGTCTCCCCGTTCAATACCTCAGAGTTGTTGAACGCCTATCCGCATCTTGAGGGTCGCGTTACGCTTGTTCCCAATGCGGCTGATGAAGTTTTTAACACGCCGGCCTCAGATCAAGAAAAAGCTGGTGTGCGTCGAGAGTTAGGACTTACCAATCAAAAGCCTTATCTACTGAGCGTCGCCAACTTTCAGCCCAGAAAAAATCTCGAAAGCCTGATCAGGGCAGCAGCGATGGTCCCTGAAGTGGCCCGTGGAGAGATGGCACTTGTCTTGATTGGTGAAGGTTCTGAGGATCAAACCCGACGTTTGCAACAAACCATTGAGGCCTTGAAAAACCCGAAAGTCCAGATCCAGATCGCCGGATACGTCCAAGGCGTGACCCTGCGAGCAGCTTATGCCTCGGCCGCTGCTCTGGTTTTTCCATCACTTTGTGAGAGCTTTGGGATTCCTGTACTGGAAGCGATCTCGCAAGGCTGCCCTGTCGCTTTGGCGAACACCACAGGTTTGCCTGATGTGGCCAAAGATTCAGGATGGTATTTCGACCCCAACTCAGAAGAATCGATCGCTGCCACGATTAGCGAGCTTCTTGCAGATTCAACACTTCGAGAGGCTCGAGTGGCGGATGGTCATCGAATCGCTTCGGAATACAGATGGAGCAGATCCGCCAAAATGGTGATGGATTCGCTGAGTGGCTGATGGTTTAGGCTTCAACTGACTTCGAGTTAGAGCTTGATGATGGTTCTGGTTTTTTCGAGGTGTCGCAAGATCGCCCAGGTGATCACGAAATACCAGGCGAATGCAATCACGACATAAGCGGCTGGTGAATCGCCAGGCACAAACGGCTTGATTTTCGAAGCCACCATGGGATGCAGGACATATCCGGCCAGAGCATTGATACTGAGCGTATGAAAAATGCTTGATTTCCAGTGAAGTCCATCGCATAGCCAGCGAAAGAGCTGAAATACGAGCAGGCCGAATCCAGCAGAGAAGACAAGGTAGGAAGGGCCGCCCACGCGCTGGCTCATGGTCCAGGCGTTGACCTTGGTTTTGAGGAATTCACTTTGCTCGTTTTTGTCGGACGGCAGGAAGACTCGACTCACCATCTCTTTGGCCGACATCTGGGTGGGATCCGCAGGCGGTGGGACAAAGGGCAAGGCAGCCCAGGTTGGTTGACCGACACAGGAAATGGCATAGCCGGCAATCGAGAGACCTAAGCCAGCGAGGATCATCCGGCGGCTTGAACCTGACGGGAGGCTGAGCCAGTCAAAAGCGATGGAGCCTACGAGAAGTGGAACTGTCCAGGTAAGGAAGCCGAGTGGGCCACCGTCCATGACGGGCCTGTTGAGTGCAAAATCGACGTAAGTAGCGCCTGACCAAGGTGCTGGGACCAGTCCGAAGAAGAGCCAGAGAGCCACGGAGAAGATCATCCAATAGACTCTCATCCAGACAGATTTACCGATCACCGGCAAAACCCATAACGACGTGACGGCGATGATTGTGAGTGTGCCGAACAGGTTGCGTTCGAACGCCGTTGGGATAAAGACCCTCCAGCCGCGTGTGAGGAGTTCTGCATAGGAAGAAACGGAACCATCAAGGCCATGAAACACGAAACCGAACAGGAGGAGGCCCAGATTTCGCGACAGGGCGTGTTGCGTGGCTGAGGCAGGATGGTCGCTATTGAGCCTTCGCATAAATGTCAGGCGATACGTTAGACCAACAGCCATAAGAAATTGCGGCATGATGGTATCGGCAAAACTGCAATACGTGTTGTGATGCCTTAAAATGGCTGGCATGCAGGCGTAACCGCCAACGAAATTCACCAGAAACATCCCTGCCACTGTGAATCCGCGAAATTGATCGATCGATTCAAGCCGGCCGAGGTTTTTAGGTTCCGTTTCGAGCTTTTTCTCGACTGGTATTTGATTCGGTGCAGAATCCATGATTCGAACATTCCAATCCACAGGACAAAAGTGAGCGTATGGCAATCCATAGTATAAACAGGCAAAGCCTTAGGAGTCGATTGATAAAATTGGCCACGACTTAAAATGTTCTCCAAAAGTCGACCCGGTAGAACTCGACAAGCGTTCTCAGAGTTCGTACCATAAGGTTCTAAAACAGATTTCAGGTTCACCTGTCCTGAATCTCACAATTCTCCGTATTTGCCGAATTGGAAAGCCTCAAATGAGACTCGCCGCAACCTCTCTCAGCCGAAGTCCTCTTGGTGTTTGCAGTTGGTCGTTACAAGTTGGCAGTATTCCGGAACTCGTTCGGCTTTTGGAGACCTTGGGAACCAAGCATACCCAGATCGCTTGTGGCGACCCACACCACGCCAGTTGGGTTGAGAATGACACGATGCCGATCGCAGCATTGTCGAGCGGCCTGCACCTGACAGGTGCCATGATCGGCTTTCCGGGCGAAGATTACACGTCTCCTGAAATCATTAAGCAGACCGGTGGATTCGGGAATCCTGAAACACGCCCAAGCCGCCTGGAAACGCTCAAATGGGGCATCCAGCGAACCCATGCACTGGGCCTGAAGAATTTGATGCTTCATGCTGGGTTTATTCCTGAACCGGGCGATCCGAACCGGTCGGCCATGCTCGAAACTCTGGCTCAAGCTTCTTCACTGGCTGCTGAACAGAGCGTCGATCTTTCATTTGAAACGGGTCAGGAAACAGCTGATTTGTTGAGACTGACCCTCGACGAACTCAAATGCCCGAACCTGAAAGTGAATTTTGATCCAGCAAACATGCTGCTCTATAACATGGGCGACCCGATTCGCGCCGTCCACATTCTGGGCAAAGACATCCGTTCCGTTCACCTGAAGGACGCCAAACGCCCAACCACTCCCGGCCATTGGGGCGAAGAAGTCCCACTGGGCGAGGGCCAAGTGGATATCCCGGCATTTTTGCAAGCCCTGGCTGATGTTGAATTTGACGGCCCTTTGAATATCGAGCGAGAAGTCGGCGATCAACATGGCCGAATGCGGGATGTCGCTCATGGCCTGACTCTCGTAAACCGCTTGCTGGATAGGGTCTGATTCCTGTGACACAGCCTGAAACAGCCAGCGTGACTGCCTCTGAAGACGCACAAACCCCTAAGCTGGAACGCACTCTTGGCCCCTGGATGCTCTGGGGGCTAGGTGTTGGGTATGTCATCGGTGGCGAATACTTTGGCTGGAATCTGGGCCTGCTGGCCGGCGGATCCCTCGGGATGATGGCGGCCTTCCTGATCGTCACTCTGCTCTATGTCTGCTTCGTATTCTGTTACGCTGAAATGGCTTGCGCTGTACCCAAGGCGGGCGG
>Ga0208720_1000081_pt1 | contig 24884 bp, 15 predicted proteins | sample LakMenEpi20Apr10_FD_150716 | JGI IMG/M metagenome (GOLD analysis project Ga0208720, IMG submission 150716) | Freshwater microbial communities from Lake Mendota, WI - 20APR2010 deep hole epilimnion (SPAdes) | ecosystem: Environmental > Aquatic > Freshwater > Lake > Epilimnion/Euphotic zone ...
GTGTCTCCTCCGGAGCGTAATTACATGGATATTGTGAGTCTTTGGTTCATAATTTGTGATCGATAATTGTCGAATCGGTCATGGCTTGTGCTGCGTTAAGCCCTGACCGAATCGCGCCTTCCATGGTCGCAGGCCAACCTGTCTGAGTCCAGTCGCCTGCTAAATATAATCCCTTTATGGGTGTTAATGGGGTGGGCCGAATTGTGTCAATTCCTGGAGATGGGCTGAATGTGGCTGCATGTTCTGTGACAACCCATGAGGATAATATCTTTGACGATTGCATCTCAGGGAAAGCCGTTTTTAGCTCTTCTATAATGACTTCGAGGATTTCATCGCGGCTTTTTCTGGAGAGTTCATGGCTTGCACTCACGACAATATGGAGGCTTTGCCCGTCTGGAGGCAAAATGCAACCGGCCTGCCGTCGATCCGCTTCCGTGTGGTCGAAAATCCATTGGGTGGTGGTGTCGAGTAATGCAATTTCGGAATGAGGGCAAACTTTTCTGTCTAATTGTATGTGAATTCCAGTGATTGGTGATGGTTTAAGTTGATTGATGAGTTGATTGATGGCCGTTAATTCCGCTTCGTTCATGGTTTTTAAAAGTTCAGAAGCTGTTGTCCAAGGTGTCGCAATCACCACCCTTTTTGCAATAAAGTTCGCTTTTCCACGAAATTGCAAGTCAAAAAGGTTCTCATACAATTGAATGGACTGACAATTCATGTTGCAAATCACTTCGACTTGTTGTGTCGATAATGCAATCCTGGCACGCTCATCGAACAATTCTCCAAGCGGCATGGCGGGTACGAGTAGGTGAAATCCGTCGCGTGTTTTAAAAAACGACTCGACAAAAACCTGGCGGGCGTTTGCCAGATCAAGCCGGTCCAGATCATCGTTCAAAGCCGATATCAGCACGGGTTCCCACATTCGCTTGATACTTCGTGGCGTTTGCCCATTGGATTTCAGCCATTTGGCAACGCTTTTTCTTCTGAGCCAGCGTGGTGGTGTTAATGCGAGTTTTAATAATCCAAAACCTAACGTGAGTTTATCCCAATTCGATAAAAACCGGAGCCTTGCAAAAGCGGGTGCAAGGTGGAGCGGAGCTGGCAGGAAACGTGACCCATTGATGGTATCAACACACCCATCAGGGCCGAGGAATTTTAGTTCTGGAACTCGCCGGAAGGCATCAGGTGAGCCGAGTCGATCGACAAAATCAATCAGAGCGGAGCAGCATCCCAAGCCGACATGCTGGCAGTTGTCGACCCAGTTTCTGGTTTTTGGATCAATAAACGAGCCGGCTCGTCCGCCGAGTCGACTACGGCTTTCTGTTAATACAATGCGCCAGTCAGGATGAAGCCTTTTGGCTTCCAGAGCTGCTGAAATGCCCGCCAAACCTCCACCGATGATACATAAATCGATCGTTTTTGGATTGTTATCCGGTATGTTCGTCATGTTCATGGTATTTATTTCGAGTCATCCAAACATGGCGAAAGTCATGATTGCAATCTTGCGCCATTTGGGCACCCGGGCACGATCCACAAGCACATCGTATTTCTGATATTCCACCTGATTCAAAACGGCCTCGTAAATCCTTGAAATGGCTCTCAGCATCGGTCGGCCTTCTGCACTCACCAGCGATTGCAATTCTCCAGCCGATTGATATTCCGACCTGGCGATGGCGACTTGATCTTTCACGAGTTTTTTGAGGGCTTCCGTGGATGTTGGCAAGCCAAACTCATGCATTTCTATCCCATATTCTTGCATCAGGCTGGCGGGTAAATAGATGCGATTATTGGAGTAATCCTCGGCGATATCACGAAGAATATTGGTCCTTTGAAATGCAATCCCGAGCTTCTCAGCCAGCACTTCCGCTTGTCCATCGTTCGACTCAAATCCCCAGATGTGCAGGCAGCACAGGCCGACGACAGATGCGACATGCCAGCAGTAATGGTCGAAATCCGATTCCGTCTGGATCCTGACAGAGTTTAAATCCATTCGCATACCGTCGATCACGGCAATTAGGTATTTGCGCGGAATCTGATGGATCCGAACAGTTTCCACCAGCGCAGGAAAGCCTTGCCAGGCGGAATTCTCGATCGGATTTCCATCAAGAAAATGATTCAGTTGTATCTGCCAATGATCCAGGGCCAGTGAACGATCAGAGGCAGGTCTTGGCTCGTCTGCGAGGTCGTCTGTGTACCTCATAAATGCATAAAGGGCACACATGGACTGGCGTCGAGCTTTGGGCAGCAGGAGAAAGCTCCAGTAGAAATTACGGGCCTCGTTCGATGCAACGGATTTACAAAAGTCATAGCTCTGCTTGAGTCCTTCAGGACTAAGTTTTAAATCACGACCTGAATCGGTCATTTTTATTGTGCCAACGTCCATGTTTTTAGGCGAGCTTTTCGATCAGGGATTGTATTTGAGGCTGTCTGGATTCACACTTTATCGGAGTGACCGGCTTCGAATCAAAGATTCAGAGAGAATCTTAATCATCATCTTCAGCTGCTTTATCTTGCCGACCTTGGGCCGCTTGGTCAAGACATCGTAATTCACGGATTCAATCGCATCAAGTGTGGCCACACCACCATCGTGAAACAATTTGATGGCCAGCCTGGCTCGGCCGTTGAGATTTTTCGTGAGCGGATAGCCACGCTGGAACATGGCCCTTGTCTGAGCCACCTGTTCAGCCAGCATCTCCCTGAATTCTGGAGAAGCTGGTTTTTGAGCGAGATCCGCTTCATTAAGTCCGAAGTTTGCAAGCGTTTCTGAGGGGAGATAGACGCGGTTTTTATCGAGGTCGCGAGCCACATCCTGCCAGAAATTGGCCAGCTGGAGTGCGGTACAGATGTCGTTTGACAGGATCAGATTTTCAGGTGTTGCAGCATGAAAAAGCCTGAGGACGAGTTCACCGACCGGATTTGCTGAACGCTCGCAATAATCCACAAGTTGTTCGTGGGTCTTGTAATGCGTCACAACTTGATCCTGCTGGAAGGCAGATATAAGGTCCTGGAACGGCTTGATTGGGATCTGGAATTGCTCCACAACAGGCTTCAGGGCGATAAAAACCGGATGGGCAGGGGGGGCAGCAGGATTTATCTGATAGATCGAGTCCAGTTGCTGGAGCCACCAACGGAGAAGTTTGCTGGAGGTTTCGATACTGCCCGTTTCATCGCCGAGGTCGTCGGCCCATCGGCAATATCCATAAATCGCTTCAAATGCAGGCCTTAATGCGGGCGGAGTGAAGACCCCGACTACGACAAAATTTTCGTAGTTTGAGCGGGAAAGGCGTTTGCAGTAGGCCTGTGATTCTTGCAGTGTAGGGGGTTTAGGGCGATTGGCGAGGGCTTCTGGGCCCCAGTCGTTCAGTTCCTGGGCAAGGTTCATCGCTTTTTTTGATCCTGAGGAGAGGCGATTCGAAAGAGCTATTCACGATCATCAAATCGAGAGTGGAACCGATCGCTTGCGTTGGTCCACTCATTGTGCCACAATCTGAGTCGATGGGAAGAGCTTGTCGGCTGATGGATAGTCGTCAGGCGGATTTTCTTCATCGACAAATGCGACGTTCCCCGCCCATTTGCAGCTTGATCTCACCCCAAAAACATTCCTGAGAACGCCGCACAACCATTCTGGAGTAGCGACTATGTCCGTTTTGAATCGTCGGTCCACATTAAAGGCTCTGATGGCAGGCCTGTTGGCAGCTAAGTCGTTGCCAGTGCATGCCGCTGAAGAAGGTTTCACTTCTTTGTTTGATGGCAAAGATCTGACAGGCTGGGTCAAGCCAGCGAGCGAAGATTGCAGCTTTGCCGTAGAGGATGGGGCTATCGTGGGCCGGACCAATGGAAAGCTCAAGAAGAATGAGTTTCTTTGCACGCCCAAAGTTTATGGCGATTTTGTTCTGAAGGCGAAGGTCAAACTTCGTAACGGCAACAGTGGTATCCAGTTCCGCAGCGAAAGAGCCGACGACGGAGCCGTTGCCGGCCCTCAGGCTGACGTGGCCGATGGCTACTGGGGCCTTTTGTACGAAGAACGTCGCCGTGGGATTCTGGAACGATACCCGAAGGAAGAAGCTGAAAAGCTGATCAAGAATGGCGACTGGAATGACTTCCGGATCGAAGCCAAGGGCAAGCATGTTCGGATCTTCATCAACGGCACGAAGGTGATCGACCGCAAGGATGAAGCGTTTGAAGCCAAGGGCATCATCGCCCTTCAGGTGCACGTAGGGCCCGCCATGGAAGTGAGTTACAAGGATATCGAAATCAAGGAAACGAACTGAGTTTCTGTCAGATTGATCGTATCAGAGGGGCAGATTCAGAACTGTCCCTCTGCGATTTTTTGAGAGTGATCAGTCGTCGCTCCCACCCTCAATGTTCTTTGATTTGACCATCGTTTTTGTGGTCCCCTGCTGAACGATCTGACCCTTTTGATTGACCACGGTTTTTGTCCATGTGACGATCCCGCGACGGCCTCTGGAACGTGGTTCGAGGGCCATCACGGTGTTTCGCACATGAATCGTATCGCCAAAGAAGACGGGCTTGACGAACTCCCAGTTCTCGATCGACAGGAACGCAACGGTGTTGGTCTTAGGGGCTTGAATCCCCAAACCGCTGGCGATCGAGAGGACGAGTAATCCGTGGGCGATGGGTTGCCTGAAAGGCCCGTCGACGGAGTGGACATGGTCCATGTGAATCGGGTTGAAATCGCCTGAAACACCGGCGAATAGAGTGACTTCAGCCTGAGTGATCGTGCGAGCAGCGGACTCGAACACGTCTCCAATCTGAAGCTCGTCAAAACCGATCCAGGAATCTGAGTATCTTTTTATGCTCTGGTCGCTCATTATTCGGCCCAATCGACTGACAGCCAAAGGCGTTTTTTGAACCGGGTGACAAGCCCGGTCTGCAATATGGCCTGTGATCCATACCAAAGCACAGATTTTGCCGCCATCTTCCGATTGCGTCAAGTGCATGTTTCATGATCCAGCTCAAATGGGTTTGTCCACATTTTTTCACACGCAGGTTTTCCCTCCACTTTTGAACAAACGAACGCACGTATCACTTTCCTTCTGACAAATCTGAAGCGTATCGAGGCAAATACCGTTGAATACAGCTGGTGTTTATGCGGCATGATCAAAAAGTACGACCAATTTATCAGTTCATTTTGGATTTCAGAAATCCAGAATAATTATTAACCGACCCTTGACTCTGATTTTGGGGACTGTTACGGTTGAGTATGAAAGTAGTAGAAAAGACTTTAGATCTCACATCCTGCCGGGACTTTACCGGAAAAGGACGGCTAGAGATTCGTGTTCAGCCCACGATGGGCTGATCGTGTTCATCAGTTGTCTGCACGGCTAACCCAGGGATTCAGGGCAGGCTGGGGCGACAGAAGGGATGAGCGGGAATGGATCCGAATAACGAAGTCAGTGACCCAGTCTCCATGACCGATGTTGTAGAGCGAATCGAGCAGGCCGCTTTTGGCCGGATTCGCGATTTAAAAGTTTGCCATGATCGTGGCCAGCTTGTTTTGGAAGGCTTTGCCCGATGCTTCCACGATAAACAAAGGGCTCAGGAAGCCGCCTTTAGCGCAACCAACGCTGTCGGCCCAATCGCCAATCGAATCAAAGTCTTGTTTTGACGGGCCGGTGGATCTGGAAAACGATCACTTCAGGGTTGGCTCGCACCAGTCAACCCAGTCTCGAATTCCACCACCATCGCCAAATTCACTTCTGAGAATCAGCAATTTGGCTTGATTCAATGGGATCTGGATCCGCCGTGGAGGTTCACCAGCCTTCATCGGTCCACTGTCGTAGACGGTCTTGCCGTCGATCAGAATCATGGCCTGTGATTGGCCCAATGGCCCTGCGGAAGTGTCGACTCCCACCCAGGCAGTGAACTGTTTTTCGGTGCCGTTCAGTCGATAAGCCATCAGGGTTCGAGACTGTGTCCCCAGTCCACGGTCAAAATAACGGGTTCCGAGATTTAAAGAACCTCCCTGAACATTCGTTCCAAACTTGGGTGCAGTTGTTGTCCCGACATAATCGACTGATTGAATGGCATCGGCTGGACGACCTTGAAGATCAATCTGGCCAGGTTCGATCACACGAACCCTCTGGATTTTAGAGGTCGGGATCTGCCAGACGGCTCCCCAGCGTGTGTTGAACATGAGAATCTTTTCATTCTCAACCGCTTCCAGATTCAGGCCTGTGCCGGAAAGCCTTGATCCATCACTCAGGTGGATTTCCCAAAGTCGTTGTGTGGACTTAGGATATGTTGAAGATTTAGGATCAATTCCGACCCCGATAATTTCGGATCGCTTCAGCTTCGCTGGCTTGGTTGCCCCTGAAGGCTGAATTTGAAGGGTTTCTCCATCAAGTTCGACGACGGTCCCCTGGAGTTGGTCGCCATTGGACAAGACCACGAAATCGCCTGGCTTTAAGGCGCCTTTCCGGAGTTTTGTCATTAATCTGAGAAATTCCGTGCCTTGCCTGGGTGGTTGAAAAATCGATCCCGACCATAAGGCTGAAGGGAGATTCAGGACCCCAAGTGAGGCCGACTGAATGGCCAGGCCTTTCTCTAAAAGGGCCACGCTTTCGCCCCTCAGCCGGTCTCCATCAGGCAGCAGGATCATTGGTCCGAATGCGGAATCCGTGAGTGGATCCGTTGCTGGATCACTATTGCGGCGGATCTCTTCCACTTTCGACCAGTCGAGGGTGATCTGTTTTTGATCCTTGGCGGGTACCCATTCGACGTTCTCAAAGTTGAGTTTCGTGAATGAACCACTGGTCGATTTGCCTGCTATATCGCTGTAAATCCATGCTCCAGAGTCAGTTGCAGGATTAGCTGAAGGTTGTTGGGCAAGCGTGGTTGTCGCCAGGAACAGGCAGACGATTCCTGAGATCTGTGCGGTTTGCAAGTGCGGAATCATCCTTGAGAATTTCGACAACATGGGGCAAATGACCATTAACGCTGGAAGATTGGCAGGAAGTTATTGGGGACTTGCAGAACGATGACCGCCATGGCGGTTCCGTACTCGTTACAGACATGATCCGCCCAGTATCCCTGACCGCTTTGCTTTGCGACAAGTTCATCACGTACAGCAGGATACCACTGATTCCAGTCGGCTCCTCCACGCAGCCACATGGCTTGTGCCGCATAGTATTGGCCATAGAAATAATGGCTGTAACGCTGATTGTTCGCAGCTTGGCCGGTGGGGATGAACTGCTTCAGATACTTGATGCCTTCCTCGATCTCTTTGGAGTCGTAAATCCCAGCTGACTGGAGGGCTACGACACCAGCAGCTGAACGCGGGAACTGGCTGGCACCCTGCTGGGTCATGTAGCGAAAGCCGCCGTCTGGATTCTGGCATTCCCTGACGTACTTGATACACTTCTCAACGGTCCCTTTAGGCACATAAATTCCAGCGTTACGTGCGGCCCTCAAGGCATTGATCTGGCAGATGGTCACGGAGGTGTCGGCATCGCGGGGCTGCGGCTGATACCTCCAGCCACCTTCCGCATTCTGACAATCGACAATCAAACGCACGGCTTTTTCGACTTTTTCGCGGATATCAGCCCGGCGTGTCATGCCATAACATTCAGCTAGAAAGAGGGTTGCGAATCCGTGGGAATACATCGGGCCATGAGTGGATTCACCACGCACGGCGATGAAGCCGCCGGGCTGGACGTTCTCCATGATGAAGCTCAGGGCCCGTTCGAGGGGAACCCCGTAAGGGCCTCGGCCGGGCGATGAGCCGTTCGCCATAAAGGCAAGACCAGCAAGGCTTGTCACGGCCAGATTGCCACGATAAGTGCCAGATCCGAACGCTCCATCGGGAGTCTGTTGCTTGACCAGCCAGTCAAGGCCCTGCTTGACCGAACGCTCAACTGCCGGCGTGACCATTTCGGCGGCACCTTCAGGCACGTCTCCACGTTTGCCGTCCTTGAAGGTTCCCGCCTCTTTGTCCACCTTAGGAGCATTTGCAGCAGGTTTCGCTGAGGCGGCCGCCTTGGTTTCAGCCTTCTCCTGAGCCACAATGGGAGCAGTTGCCAGAGCCGCAATCAAGGCTGTCATCAGACTTTTCTTAAATTCGATCATGGCTTTGCGCTCCGTGCCAGACTTTTTTTCGAGACGGAAAGGTAGTACCTTCGTACCAGTTCTTCTCTGGAAGGTAACGACTCTTCACGAAAGACGTTACGCATCACGTCGCGAAGCTCTGGGGGCAGGTGGCCCCAAATGTCCTTGCCATCGAGCCGGCTCTTGCCTGCTGGCTTCATCGGAGTCTGAGGGCCAGTTCCCTGAGCCTGAGCACCAGGCTGTTCGCCGGGCTCCTGATTCTGAGCCATTTCCTGGCCTTGCTGCTGGCCTTTACGGCGTTGTTTCTGCTGCTGTTGCTGTTGCGACATCTTTCGCATCTGTTCGATGATCTGATCCATCGAATCGACGATTTCTTTCTGACGGCTGCGTGTGTCCTGACCGGTGTCGGGCTGGGACAGGCGCTTCTCCACATCGCGCATCTTCTCTACCAGCTGCTTCATACGCGGATTTGAAGGCTCGCCTCCCTCACCGCCCTGGCCAGGCTGACCTTCGCCACCACCGCCATTTTGATCCTGATTTTTGTCTTTGCGTTTCCGGCCCAGAATTTCTTCAAGTCTCTGATCCAACTCCGCATCGGGCTTGGTTTTGAGCTGGCTGATCCCACCGCTGGGCGGCTTTGGAAGTGTCGATTTTGGCTGGTCAGGCGTCTCGGTTTTGCCTTTGGGCATGTCGCCAGAACCAGGCTTGGCTTCACCTTTCGGCAGTGGTTTATCGTTCGATCCACCGCCGAGCTTTTTCAGGAGATCATCAAGTCCCGTGTCGTCTTTTCCGAGATCAGTAGGCTTCTCCGATTTCCCGGAGGCTGGCTTGTCGCCAGGCGAGGCTTTTTTCTCGACATCCCGCAGGAGCTTGTCCAAGGCATCATCTTGAGCCTGAGCCCCAGAGAATAAGCCTATGCTCATGGTTAAAAGGGCAGCCAATGATCCAACTCGAAACAGGTTTCCAGTATTCATTGGGATCAATTCTCCCCATCGGATCGTTTGGGTTTGGAAAGGTCTCTCAGAAGGTCTGCCAGTCGGCCCTGCTCGGTTTTGAGCGATTCGAGGTCGTTTTTCTGTTCAAGGGTCAGCTTCTGGCCACCCTTTACGATTTTGTCATAATCGCCGGTCCGGTTGTTGATCTCGGTCTGAAGTCGTTTGAGCATCTTGAGTTGGGCCACCGTAGGGATCCCATCGCCTTCCTGCTGGCCACCCTGCTGCTGCTCTTCGCCTTCCTTTTGTTGCTGCTGTTGTTGCTCACCGTCTTTGGGCTTGTCCGGCTGAAGGCTGTCAATGAGTTGCTGAAGTCGTTCAGCAGCCGACTTTTCCGATGCCTGAGTAGGCTTGCCCGTCTCGAGCTGCTGGAGGGAGTCTGAGGCCTTGCCCATCGAATCCGCAGCCTTTTTCAGGATCAGTGAGAAGACAGGCACACCATCGTCCATACGCTGGGCCAGTTCCACAGTCTCCTGCTTGAGCCCGTCTTCGATCAGACCCAAATTTCGCACACCAGCCTTTTGAGGCAGGCTGAGAGAGCCTGTATCAGACTTCTTTTTGTCATACCCGACGGTCTCTTCCACCATCTTGGATTGACGTTCTGCCAGCGACTTGATCAGGTCTGACATCTTCGCAAACTGTTCCTGAGCAAGCTGTTCCTCAGCTTCCTGGCGAGCCTGTGCCAACTCCTGCTCAGCCTCGTCGAGGTTTTTCAGGGCTTCTTCCTGATTCTGCTGAGCGGCGTCGGCATCATCCGCATCCATTTTCTGCTGGGCCTGACCCATCTGGCCTGCCGCCTTCTGGCCTGCCTGAGCAGCTTGGGATGCCGATCTCATCCTCTGCAGTTTTTGAAGCTGACGCTTGGCTTCTTCCTGAAGCTGCTGTTCCTGACGTGCCAGCTTCTGGAGCTCTGACTTTCGCTTCGCGGCATCGGGCTGCTTGCCCGCATCTTTGGTCTTGAGCAGATTTTCCACCTGCGCACGCTTCAGATTCCGCATCTCTTCTTCCGCTTGCTTGAGCTGTTTGACAAGCCTGGAAAGCTCTTTTTCCTTGCGGTTCTGAATGTCGTCCGCAAGCTGCTTGACTTCCTTCAGAGCCTGCTCCTGACCCTGACGAGCGGCATTGGTCTGATTCTTGGCGATTTGCTCTGCCGCCTGATTCATCTTTCCGGAAGTGCCCTTCTGGCGACTATTTTCGCCTGCTTCCTGAAGTCCTGCTGCATCAAGAGGATCCTTCTCGGCCATCCTGTTCGCCATTTCGCCAAGTCTTTGCTGAAGCTCTTGAAGCTGCTTGGCCAGCTCGTTTTGGCGAGCTGCCTGATTTTCGAGGCCCGCCTTCTGATCGGCTGGCAGATTTTCCGCATTCTTGCCCATCAGTTCCGGATTATTAGCAGCCTCTTCAATCGCCTTGTTCAGCTCCTCTTGATTCCCGGCAAGCTGTTTGGCCTCATTGATCAAACCCCTCACGGACTCAAGCTGGCTCATCTCACCAAGCATCTGCTGCAAGGCGTCTGTGATCTGCTTCTGAGCATCCTGAGCTTGTGCCAAAGCCTGTTCAGGAGCTGCCTGCGGATCACCCGCCTGCTTTTGCTCGCCACCTTGTTTTGCCTGAGCAGTCTGCTGACCTTTCTCTGAAGGCCCTTGCTTTGCGGCATCCCCAGCCTTTGCCTGATCAGTCTGCTGGCCTTTCTCTGAAGGCCCTTGTTTTGCAGGATCCCCAGCCTTTGTCTGAGCAGATTGCTGGCCTTTTTCTGATGCCCCTTGATTTGCAGGATCACCCGATTTGGATTGAGCGGTTTGCTGGCCCTTTTCCGTGCCCGCCTGTTTTGAAGTATCTTCTGGCTTGGATTGAGCCTGCTGGCCTTTTTCTGTTGGATTCTGGTTTGCAGGATCGCCTGCTTGAGACTTCTGCTGAGCCTTGCCCTGATCGGCCGTTTTGGGCTGAGCCTGAGCGCCCGGACGATTTGGGTTTTGTGGATCATTCAGGCGGTTGTCAAGTGCCCGATTCGCCCGGTTAATCGCCTGTTCAGCCTGAGGCACTGGCCCTTGTTCAAGTTTGGCCAAAGCCTCTCTCAGGCCTTTCATCTGGTCAGCTGCTTCAGGGTTCTGGAGTTTCAAATTATCCAGGTCCTGCATGAACCGGTCGACTTTCCGGGCCAGCCCGTCAGCCGGATTGTTCAGGCGTTCGCCGACCTGTTTTTGAACTTGCTCGGCATTTGCAAGCTCTTGCTTGGCAGCTTCGGGAATTTGATCTTTGGTTTGGGCCAGAGTCCGCTTGGCTTCGTCCACAGGGCGATTCGCCTGCTTCTGCATGGCCAGAACCCGCTCGGTTTCTTCGCGAATCTCGCGACGCTGATCTTCCATCTGGCGGGCCGCTTCCTGAGCGGTGACCACTCGCAAACGAATCTCCCGACTCTTGCCAATGTTTGGGCCATTGGGGGTCTTAAAGTCATTCGCTTCAATCAGTAAGGTGATCATGGAGCCAGGCGCCAGGCTGAGGGGAGAAAGATCCCAGCGGTCGGAAACCTTGTTCTTTTTGACCATCGCCTGGCTGGGAACGGATGTCCAGAGTGACTTCACCAAGGGCTCGCCGGGATCGCCGGATCCGTTCGAAACCGTGTATTTCATCTTGACCTGAGCGATTCCAAAATCGTCTTCAAGGTCGATCTTCAGTGGTACGACAGCCTGAGGCGTGATATCGCGATCTGTCGCAGGATCTTCCAGAACCACTCGGGGCGCTGTGTCGGGAACAACCTGTTGATCAAGCCTGCCTTGATCTTTCGACGTAAAACCTTCTGTGTCAGTCAGATCAATCGAAATGCCGGTCCCAGCAGAGGCGGGCCAACTGGCGGAGAGGTTCTGGCGGGCTGTGTCGAGCTGAATGGTGGGCGGCTTTTGAGCGGAATCGGCAAATTTGAGTGAGGCTGAGGACAAGGTTTTTGAGGCCTTGGCCGTGATCGTAATCATGCTGCCTTCAACCGCCCTGATCTGGGCTGACCCAGAGGCAAGCGTAATCGCTGGAAGTCCTGTGTAGGCAGGTGGCTGGACCTGAATCTTGAGGTCTGCCAATCGTGGAGGTGTGACCGCCTCGACCGGCTTGATTTCGGTCAGGTCGTCGCCGGCCCGAACCCTCACTTTGAAGGATTGGGTGACCGACTCCAAACGCCCCCTGAATTCTCCACCGTCGACCACTCTCAGAGGCTCCTCAGCCTTCTCTCCATCAGCAAATGTGAATTCAGCGACAGCTGAAGATGGAATCGTAAAACCATCTTCGACCTTGACAATAAGTGACCAAGGCTCGCCCAAAGCGACTTTAGGCGTGGCTTCAAGCCACTTTAACTGAGTCGCTTTTGGCCATTCTGGCCCGCCGAGTGGATTAAAAAACCGAAGCATCGCCAATTGGGTCGATTGTGGCCCCAGAGCAACGCTGAAGAGCGCTACGGCGGTTGCGATTCCAAGAAATTTCAGACTTTGACGGGCGGGTCGATTGTCGATGGCTTGTGTGAAGTCGATCGACTCCACTTCTTTATATGCCTGCTCGATGACTCGTTTCCGGAGTTCGGGAGAGGCATTGTCAGACGTTTTTTGATCCGTCGGAAGTTCGAGAAATTCGACGGCGGATGCCAGTCGATCCTGCAGCCCGGGCCAACGGTCTTCAATTTTTAAGGCGAGCGCCAGGTCGTCAAAATTGGCCAGTAATGGCTTCAAAAAGAATTTCCGGATCGACCAGCTTAGAGCCACGATTGTTCCCAGAAACTCGAGGAGTCGGATCGGGCTCGCCAGATGAACTGCCCAATCGGCCCATCCAGCCAGCAGCAGGATACCTATAAACAAAGCTGCCACACGGGCCAGCCCGTAAGTGGCCAATAATCGGCGGATGCGCCCACGAAGGGCGGAAATGCGGATCAGCAGGTCGTCTCGCGTCATGAGTTCATTTTTCCTTGCTGCTCCGCGTCCGGTTCACGCGGATCTTCCCATCCAATGATCCTACACTCTTGATTCTAAACCATTTCGAGCTTGCGTCTCAATAGCCATTCCGCTAAAAGGATTAGCAGGAATGATATTAACACGGGCCAACTATTCCAGATTGGAATAGCAGGGTCGGTGTCCAGCGGCACTTTGGCGGGCAGAGGCAATGTCCCAGCCAGTGTTTCCAGGCCAGCGGCGGTGAAAAATCGGCCTCCACTGATTTTGGCGGCCTGGGCCAGCTCCTCACGATTCATACTTGGTTTGGCACGCTCGCTCGCCGGTGGTTCGATGATGAATGTGGCTGGCGGAACGGCCGGATCAAGCACCGGCGGTGGCAGTAGTCGGGCTGTGTAAGAGCCTTCTGGGAGAGTGTTTAGAGCGGTCTGAAATAGGTTGTTGGAGCCTGCCACTTTGGGAAGTTCCAGAACTCTTGAAGCCTGACCCGGACGCGTCAATTCCACCTTCACCGAGTTCCCAGGCGGAGCCAGCGACGGATTGATGAACCGGGTTCGAAGCTGAACCATGTCTCCACGCTGATATCGGGCGCGGTCGGCGATCAGCTCAGCCTGACGGTTCCCCATCAGCTTGTTACGGGCCATGAATCGGAGAAGCTGGATCCAGTACCTTCCAAAATATTTATCACCGACTCGAAATCGCCATCGCCAGGTATCATCCAGGCCTTGATAGAAGACTTTCCCGGAACCGGCGAACTGATAGACCAGCAGAGGGACAGGCCCATCGGTGCCCACGGCTGTCGGGTGCTCTGCGAGAACCACGGCGGCAGGCTTTTTTCGAGGCGCATCAAGATACCAGTAAAGCTCTTGCAGGCCGTCCCAGATCGCCATACTGGCGGCTTCGTCGTTCCCGAACCGGAAGATCGGGCTGGAGCGGCCTTCCAAAGTCAGTCGGGGGCGAAAGGCGGCCAGATCGCCAGCAGCGGCTCCACGAGTCGGGTCGCGGGCATCAGCTAGTTCAATCGGCAGTAAGTCTTGTATGGGGGTGCCTTTGAAGGCAAGTGGGGATGATTCCTGGCCAGCAATCTGGATCAATCCGCCACCTTTGATGGTGACGAAATCGACCAGATTTTTCATTTGGGTGTTGGTTAGAAAACCGGCCGGTACATCGCCGAGAATGACTACGTCGTAGGCGAAAAGGTCGTCGCGATTGGTCGGAAAAACGGAGACGGCGGCGTTGTCCTGATCGGCATATTCAGGGTCGCTTGAGAGCAGCAAGGCGGAGAGCTGAATGGTTTCGTCGCGTTCGAGAAAGTTCTTCAGATAGCGGTATTCATAACGCGGCTGGCCGTCTACCATCAAAATTTTGAGCTTTTCCTTTTTGACGGTCACCTTGCGAACCACCCGGTTGTCGGCGGTCGATTGCTCGCGATCTTTGGGTACGGATTCGATAATATAGGTGATCTCGCCGGTTTCGCGAGGTCGGTGATCGAGTTCAGGGATCCGAATGGTCCGGCCGTCTGGCGGGGCTTTGATTGTCTTGGTGGTTAACAACTTAGGCTGACTGGTAGGCGTGGTCTGCTCGCTCAGTCGGAGGGTCAGTTCTTCGCCGGAGAAGCCTTGACTGGTCAGCCGGGCAGAGAACGGGATCACGTCGTCGACAAACGCCACATCGTCCACTTCCATATCCGCAACTTCAATGTTGCGAGGAGGTTGCGGATCCCCAAGGCCGACAAGATAGAGCGGTACGTCAGCCCTTCGAGCCGATTCAGCAGCTTTGGTTAAGCTCTCGCCGTCCGTTGTCTGGCCGTCCGTGAGGAAGATCAGGGCTGTCGGAGGAATCCCTCGAAGCTCGGAAAGAACTTGTTTAACACCATCGCCCAACCGGCTTTCCGTCGAATTTGCTTCCAACTTGGATACTTGTTCCAAAGCCGACGCAACTTGTTCTGGCTTATCCACTTCGGCGATCATGCGCGTGGTCGAGCCAACGGCATAGAGCTTGAGCCGATGATTTTTCTGAAGCCTGGTCAGCAGGGCTCCGCTGTTTCGGCTGATCCAGCGCTTGGGTATCTCAATACGTGGCAAGTCTTTGAGTGCTGTACCAGAGGCTCCGGTGATCGACTCCACGGCAGATCCCACTTCGGGATCCGAATATTGATCGGCCATGGCCTGACTGGCTGAATCGTCCACCATAATGGCCAGGTGGGGCTGACCTGTGCGGTCAATCGCCAGAACCAGCTCGTTCACTGTGACCAGGCCCAGAAGAAACAGGAGGCAGCGGAGAATGGTGAGAGTCCAGCGGCCCCACGAAGGAATGCCCCGTTCCTTTCGGTAAAGAAAAACGATCATGCCAAGACCGAATGCAAGCAAAGCAAATGTAATGACTTGCGACCATGGCTGTTCGAACCTCAGGCGTGGGATGATGCGCTCACCTGGGCCAGCGGGGGCCACTCCGAGTCGGGAAATCAGGTCTTGCGTGAGTCGATCGAACATTTTTCTCTTTGTCGGTTCGTAAGTCGTTGGGCAATCAGAGACTTTTCCGGAAGGTCAAGCGTTGGAAACTCGCACGACACGACGGCCAATCCACCATGCCATCAAGGTTTCCAGCAAAATCAAGACCAGTACAGAGATCAGCAGGGGCCGGTGAATCTCGCCCCTGCGAGTCACATCGTCTGCCGCTTTTGTGAGCTCATCCGCCGATTTGATCACCACGGGATCGAATCCGGGAACAACCTCTTTTAAAGCCGCTGGTTCGACCCGGGCTGGATCGGACTCGACGACTGGAACGTTCACCGCGAATTTGTCCCGGCGAGAGATAGGGGGACCAATCTCGGCCTCAAAAATACCTGAGGTCTCAGGCCCATCAATTCGTAGGTAAGACGAGTCAGATTCAGGCTTAAGGGCCAGTTCGCGAGTGCCTTTGTCAGGCGTGCGAAGGGCGACGGATGCAGCCCCGGCTGCGGCTGGATAGGCTTGCTCTATGGGCTGACCGACCAGCGAATTCTTCTCGCCGGTGCGTCCTGAAGCAGCCAGAAGGGCGATTTCACCCATCACAACAGGATAGCTCGGGTGCAGAGGCCAGGTTGTCCAGTGAGAGTCGGCAGAGGTACCGATCAAAACCACTCGACCACGGCCTTTGGAGGCTTCAATCACCGCTGGATCGCCCGTGTCGAACGCCAGAGCGATTCGGCTGGTGGAGTCGGCAGGTCGAACGAGTTTGTGATATTGGAACGTGGCCACCTGTGTCAAACCCGAAGCTACGGATGGGGCAGCCCCTTCGTAAGCGGATACAAGAGGGTGACGGTAACCGAGTGGGTCGATCAGAAATGCGCCGGTTTTTTTACCTGAGTCACCCAGACTCTCACCAATCGAAGCTGGGAGGAGGTCACGTTCAGGGATGGCCAGCCGACTATTCCAGCCCTCAGCCACTACACGATCGCCCGTGAAGATGACCAGTCCGCCACCTTGACGGACATATTTGTCAAGCGCAACCGCTTCTGGGTCAGAAGGTTGTGAAACATTGGCCATGACCACCACATCATAAACGCCCATCTCGACACTGTTCAGGCGGCTCTCCGGAATCACTTCCAGAGCGACAGGAGGCAAGCCACTATCCGACTTTACGGCTGATGCCGGTGCTGCGTTCGCTGGATCGGCCTGTGCGGACTCGGCAGGCGAAAGTGCCTGGGCTAGATAATCCGTTTCCGCAGCGAATGGTTCCGGATTTAAGTCGCCGTCTACCAGGAGAATACGGAGTTTTTCCTTAACGGGTACAACAAGCCTGCGGCGATCGTCGGCAGTGAGAGGATCGTCGTCAATCGAGGCTTCGATGACGTGATCGCCGGGATCTCGAAAAATTTGCGTGAAATTGATCGTAACAGGTTCACCTACAGGCAGATCCACCATCTGCTCAGGGCCAAGCTGACCATCAATGATCAGCTGGACCCGGGTGGAAGGCTTGGATTGAGTGGTGAAATTGCGAACCTGAGCACGAACATTCACTGGGACGCCAGACGTGACAACAGGACTTGTGACCGAAAGGTTGACCACGGCTGTGTTTGGCTCGGAGGGGGCTCCAAGGTCGATCAAAACTGGCCTGATCTTTGATTCGTTCAGCTTATCGACTTCGAGTTTCAAGGCCGCCGTATTGTCAGCCCCAGGGCGGGCCCAGGTGGCTCTTTGCAAGTCGGTCAGGAAGAGGACTTCCTTGTTGGGCAGGGGGGAGGATTCCAGGACACGCCTGAGGCTGGCAAACGTGGCTGTCAGGTCGGTTGCGCCTTGAGTGGTCTGAACCAGGTCAATTTCGCGACCCACCTGTTCGAGGTTGGGCGAGGGCTCTCCAATGATCACTTTCGGAGGATCGGCCATCAGAATCAGGCTCAGGACATCGCCCCTGCGGGCTTCCTTAACAATCTGCCGTGCAAGACTTTTGGCTCGATCAAACCGGGTCTGATCCGTGAGCTTGCGGGTCATGGACATGGAGGCGTCCAGAACCAGGACCCTGTGCGACCTTTGGCCTGCAAAGAGAGCTGGTGCAAGGCTTTCCAGTACAGGCCTGGCCATAGCCATCACGAGCAAAAGCACCAGTAAAGTGCGGATGGCCAGCAAAATCCATTGTTCTAGTTCGATTCGACGCTTGTTTTTACGAAGTGCAGCCAGCAGGAACCGCATGGCGGCCCATTCAGTCTGGCGGTATTTACGCTTGTTCAGAAGGTGAATCACGACCGGAATCGAGCTGGCAGCCACGCCCCAGAGCATCCACGGAGCACCAAATCCAAGTGCCAGCAGGGTCGGCATGGCGCTGGCTGGCAGGCTCAGGAGTGGGTTCAGAAGGGCTTCGGTCATTGCAGATAAGGTCCGTTTCTCGATCGGTCAAAAGCCTGTGTCAGCCGACCCTTCGGCCACTTTGGCGGGCCCGGAGATAGGCGGATAGTGGAACGGAAAGATTCTGGTCGGTGGTCAGAGGCAGGTAGTCGATATCGGCCACCCGGCAGCCGCGTTTGATGGCCTCTATGAAGTTCTGGATCTCGGCCTGATATGCCTGGCGGATGGTCAGGGGGTCGACCATCACATCTCCAAGTCCTTCCAGACCCTTGAATTCAGTCGATTGACGGAATGGGAAACTGAGCTCGGCAGGGTCGAGAATGTGCATCACAACAACGTCGTGGCGGCGGTGCCGGAAATGCTTGAGACCAGCCACCACGCGTTCCGGATCATCGAAGAGGTCGGAGAGCACAACAATCAGGCCACGCCTTTTGGAACGTTCGGCAAGGTCGTGAAAGACTGTGGTCAGATTGGTCTTTTCACGACCAGGAGCCTGATCCATCAGATTGATGATTTCTTTGAGCTGAGAGGCTTGCCCGGAAGGCTTTATGGCTCGAACCACTCGGCTGTCGAATGTGGAAAGTCCAACAGCATCGGACTGGTGCAAAACCATGTACGATAGAGAAGCAGCCACCATCTTGGCATACATCAGCTTGGAGACGTTGCCCTCGGAGGCATAGCTCATGGACTGGCTTGTATCAAGAAGCAGATACGTCAGAAGATTCGTTTCTTCTTCGTAGAGCTTGAGATAGAGCTTGTCGGTCTTGGACCAGACCTTCCAGTCCACGTGGCGGATATCGTCGCCGGGAGAGTATTCACGGTGCTCGGCGAACTCCACGGAAAAACCGTGGTAAGGGCTTTTATGCAGGCCTGAAACGTAGCCTTCAACGGCCCGACGCGCGACCAGATCAAGGCCCTGCAGTTGGGCCAGATTTCGGGGATCAAGGTACGCGTTTGGGGTGTTCAAGGTGGCAACGGCCTTTCTACTGAGTTCCAGCAGATTTTTGTAAGTGGCCTGAACCGGTGGATCAATTTTCGATCAACTGGAGGAGGCTGTTTTGAAGATTTTCGGGACGCCGTTGTCCGATGTGCGGCCGTCGACTGGAACGTTTTTCAGGACACGTGCGATGACGTCGTCCGATGTCATGCCTTCCGCCTCGGCATTGAAGTTCGTCACAATCCGGTGCCTGAGAACAGGATACGCCACTGACCTGACATCTTCGATTCCCACATGCACGCGGCCTTGCAGCACGGCACGCACGCGGGCGGCCAAAATCAGGAACTGGCTGGCGCGGACGCCTGCACCCCATGTCACATAGTTTTTGAGAAATTCGTCCGTGGGGTTCGCAGCAGGTCTAGTTGCTCTGGCCAGCCTCACACCGTAACTGTATACGTGTTCAGCAACTGGGACTCGGCGGACGATTTTTTGAAGGTCGAGAATTTCCGGTCCACTGATCACTTTATTGATCTTTGGCTTGTCGGCTGAAGTGGTCAGGCGAACGATGGCCAGCTCTTCCTCTTCCGGTGGATAGTCCACCAAAATGTTCAGCATGAATCGGTCAAGTTGTGCTTCAGGAAGAGGATAGGTGCCTTCCTGCTCGATCGGATTCTGGGTGGCCAGTACGAAAAATGGTTCGGGCAGAACGTGGCGGGTTCCGCCCACGGTCACTTGACGCTCCTGCATGGCTTCAAGCAAGGCGGCCTGAGTCTTGGGCGGGGTTCGGTTGATTTCGTCGGCCAGGACAAGGTTTGCAAACAATGGGCCGGGCAGGAATTTGAAAGCGCGGGCGCCCGTAAGTTTATCTTCCTGAAGGACTTCGGTGCCGGTGATGTCGGAAGGCATCAAGTCAGGCGTGAACTGGACACGGCGAAAGGAAAGGTCGAGCGCCTCGGAAAGCGTTTGGATCATCAGGGTTTTTGCCAACCCCGGGACGCCGATCAAGAGTGCGTGGCCTTTGGCGAAGATGGAGATCAGGAGCTGTTCCAGCACGTCGTTCTGGCCAACGATGATTTTACCCATCTCGGCTGTGAGACGGTCGTAAGAGCTTTTCAGTCGCTCAACGGAGGCCAGGTCATTTTCCGGCAATGGTTGCGTTTCGCTGTCGCTCATGCTTGCACATCTTCCTTTTTGACTTGCCCGAACCGTTCTGGAGGAGTTTCAACCACCGATGGATTCGAGAAAAATCGCCGATCCAGTTGAACTTGCGTTAACAACTCTATCAATGTAAGCGATTTTTTCCAAATTCAACGCCCGACTTTTTTCTGAATCTCACCAATTTCTACCATGGCTGACCGCGAACTTCGTGCTTGTCCCCAGAAGATCCTGTCTGCAATCAGGTCGGGCACTGCCCACACAGCCTGATTATCAGGCATCTGGGCCACATATCGACTCTTGATCCTGCCTGTGGACGGGTCCATGATCACCGCTCCAGGTGCCCCGGCTGTCGATTGGGAAACCACTCCGGTGGTGTCCGTCAATTCTTCGTCGTGGACTAGCCCGCTCGCAATCCGCCGATGATTCGACTCATCCGGATACACACAAATATCTTTCTGAGCATTTCCCGTGCCAGAAGCGATCGCCCAAGAAATTCCTGGACCAATCACCGCCGTTTTCCAAGCCTGCGACCCATCTGTCAGGTTCAGGGCTCTGACCAGAACTCCCGGTACAGCGGCACTTTCCATAGGTTCGTTCAGGTAGATGCGTTTATCGTCGATGGCAATATCGCGATCCTCCCGCGAGTGATCCGTATCGCCCAAAGCCGCCTGCCAGGCCACATTTCCGGTCTCTGGGTCGAGCCTGACGGCCGTCTCTCCATCTGCAATCACGATCAGAGTCTGGCCGTTTTTGAAGTATCTGGGCGTTCCATTGTGGGGCTGCATGGGAGTGGCCTGCCAGGTCCAGACCCGTTCGCCTTTGGTGAGATCAATCATGGCCACATTCAATCTGTCAGGTGCCAGAATCACCCGATTGGAGTCCCATTCCATCGGCTCCCGGCTCCAATCCGTACCGGCAATGCCTGTGTCCATGGATCGCGTCATGGCTCCTGAATCGGAGTCCAGAACCATCACCGTCGACCCATCACGCATGATCACGTGCCGACCCACCAGAAATGACGATGGAACCCCCGGGCCATCAGCAGCCAGACGATGCCATAAAACTTTACCTGTCAAAGGGTTTACACGCCATGTATTGCCGAGCTGATTGTGGATCATCAAACGCCCGTTGCGGGCATGGATTGTCCACCAGCCTCCGCTCGATTTAGAGGAGACTGAATTCGCGTCAGGCGAGACACGATCTGCCGTACCGGATTGCTCGCCCACTTTGGTTTTGGCAAATGGAGAGTTTCGATCATCGTCATCGTCGGTTTCGTTCAGGTCCAGTCGCCAAACGATTGAGCCTTCGAAAAGGTCGATACCAACCATCTGGGAACCATCAAAGATCAGTCCCCTGCCTGCCACAACGCCAGCCCAGACCGGTGACCCGATGCCTGTCATGAATTGCCGTGATGCTTGACCTGATCGAGGATCAATCAAGCTCGATTTACCCGCTTCTGAGATCCCGAGCATCATCAAATGCTTTGAAATAGAGGAGCCCATCGGCTTCTTGCCTGATTGTTCCGTTACGATCAGTACCCGGCGAAATTCGGATTCAGTCGTGTTCCAGCGCGTCACTGGCCAACCAGAATTCGTGGGCGTTCTGTTCGTTTCAGAGTTCGGTTCCAGAAGAGCATCAATTCTGGCCTTAACGGCTTTATCCAAGCCTTCAATGGGGAGACCCGTATCATCTAAATTGGCAATCCAGGCAGGATCTCCAGCCTTCAGACGTTGCTCTGACCAAGCCAGCCAACCCTTCGCAGAGGTTTGGCCAGGTGAAAGGCCGGCCAGGTATTTTGGAAAGTCGTTCGTCAAAGGCTTCGATAGATAAGCGTCCAGAACCGCCGATTCCTGATCCTGAATCTGACGTTTTTCCGACTCTGTCAACTTCGACCATGCTGTGAGCATCACGCGGCGGGCCTGCTCGGAAAGATTGACCTCGTAACGGTTTTCGACCAGCCATAAACCGTTGTTGGCATCCGGATTCTGAGCCACCTTTGAAAGATCTTTAAACGCTTGAACCGCTTGGCCAATTTCGATCAGAACAGAGGCCCTTAGTACCATGGCAGCCTGCTTTTTTACAGGATCAGTGGCCTTCTCCGAAGCCTCGCTCAGCAAGGCCATGGCCTGAGTTCGATCTTTGGTCTGGGCTGCCTGATTTGTAAGCAGTTTGTACAAGCGATCGGTGATCAAAGTGGCGAGCGATTGGCCGTCGAGCGTATCGGCTGGCTTCACTTTCTCGGCTGCTGCTCGCAAGGCATTGATGGAGGTCTGCGTTTCATTCAGGCTTTCCGCCACAATCGCCAGCCGATATCTGGGCACGGCCGACTCTGGATTGGCGGCTATGAGTTGCTCATATCGGCGGATCAAGCGGGTGTTTTGTGTGAATACACTGAGATTGTCGGTGCCTGCAACGGCTAGAAAACCGTCGCCAAGCACGAGATTCCCGCCTGATGTCTGGAACCGCTCGCGCAGGCGAATCGAGCCTCGTTCGGATCTCAGGCCGGTTTTCTGGTCAAGAATGTGGATCTCGTTCACGGTCGGCCAATACAGATAATTGCCAGCCAGAAGCCCTCTGCCAGATGCTTCGTAACCCGAACCCGTGTCAGGCCATGAGCGTATGATTTTGCCTGTGGCTGTTTCAATCGTCCAAACGCGGTCGCCTGTCGCAAACAAATGCCCTTTGGAAACGCCCACCAAATGGACCACGTCAGGCAATGGAGCCGACTTCCAGCGTATTTGGCCGGTATTGGCATCAAGAGCGAACAGGTGGGAACTATCCTCAGGAGCGACAAAAATCATTCCATCTGCATAAACCGCCGGGTTCAAGTCACGCCGACTTGTGGTAATGGATGTGATTGGAGCTGTCACTTCTTTTTTTGGATACGACGTAAGCCATTGGAGTGAACCGGTTTTTGTGTCCACGCAAGCCACGGCTCCAGAGTCGCTTTGATAGAAAAGGCGGTCGTTTGCCAGGGTCAGCAAATGGTGGGCATGGTTGGCTTGATAGCCCATCATGGCGGCCTGAAGATCGAACGGATTGGGGGCGTCGAACAGGTACCTGACCCACTGCACTTCACCTGTTTCTGCCGACAGGGATGCCACATAATTCGAGGTCTGGTGGCCTGGGAGGGTGATCACGACATAAACGCTTTTGTCATCAGCCACCGGTGTGCCTTCAATCGAGCCAAGGGCAGGAGCCTCTGCTCCATTGGGCTGGATGAGTTTGATCTGGGCGCCGGGGACACGCCAAAGCACCTGGCCTTTATTTCGGGCATCAAGTGCGACCAGAAACGCGTTGGAAGGGCCAACGCGATTTCCGAAGTCCATCGAAACACCAGTCTGGCCCATCCGCGCAAATATCCGGCCGTTTTTGGCGGAAAGCGTCATACGGGGAGTCGCAGATGTGATCACCTGATTTGGACGAGGGTTGGCGGCATCGAATTCTTGTCGCCAAAGAATCCCCACGGATCCATCCGGCTTGGACGCTTCATTCAGGTTAAAAGCCGTCACTCGCCGATCGGAACAGACGATGATTTGATCGCCGAGAATGATTGGGTGATAGGCTAGAATGGGCTGAACATTGTTTCGATTCGGGTTTGCAGGGATTCCACGAGGGAACATCCCACGGCCACCGAAACCACCGAACCTGTTGTTGAACTGAGGGTTAGGGCGACTTGGGCTGACGATGTCCAAGGGCATTCGCCACTGCCGGGCGCCGAGTCCTATGGCATCTTCAACCACTCGGTTACGTGATGGATCGCCTGCGAAGGTAGGCCAGTCGACACTCAAATCGAGCTTCTGGCTTAGCTTATCTTGTTGAATGGCGGTCATCAGGCTGGTGGAGATCAAACCTGATCGGCCTGCGAATACGCCTTTACTTTCAGGGAACTTGACGGCAAAGGCTTTCAAGAGGCGGATTTGATCAGGTTCTGACAGATTTCCGGATGCATACAAAGCCAGCACGAGCTTGGCTGTGACCAGGGCTGGATCGGTTGAAAGGCTAGGGTAAGGCGGAGGCATGGCTGGTGCCGTTGGGACGGCGTCCGGAAGCAGGACGAGTCGTTTGTACCAGCTGGAGGCGACAGCGAAATCACCGTTCTGGAAGGCGAGATCGCCGAGCCTTTCGATGGCTTTTTCGCCATAGGAACTGAGATAAAATTCGAAGGCGAGTCGGGTCAGGATTGAGGCGGCCTGGGCAGCATCGGCATCGGCGGCTGAGGCTTGTGTCCAGAGGGTGGCTGCCTGGGCATCAGCGGCGAGCCTGTAAGCATCGCGGCCTTCTTTTGGCCAGAGGGCCATGAGGGCAATTACGTGTTCTTTGAGGTTGACCCAGCGGCGGGTTTCTTCGAGAAAATCGGTGTCGACACGTTCGTTATCGGGCAGCCGAATCGCTTTGGTGCCGAAGGTTTGCATGACTTTCAGATAAATATTCGCCGCTTCTGACCATTGCTTGTCTTTGACATTGGCCGATGCGGATCTGAGTTGGGTCTCAGCCGTATCGGAATCGTCCGGGTAAACGGAGCTTGGAGGAGCCGCGCGGAGGCTGGGCTGAATCGACGCAAGACCAATGCCCATCAGGCAGAACAAACATGCCAGACTGTTTTGGAGCCAGCGGTACATGGGCTGTTTCATCCTTGTCACAGAGGCAGCGAAAAGGGCGTTTCTGAATCGGATACCGGCAATCGTGACGCGTTTCTGATTCAAGAGTATCAGATGTCTCCTGAAAACGCAAAAGATCGCAAGCAGTGAAAGGCCAGAATTTTGGTGATTTATTTCAATAGTCGATATTGAAGTTTGTTTCAGGATGAAATTTTAATGATCAGGCCGAAAATAACCTGCCGTTTCTAAAACCAATTAACCGAGGCTAGCGCCAAGACCGGTTAGAATAAGAGACGCTAGTGCCCCCTCAAGCCTTATAAATGAGGTAGTTCCTGTAGGGTGGGGTGAAGCCCACCTTTCGCAAATCCATGTGGAATGTCTGT
>Ga0208720_1000082_pt1 | contig 24823 bp, 16 predicted proteins | sample LakMenEpi20Apr10_FD_150716 | JGI IMG/M metagenome (GOLD analysis project Ga0208720, IMG submission 150716) | Freshwater microbial communities from Lake Mendota, WI - 20APR2010 deep hole epilimnion (SPAdes) | ecosystem: Environmental > Aquatic > Freshwater > Lake > Epilimnion/Euphotic zone ...
TAGCTACCGTGGAAGGCAGGCCAGACGCTGGAAAGAAGGATTTGAATCAATGACGGACTCAGGGGCAATTAAACTGAATCCACAAACCTTAACATCTGTAAAACCATCGTTATTGATGGCATTGTCTCCTTTGATTTGTCTATTTGTTTTAAATTTTCTCTGTTCTCAATTTGTGGTTCCGGGCTGGCAGGCAGATTATCTGGCGGAGAAGCGATTTGGAGCGACAGATTTAAAGAAGTTAGAAGGTGTCTGGTCAACAATACTTGCAATGGTTGGTGCGGTTGTTTGCTTGCTGACGATCCATTGGAGGAGGGCTGGCGAGCTGACGGAAATCATTTCCAAGGGAGCGCAAAGCTCGTTGTTACCGGTGTTCAACGCAGCATCGGAATTTGGATACGGCTCCACGATCGCTGCATTAGGTGGATTCTCATATGTCAAGCAGTGGATGGTTGGAATTGCGCCATCTCGACCATTGATTTCTGAGGCGATCAGCGTGAATGTTCTGGCCGGGATCACTGGATCCGCTTCAGGCGGGCTCAGTATTGCACTTGAAGCGCTTGGGCAAACGTATTACGAACGGGGATTGGCATTAGGAGTCGATCCGGAGTTGATGCACAGGGTGGCCTCCTTGTCATGCGGAGGTCTTGATACATTGCCCCATAACGGAGCCGTGATCACGCTTCTGCTGATCTGTGGCCAAACGCATAAACAGTCGTATTGGGATATCGCCATGGTTTCGGTGGTTATCCCCATATTTACGACGGCGGTGGTGATCTTATGCGCAAGCTGAATAACGAAGTGCCTGTAGTCAGCTTCAGTCCGTGTCAAAACGAACTGAATCGAATTCTTCGTGTTTTCATGATGATCTGAAATGGCATTTCATGGGATGTGCCGTTATCATGATCTCTGTTGAAAGTATCGGGACGCAGTCATCCGGACCGACTTCGATCAAGCAAAAGGGTTGCAATCCAGAACAGGTGCCTGAGAAGATGAAAATTGGATATGTCAGCGACGAACGCTTTGTGGCTCTGTGCGATGTCGTACTGGAATTCGAAAATAAATCCTGTGGCAGCTCGATTGAGACTCGTTCACGCGCATCTGGATCCGTTCATGCAGACATCCCGCCAGGCGAATATCTGGTGACCCTTCAAAAGCCCGGTTATGGTTCAAAACGTGTTCATTTGACGATCACGGAAACTTCGAAACCATATCAGTTTCGATTGTTGACAGATGGGCTGCTGGGATACGCCTGGCCGAAGTGGGTTCAGGCTGGCGAACAAAGCGAATTCAGGGTGCATTCGGTGGAAATGTATCATCTTGAACTTTACCGATATGGACTGAAAAAAGAATTGGTTAAAAGCCTTGGCTGGTACGACGAACATGGCCCAAGGGCGACCATGCAAATCACTCCTGATGGGGATTATTCCCAAACCGGCGTCCAGTTCAACCATCAGGGATATACAAATCCGCATCATAAGCAATATGTGACTGCGCCCGAAAAATCGGGGTTGTATTATTTTCATGCAAAGACGAATTCAGGCGCGACGTTCTCATTTCCATGGGTTGTTGCACCGGCAGTTCCAAAATCACAAATTGCAGTTCTGGCATCCAATGTGACATGGAATGCTTATAATGCATTCGGTGGACGTTCAAATTATATCAATCCTGACAAGCTCCCTAATATTCCTGTGGTCAACAGCCGACAGGAACTGGCTCGATATACGAATCCTGATAATATCAATTATGGAGTGTGGGACTATGCTCCACTTTCATTTGACAGGCCAGAGCTGATCAACAGTATCGCCCTTGGAGAGCAGGCAACCGACCCGATTGAAGGGCGTGCCGCATGCCATCTGGCATCGGCAGAGTGGAGGCTTCTGGCGTGGATGGAACGTGAAGGTTTTGAATATGATTATTGGGCAGAAACACAGCTCCAGAGCGGAGTGTTGGATTTAAAGAATTATAAAATCCTCGTCATTTCCACTCACCCGGAATATTGGTCGAGAGAGATGTTCCAAAGAGTGCATCACTGGGTCTTTCATGAAGGTGGGCGATTGGTATATCTCGGAGGAAATGGCCTGAATTGTGAAGTGGAGTTTCTTGACCCATTTACCATGCGGGTGCGTAACGGCGATGATCGTGAAATGAAGCGGCGAAACCTCGAAAGCCGGTTCCATTTTACAGGAATTTCTGAAGGTAGCCTGCTGGGCGTGGTTTATGATGAACGTGGGATTATGACGAGCGCTCCTTATGAAGTGTTAGAGCCTGATCATTGGGTATTTTGGGGAACGAATCTCAAAAAAGGTGATCATTTCGGTCAAGAAAGCCTGCATAGGCGCTGTCCGGGCGGTGCATCGGGGCACGAAACCGATAAAACGACAGCCAGTTCGCCTAAAGGTACTCAAATCATTGCCAGAGGGTTAAATGCAGATCAGGGTGGAGCGGAAATTGTGACATTTGAAACCAGCACTGGTGGACGCGTGTTTTCAGCCGGTTCCATCACCTGGCCCGCAAGTGTTCTGGTGTGCGAACCTGTCAGTCAAATGACGAAGAATGTGCTTGAAGAGTTTCTGAAATAATCGGAGTCGAATTGCAACCGATCTTGCAAGGTCTTTAACTGAATATGGAAGTGATGGGCTGCCCTTCAGTGATTTTCAGAGGGCGGTCCAGAATGTCTCGAATCATGGTGTCGGGAGAGAGCCCGAAGGCGTGGAGAATGGTGGCCTGAAAGTCTTCAGGGGTGACGGGTTTATCCTTTACGTAAGCGGCGTTTTTATCACTTTGACCATAAATCTGGCCGCCGCGCACCCCTCCGCCGGCGAGCAGTTGGGTATAGCAGTTCGGCCAATGGTCCCGGCCTACAAACGGGTTGATCTTAGGAGTTCGCCCAAATTCGCCAGCCACGACCACAAGCGTGTCGTCTAGCATCCCGCGATTTTCGAGATCTTCCAGAAGAGCAGGAAATGCCTTGTCAAACGATGGAGTGCAATACGGATGCGTCAGCATATCGCGACCTTTGCTGACCCCACCGGTTCCACAGACGGCCGATGCGACTCCGTGATTGTCCCATAAATTGAACTGGCAGCCTTTGTCGTCAAAATAGGTCCAGAAAACATTGACAAAACGCACTCCTGACTCGACCAGTCGGCGAGCCAGGAGGAAGCTCTGGCCATACTCGTTTCGGCCGTAATGGTCGCGAAGGCGTGGATCCTCGCGAGTCAGGTCGAACGCTTTGGTGCATTTTTCGCTGGTGATCATCGTCGAAGCGGTTTCAGACATATTGTCCCAACGCGAGCCGAGATAAGGGCTCGTGGAATTGTTATCAAGTTTAGATAACAATTGACGACGGCTCTTAAGACGGCTTTCGCCGACACCTGGAGGCAGGTCAAAGGCCGAAAACTTGAGGTCTTTTGGAGCAAGTGAATCTTGCTTGGGCTCATTCATCGACACAGCATCATATGTGGATCCGAGAAATCCACCTGACTGGCCCTTGATCGGGGGCGATGCCGTGGTGAACGGCCTTGGAAGAATCACCCACGGTGGTAGAAGGCCTGTATCACCCTTGAGTTTGTGTAAAATGGCACCAATGGCAGGATGATCCGTCGGGGCAGCATAAACATCGTCAGGCCGGATTGGTGGATAGCCGTGTAAGGTGTGCGCTGAACTGACATTATGGTCGGTTGAAGTATGGGTCATGGAGCGGATCAGGGCGAGTTTGCTGGCATGTTTCGCCAGATTTGGGATCAGCTCAGTGAACATGATTCCCGGCACATTGGTTTCAATGGGCTTAAATTCGCTGCGAATTCCATCGACTGCGTCGGGCTTGGGGTCCCAAAGATCGAGTTGGGAGGGACCGCCACATAAATAAATATAAATGCAGCGTTTGGCTTTATGGGGGCTAACAGAATCCTTGGCCAGCAGAATTGAAAGACGATTGGAAGATGCCATCCCGGCAAAACCAAGTCGGTGGAGTTGCCTTCGTGAAAGGCTTATGGCACCATTGGCAGCGAGCAGGGAAAACATGTCCAGATGTCCTCTTTTTTCCTCAGTTTAAATCCGCAAGGGCCTGATTATGCCATGATTTGATGAATCGGCGTTCCGTAGTCGATTTCAAGCCGTTTTCTGCCAGGAATATCCAGCCTTTTGGGATCAAGGCCCAGCAGATTCAAGACTGTGGCATGAATGTCGGTGACATAGTGGGGGTGCTCAATGGCATGAAATCCGAGTTCATCTGTGGCCCCATGCACGATGCCGGGCTTGATTCCAGCCCCGGCCATCCAGATGGTGAAGGCATGCGGGTGGTGGTCTCTGCCGGTCGCCGTCAGGGCAACCCCTTCACGCACTTCCAAGCCTGGTGTGCGGCCAAATTCTGTACAGCAGACCACTGTCACATCTTCGGAAAGGCCCCTTCGTTTCAGATCTTTCAAGAGGCCGGCAATGGGCTTGTCGACGCGGGAACATGACAAAGAGTGACGCTTGTGAAGCTCCACATGCGAATCCCACTCGCCGTAGTCGCTCAGATAGACAAGTGAAAATCTCACTCCACGTTCTGCCAGTCTGCGGGCGGCTAGAAGGCGACGGCCATAAGTGGCTGTCTTTTCCTCGTCAATTCCGTACAGGTTCAGAGTCTCTTGACTTTCGCCTGAAATATTCACCACCTCTGGAATCGAGCCCTGCATCTTATAGGCCAATTCATAGGACTTGATGCGGGCCCTGAGTTGGTCGTCTTCCGGATATTCTACGGAAGCTAACTCGTTCATTTGTTGAATGAATTTAAATTCGTTTTCCTGTTGACGGGCCTGAACGCCCTTGGCCCTGTTCCCGAATGGGAGCGGATTTTTGGGGTCAAGTGAGACTTCTACGCCCCCGTATTGGGGGCCAAGATAATCGGCTGCAAAGTTTTCTTTCACACGTGGATCGGTGTATTGTCCCAGAAATACAAATTGAGGCAGATTTTCATTGAGGGTTCCCAGACCATAGTGGATCCAGGAGCCGATCACAGGCTGTTTTTCGTCCAGTTTATGACGCCCGTGATGCATCTGAAATTCGGCATTATGGTCATTATCTGTAGAATACATCGACCGGACAAATGCAATGTCATCAGCACAAGTCGCCAGGTGAGGCCACCAGTCACTGATTTCCACCCCCGACCTACCATATTTTTTAAATCCGACCTGCAAGGGGAAAATTTTGGAATGAGGCCTCGCCCCACCCACCACGTCTCGCGAGCGAGCTACGAACAGAGGGGATTTAGTTGGGTTTGGCAATCCCGTAGCATCGTACGTTTTACCAGCATACTTGTTCAGAGCAGGCTTCGGGTCCCATGTTTCAAGCTGGCTCACGCCTCCGGAGAGGAAGATCCAGATAATGCTTTTGCTCTTTGGCTGAAAGTGGGGCTGACCTGTGGGCGGAGACCAGGATGCAGTGTCATCCGCCCGGACAATTCCATCACCATTGAGCATGGAGCCAAGGGCAAGGCCAGTAAAGCCGAATCCAATATCCGACAGAAAAGTCCGGCGTGGAACTCTGCCACAAGGTGGGCCTGTCCATGGCTTTTGCGAATGATTTGCCATCAGGTGAGCCTCCGCCGCGACTTTGTTATGGTTTAGTGGATCGTCAGAAAATCGTTGTGACTGAACAGGGCGTGCACCATGTCTCGCCTTGCCAGAGCCTCAGCCACGAGTTTGCCAGCCGTTTTATGATCGGTTGACTGGGCTTCGATGATTTTGGATTGGCTGATAATAAACTGCGTGGCGAGTCTCAGTTCCGCAGGTTTTACAGGACGCGAAAGAACTGTCTCAAAAGCAGCTCTCAGGAACTGGTCCAACTTGGTTTGATCGGAACCTTGGATCCCAGATAATTCGTTCCAAAGCCGGTCTGCTAGAGTCCGGCTCAGGTCTATCAGGAAGTCGTTATTCACCATGGCTAAAGCCTGCTGGGGCACGACCGATGAAGTTCGTTTATAGGCATCGCACGCATCGGCGGCATCGAATATTTCCAGAAACGGCATTCGTGATTCACCATGGTGACTGAAATACAGGCTTCGGCGATGGGAGACAAGGCCTTCTTTAAGGTCGATATCAGGGCCACCAGCGGTGGTGTCGAGCTGCCCTGAAACGTGAAGGGCGCTGTCGCGAACTTCCTCAGCTTCCATTCGTGTTCGAGGAAAATGCCAATAGCTTTTATTGGCGGAATCCACGGAATATCCGCGATCGTTCGGGCTTTCCGGCTGAGACCTCATGCGATAGGTTTCGCTGGTGACGATCAACTTGTGAATCGCTTTCATGGACCATGGCTGGATGGCAGGATTTGTCGGGTTCATCAGTTCCTGAGCAAGCCAGTCAAGCAGTTCCTGATTCGTCGGCTGGGCACCATTTCGGCCAAAGTCGGACGTGGTTGCGACCAAAGGGGATCCGAAATGCCATCTCCAGATATGATTGACGGCCACTCGGGCGGCCAGTGGATTGGCTGGGCTGGTGATCCATTTGGCCAGTGCGGCTCGTCGCCCCGTGGTCGAATCCGGATAGGTCGGGCTTAATGGTGTGAACCTTTGGTTTTTATCCAGCTTTTTTAGGTCTGCCAAAGCCACATCATAGGCTTTCCTGGCTGTTTCCAGCTTGGGGGCCGTTTTGGCAGCTTCAGCAGCGGATTTCTTTAATGCTTCTGCATGGGTCAACTCGGCTTGAGCCAATGCACTTCCAGCCTTTTGCAGGCTTAAAAATCGCTCGGACTCAACAGCCAGCATGGTTCTGGCCTCAGACTCGGGGGGTGTTTTATTATATCGGGCTTGATCCGCATCAATCCGTGCATGGATCGACGCCAGATTGGCAAGAGCCGTGGCTTTTACAGTCTCAGCCAGCTTGAGCTTCAATTTCTGTAGTTCGGATTCAGGACCATTCTTTTTCTGATTTTGAATTTCAAGCTCTATCGCTTTTAAATTTTTATCCGATTCTGCGAGCGTTTTCTCACGAGATGCAATTTCTTCCTGACGCACAAACGCCTGAATTCCAGGATAGGCGATTTGAGGAGGGAGTTTGATAGGGACAACCGGAGCCACTTTTCCACCAAGAAATTCAGGAAAACCAGGCTGAACTGGTGGTCGGCCCGGAACGATGTTGCGCGATTCGCCCTTGAGATAAACAAATGTTTTGGCGTTCAGGGTTTTGTCAAAAACGCGTACAAGTCCAGACGTGACGGGTTTGTATGATGCCCCGTAACTGTATTCTGGATAGGGGCCTGGGTCAGGCTCGCCAGGGACTCGGTCGTGGCGGATTTCAATCGGTTCGAAGACGGCTCTGAGTGCAAAATAATCATCGTTTTTAATCGGGTCGTATTTATGGTCGTGACAGTGGGCGCAGTTGAATGTCAGCCCCAAAAACGCCTTGCCTGTGTGCTCGACGTTATCTTTGAGCCAGAGACTGTAATTCCATCGGTAGAAATTGCGGACCAAAAAACCGGTGGCCGCTTGATCGGAAGGTTTGTCAGGGCTGATCTCGTCAGCAGCCAGCATGGCCTTGACCATCGAGTCATAGCCTCGATCCTGATTCAGGGATTGGACAATCCAGTCCCTCCATCGCCAGATCTGACCATAGCTATTGAGAACATCAGGCACAGACCTTCGTCCATACCAGTCGCTATATCGCCAGACGTCCATCCAGTGCCTGGCCCAGCGTTCGCCGTGCCTTGGGCTGGCGAGCAGGCGATCGACAGTGCGTGAATATGAAGCATCGGAAGGGTCTTTCAGGAACTCCTGCAACTCTGCACGGGTGGGCGGAAGGCCTGTTAAGTCGAGATATAATCGACGGATCAAAACATGGTTTTCAGCCCTTGGCTGGCGGCTTAAACCGGATTTGGCCAGCCGATCGCCCAAGAGTTTATCGATCGGATTGACAGCTTTTGAACCTGCCGGAGCGGATTGTATTTCCGGTCGAACGGGTGGGACAAATGACCAGTGTTTGAAGGGATCTGATTCAGGGGCTTCATTACTTGGGTGTTGGGCGCCCTGAGAGATCCAGCTCTTCACAAGCTCAATTTGTTCAGGAGTGAGCGGCGCACCTTCAGGAGGCATTCTCAAGTCCTGGTCAGATTCCACCAGACGCTCCAGCAGGAGACTTTCCTCTGCATGACCAGGTTCAATGGCCGGTCCTCCGTATCCTCCCTGAAGCATGAAATTTGCGGTATCAAGCCTGAGCTTGGCCTTTTGCTTGAGTGCGCCGTGGCATGCGGTGCAGCGATTCCTGAAAATTGGCTTGATCTGACGCTCGTAATCGACTTTCTCAGCCGAATTGGCGTAAGGAGATAACAGAATGATTGATAGAGAAAGGCAAAACTTAAGGATGCAGAGTTTGGCGGATTGAAAGAGATCCATAGATTCTGGGCGGTTCTTTTCGAGTGGTGCAAGATTGATTTCTGACATCCGAAAAGCCCTCTCACTCCCAGAATTCTGAACTGCAAGCTCGCTGACTGGCACTTGAATTTTATTATAGGTCACCATTGAGTCGTTGTCCAGTAGATTTAAGATTAGATCCTGTAAGCAATTTCAGCGATAGTTTCATGACTTTAGCCAGTCTATGATGAGATTTGGATTTGTCGAGAATTTGTTCTTTTCGATTCTGACTGATCCAGCGGATTTCGGATTCAACTTCACAGAAGTCTTCGAGATCAGTGTTTTTCTGGGCGAAACCGTATCCAGAATCTCAGGGATATCACCGAAATCAGCAAGCAGGCCAGGTACAATACTGGCTGCATTGAGTGGTGCGGCAGATTCGGAAAGCAGGCTCATGAAACTTTCAGGGATTTCTTCAACAGCCACGCCGGAAATCATAGGCTCAATCGAAGCCGCCATGAGAGCGATCAGACCAGCATCTTTTCGACCACAGAGAATGACTTTTTCTGGCTGATTGAGTTTCATGATTTGACGCACTGCCGCGATTACATCAGCAGTTCGCATGCCGACCAATGTTTCGCCCACAAGGAATGCATTATAGGCTAGATTTGCTTCTACAGACGATATCGGATCGCTATAATCACGGCCTTTGATTGCGAGCTTCACACGTCGGTTGCCGACACCACGAGGGTGAAGGAAAATCAGGCCATGCCCTGCCCGACTCAAAGTTTCGATGAATTCTTTGGATTCAAACCAGTCAGGGGTTTCGTTGCCATTGATGCAAATCAACCAGAATTTGGGCTTTGGATTTTTATCATTAACGTCTGGAATATATGGATCAGCCGAACCGATGTTCAAATGTATCGCCTGACTCAAGTTCTTTTTGGCGGATCCCTGAGTTTTTCCGAATTCATCAAGTGCGACATCGAAGAGGTGTCTCGATTGAAATGTAACCTGAACTTGCCCGTCTTTACAGACCTGTAGATCCTTCAAAGGAATTTCTTTGATCGGTTTTTCTGAAATATCCGGGTTCGTCTCGTTAGCCAGCCAACGGATGAACCAGCCATAAATCGCCTCACGCAATGGCTGGGAAAGGCTGTGTCGAAACGGTGCTTCCACCATGGAAATGCGGTCCCCGTGACCAGCCACTTCATAGAGATGTTTCGCTTCTGCATAGGAATTCCGAGTCCCCTCGATCGGGAAGAAATCTTTGACAGAGGCACCAATCAAAGTCGGCCTTGGGGCACACATAGCCAGCAATCCCGAGTGATCGATCCCATGGCTGACCATTCCAAAAACATCCTGTTCCGGGTCAGACGATGGATCTTCCTGGATTCTATTTCCCATACGTTTCGGTAAAGTGGTGATATATCCGCAAATGGCAGAAGCTGAAATTCGCGAATCCAAAGCCGTAAGATAAGCTGTGAGGGTGCCTCCACCGGAATGGCCTGCACAACCCATTCGCGTTTGATCCACCTCAGGCAGGCTTGCCAGATAATCAAGGCCACGAATTCCATCCCAAATCCGATATCTGGCCAGATTCGTGCCCAGCAACTCCAAAGCATTGCCCAGAACTGCGTGTTCGCCGCATCCCAGATTGTATTTTGTCTGACGAGTTTCAGCGTTCCAGAACTGGCTTCTTTCAGCCTGACCGACTGGATCATACGCTAACACAATAAAACCGCGTTTCGCCAGATTTCCATGCAGGATTTGATGTTCCGGATAAGCCTTGCCAATATGGGTGTGTCCGCTCGGGCTGATAATAGCCGGAGCGGGCCCTTTGAGTTGATTGGGCACGTATAACAAAGCGGTGACGTGATATCCTGGAAAACTCTCGTAGACGACTTTCTTAATGGAATAGTCATCGCCAGGAATTTCGCCGGTCTGTTTCACAGGGACTGGACCAGACCGAGAAGGTAAGCCTTTAAGAAGTTTCAGAAATGATTGGCGAAGTTCAGACTGAAGAATGGATAAGTCTTTTGGATTTTGTACTTTGGAAAATCGGTCTCGACGCTTGGCTTCAAACTCTGATGCCGATTTGAGAATTTGTTCATGGAGATCTGGATGAGATTCGAGCCCTGCCCCCAAGCTAAAAACTGAGGCTGCTCCGATCTTAAGCAGGTCGCGACGGGTGGGGTGGCTCATCTGTCGGCTCCAGTTTATGCAGGACGCTCGTTCTGATTCTCTATCAGTTTCTAGCAATTATGATGCCTGAAACGAGAGCGTGATACCAGAAAAAACGGACTTTTTGAAAAATAAATTCCGTGTCGAATTTTGTTCGGGTAGAGGTTATGATTCTGTAAATGACAGATCAGAGTCAGACATTGAGTCATATTCACCGAAACAGGATTCCACCAGATGAAAAAGCTTGAAATTGGTCCTCTTCAATACGAGTTTAGCCGGTTTCATGAGCCTCGCGTGCGAATCCAGTCGGGAAAGACCCTGGTTGTTGCTTCGGAAGATGCTTTGACAGGCCAGATCCGTACCAACGACGATCGTCGGGATAAGGTGAAAATGCCTTACAGCAATCCGATGACCGGGCCGATTTTTGTTGAAGGAGCTGAACCTGGCGACTCTCTGGCAGTTCAGATTCACGAAATTCGATCGACCGATGGCCAGTGTGCAACCCGAACGGCCGACCCAAAACAGCTTTGCGAATGGCTCGGAACCGATTGCCCTCATGGAACGCATGTGAGCGAGATTAAGGACGGCCTGATTTATTGGAGTGAATCCATCACGATTCCATTTAAGCCGATGATTGGGTGTATCGGGACTGCTCCAGACTGGGGATGCCCGACCACAGGACCTGCTGGCCCACATGGGGGAAATCTCGATATTTTGGAGGTCTGCCCTGGAAATACGCTCTATCTGCCTGTTTTTGTACCAGGCGGGTTGCTGTATCTGGGCGACCTGCACGCCGCCATGGGGCACGGTGAATTATCGGCCACAGGCTTGGAAATGGCTGGAGAATCCACCATCACCGTGAGCTTGGTCAAAGGTTTGAAGCTGAATTGGCCGAGAGTGGAAACGCCTGATGAGATTATGACAATCGTCAGCGGCAATCCGATGGAGCGGTCCATCGCTCAGGCTTATGCCTTGCTGGCACTCTGGATGGAGTCTGATTACGGTTGGAGCAGGTGGCGAGCTTACGATATTCTGACCCATGTTGGCCAGATTTCGATTGGCTATTATGGGATCGGAACCGTTGCTGCCAAGATCAGCAGGAATTATTTGACTGGCAGATGATCATTTGTGTATCAGCTGTTTCCCAGCTTTGACTCAGCTGCCAGGATAGGTTCAATGATACGTTGGACCTCAGCGGCTTCTGCGGCAGTCAATTGACGTTGCGGAGGCCGCACTGGGCCGAAGTCGTAGCCGATCCGTTTGATTGCAACTTTGAGCATGCTGATATTATAGGAATCACCAGCACGGGCACGGTAATCTTCAATGGGGCGGATGATTTTCAGGTAGTCCATGGCAAGTGCATAATCGCCTTGATTGAGCGCTGAATGCATGGCAAGAGTGAGTCGAGGGCAAATATTCCCTGCCCCAGACGTATAGCCAGTGGCACCCGCCAAATGAAAGAAGGGAGCGAACCGTTCGGCGGTTCCACAATAAACTCCGACTTTCCCCAAATTCTTTTGGATGAATCGGGTCACGGAATCGACTTCGTTCACCGCATATTTCACACCCACCAGGCGACCGGTTTCCGCCAGTTCTGCCAGCAGTTCATCGCTTGGTGCAGGCCCTTTTTTATAAGCGAGAAATGGCAGAGGAAGTGCGTCCATAAGGGTTAGAAAATACTCTCTCAGGCCAGTGTCGCAGAGGTATGGGTGGATGGGAGACATGACCAGAAAGGCGTCTGCGCCGGCGTCGATCGCTTTCGTTCCGATCGCAATCGAATGGCCGATCCCCATACCGATCGGAGCGATCACAACCGCATCATCGCCCACGGCGGAACGCACTGTGGAAACACAGATGACGATCTCCTCAGCAGAAAGCGAGTGAAATTCACCCGTGCCGGCGCCGGGAATAAAGACTCTCATACCGGTATTGTATTGCCACCTTGCAAACTCTGCCAACTGGTCGGTCAGAATCGTGGTGCCGTCTGCCGAAAATGGAGTGAGAGGCACGAGTTGGACAGTATCGAGCTGGGAGAGGTTAAACGACATGGACTTAGGTTCCCTGTGATGACTTGCCTGAATTATCGAATCAGTTGAATGAAATGAATTGTTTCCAGTTTTCGTAGATGATTCGATGAATGGCTTCGTCAGGAAATCTCGGGAACTTGGTTCCTTCCACGATCTCATTGACTTTCCAAAGCCCGGCAATCGCTTGCTCCGGGGTCGCTGAGGGGAAGTCCGATCCAAAGATCAGCTTGTGCTCAACCCCATATTCCAGTGCCGTGATAAAGGCCTGGTAATGCCGTAAAGGCCTGTAGTGTAATGCGCTTGTGTCGGCGTAGAGATTTGGATGCTTGCGTATCAGGACGACGCATTCCGTTTCCCATGGATGACCCATATGTGAGATGATCATCCGCAGATCCGGGCAAGCCACTGCAATATCTTCAAGCAAAACAGGATTGGAATATTTCAGAGGACCAGGCCTTACGAAGGACGTGCCCTGATGCCAGTTGATCGGAATTCCAAGGCTTTCCGCCTTCTTAAAAAGTGGCAGGTGCTTCGGGTCTGACGGATCAAAGTTCTGGTAAACAGGGCCGAGCTTCAAACCCTTTAGGCCAAGATCTTTCACGTAATATTCGAGCTGTTCGACGCAGGCTGGATTGTTGGGATCAACCGAGCACCAGCCTTCAAATCGGTCGGAGTTGGCCTTTGCGAACTCAGCGACAGCCTCTTGCGAGCCGTAAATGCCTGTGAATGGAGCCTGGATGGCAAACACGATCACCTTGTCGCATTGACTTGTTGCGGCCAAAAGTTGTTCAGGGCGACAGTCGAAATTGTGCTTCCAGCTTTGGTCGTTTACCTCGCAGTGAACATCAGGGGTCAAACGCATTTTGGCTTGTTTGGCAGCCCATGAGGAGGTCACGAACTCTTCGGAGTAATGCTCGGGATACCACATCAGGTTCGTGTGAATGTCGACTAGCATTTCGAGGCCCTCCCAATCAATGGAGTTCTGGTGACTTGCAAGATGAATCTCAGACATTCTTGATGGATTGTGTTGTGAATCATAGCGGACTTTGTTTCAATATTCCAGATGTCGAACTTTTGGAACTGAGAATTCGGAATGGCTCATCATGTGTCGTACATAATCTCTGAAAGAATCAGTCCTCTATGCAGCCCTCGATTAAACCATCCAAAGTCCGCTACCTGATCCTTGCTGCACTGGCGGGTGGGGCCATTCTCTCCTACCTTTTAAGGGTCTGTATATCGCCTGCTGGGACGACCATCCAGAAAGATCTCGCCATCTCAGATATTACCATGGGCGATATTTATAGCGCGTTTTTCCTTGGCTATTTCTGGTGTCAATTACCAGCTGGATGGATTGGAAACCGGCTTGGAACCAGATTCGGGCTCGGTCTGATGGGAATTCTATGGGCCGTGGCCACGATTGTTGCCGCCAATTCACCTTCAAGTACCACCCTTTATTATTCTCGCGTTGCATTAGGTGTGGCACAGGCGGGCCTGTTTCCTGTGACAATCATGGCCATTCGCGATTGGTTTCCACCTGAAAGGCACGGCATGGCGAGTTCGATCATTACCTCATGCATGTCGTCGGGATCCGTGCTTGCAAGTCTATTGACAACTCGTTTATTAACGCTTTTCGGCTGGCGGCAGACATTTTCAATTTATGGAATGGTTGCAATCGTCTGGGCGATTTTCTTCATGGCCTGGTTTCGGAACAAGCCGGGATTGCATAGGTTAGTGAATCGTGCCGAACTTGACCTGATTCAGTCAAAACAAGTGGAACCATTAAATGTAGAAGTTGACGATCAAACAAAGATTTCGTCCAGACTTTCGACGGGTGCAGCGATCATTCTCATGCTGAAATCGCGAAGTATGTGGGCATTGAATGCGCAGACCTTTTTTCAGTCGTTCGGATATGCCATATTAATCACCTGGTTCCCGACATATCTTGAAAAAGGTAGAGGTATGAGCCTGACAAATGCGGGGGATTTGACGATCATGCCGCTGGTGGGAATTGTCTTGGGGAGTTTGCTTGGTGGATTCCTGATCGACCTGATCTTGAAACGGACAGGTAATAAATGGCTGAGCCGCTGTCTTTTGCCAGGTACTGGATTGACTTTGTGCGCTTTGGCTGCGATGGCATCATCGTGGATCAGTCAGCCATTCCTGGCTGTTGGAGTGATTGCATTAGGCATGTTTTTCACGGGCATCGCAAACCCTGGAAAATGGGCCTGTACAATTGATCTTACGGCAGGCCATTCTGCGACAGGGCTGGCATTAATGAACATGGCTGGGAATATCGGGGCCTGGCTTTGCCCACAGATTGTTGGAAGGATGTTTGAGTACCTTGAGAAAAGCCATGGAAACTGGAACTATTTCCTCTGGTTGATTGTTGGCATCCAGCTGTCAGCAGCCTGTTCATGCCTGATCCTGAATCCAAACAAACCTGCAATTCATCCTGCAAAGTCATCCTCTTGAATCGAGAGAAGATCAAAATGAAAATCACATCGATTGAAACGATTCCCGTTCGCGTTCCTCTCAAGAAAAACCGTAATACCCTGACAGCACACGGCGCCCATATCACATCAGATTATGTCATCATCAAAGTTCATACCGATTCTGGCATGATTGGCCTGGGCGAAGCGACGGTGGCACCGCGATGGAGTGGCGAGACTCCGGGCTCATGTGTCTGGGCGATTCGAGAAATACTTGCTCCAAAACTCATCGGGCTGGATCCAACTTGTATCAATCAAGCCAGAATTCTGATGGATCGAGCCCTGAAGTTGAACCCATTCACAAAGGCGGCCATAGAGATGGCGCTTTGGGATATCTCTGGAAAATCAGCTGGAGTGCCTCTTTATGTGTTGCTAGGTGGGAAAGTGCGTGACATCATCCCAACAAAGATGGTCATCGGAGCATTTGAACTGCCTCAGGTGAAGCAACTCGCAGAAGAATTTCTGGCGATGGGAATAAAAACCATCAAAGTGAAAACGGGAATCAGTCTCGAAACCGATATTGCCCGTGTCAAGGCCGTTCGAGAAGCGGCTGGCCCTGATATTGCAATCACCATTGATTCCAACTGTGGGTGGAGTATTGCAACTGCCAGACTTGCCCTTGAGCGACTAAAGCCGTTAAATGTGCTCGTGGCAGAACAGCCGATTGCGCCTGGTGATAACGCAGCCATGGCCCGACTCAGGCAGACCTGCGGCATCCCGATCATGGCTGATGAAAGTGCATTCACTTTGGCGGATACATGGAACCTGATCCGCGATGGTGCTGTGGATGTGATCAGTGTTTATCCAGGCAAGAATGGTGGAATTGCAGCTTCGATGGAAATTGCACATGCTGCCAGGTCGGCTGGCGTGGCTTGTCATATCGGCAGTAACCTGGAGCTTGGGATCGGTACGGCGGCCATGATTCATCTGGCAGCATCAGTCGCTTCCATCGATAGCGAGACATATCCTTCAGATATTCTTGGTCCTAATTATCATGTGGCTGATCTTTTAAAAGTCTCATTGGATTTAGGAGTCGATGGAGCCAAATTGCCACTTGGACCAGGCCTGGGTGTCGAAATTGACGAAATGCAACTGGCTGAATTCAGAGTCGGCTGAGTTGATCGAAAACGTTTCGAATGAATTTTAGAATGAAGCCAAACCCAAGCCAATTGCTTGGGTTTGGCCGGTTTTGTACCAAAATATAATTCGATTATTGTGGTTCGGCGGTTTTTCGCTGGACTTTCTTCTTCGCTGAAGTTTTGCCCATTTCTGCATCTGAGGCTTTGCCCCACAACGGAGCAATATTGAGCTGATTCCAATCATTCCATGATGCTTGAAGTTCTTTGACTTTCTCTGGATTTATGGCTGATAGATCTTTGTCTTCATGGATATCTTGAGCCAGATTGTAAAGTTTAGGCCCGGTCACAGGCTGGTTAGCTTGACCAGTCTGTGTCTCAATATTGCTGTCATATCGGACCAGCTTCCAGTCTCCTTTTCGAATCGCCATCTGTTTCCCGAATTGCCAGTAAAGGGCATCGTGAGGAGCCTCTTTTTTCTCTCCGTTCAAGTAAGGCAGCAGATTCACTCCATCGAGTTTCCAGTCGGTTTTCACTGCAACACCAGCAGCGGCAAGTGCCGTTGCGTGCAGATCAAGTTGAATGACTGGCTGATCGTAGACACCCGATTTAATTTTTCCAGGCCATGATAAAACAAAAGGGACACGAATTCCGCCTTCAAGGGTTGTCCGCTTGCTGCCGCGGAGTGGCTCATTTCGAGCCCCATTGACGGTGACTCCTTTCATGGTCGGCCCTCCATTATCGCTGATAAACGCAATAAGCGTGTTTTCGGACTGCCCGGTTTCAGCCAGTCTGGCACGAACTTTTCCGATGGCTTCATCCATGGCAAGCATCATGGCGTTGTAAGTACGGCGGCGTTTATCTTCAACCGATTGAAACTTTGCGAGCCGGTCGCTGGTCGCATCCATCGGAGTATGAACTGCGTTGAATGTGAGGTAAAGGAGCCAGGGATTGGTTTTATGGCGATTGATAAATGAAATCGCCTCGCGTCCAAATGCGTCGGTAGTGTAATCCATTTCTTTGACAGGGGTCTCGCCTCTCAATATTCCTTCTTTTTGAAAATAGCTATGGCCCCCTCCCAGAAATCCAAAAAACTCGTCGAATCCACGTTTCTGCGGGTGAAATTCAGGAAGGCTTCCCAAATGCCATTTGCCGACAATTCCGGTCTTATATCCTGCCGTTTTTAGACGATCAGCCAGCGTCGATTCATTCAGGGGCAATCCCTGACCTCCATCGGATGGGTTGAATTCGTGCCCAAATCGGGTTTGGTATCGGCCAGTCAAGAGCCCTGCCCGAGTCGGAGAACAGTACGGGCCACTCACATATCCGTTGGTAAACCGGGTGCCTGCTGCAGCTAGCTTATCAAGATTCGGAGTAGGAATATCCTTGCATCCGTGGAATCCGACATCGGCATATCCCATATCATCACCGACAATGATCAGGATATTAGGCCTGGAATTCCGGCTGGTTTCTGATTGAAGCTTTGTGGCAAACGGATTCATCAGAAAAACAGCAAGGATCAAGCAAATCCGTTGGTATTTGTCGAAAAGCAGTTGCATTTGTTTTTCTCTCGTGATGGGTAACTTGGCCTTGGATGTTGAAACACCGATTCATGGTTGAAACTGGATTGGGCTGGTGATCATCCCGCCCCGTTCATCTGTCAGGCTGATGAACCATGTATTGGCCTGAGTTGGTGGTATAGCAACCGTGACAACGTTTGGTTCAATCTCGGCCTTAATACGATTCCAGACCCGATCGGAACGCAATCCTTTGGACATTGTATAGTGAAGTGCAGCAGACTTTAAAGGTACACCACTCGTGTACGACATGATTGTTCGGCCATTTTCGAATACGATCTTTCCAGGTACAGGCAGTGGTTTGGTATCGCGGCAGAATGAGTCGATAAATAGGCCGATCTCTTGAGGGGCCCAGCCGGGTGGATGGCCGTGTGGCATTTGCACTTCAATTCGCATTTGCTTTTGGCCGGGTACAACGTCATAACTTTTCTGGTAGCTGTCTAATGGGTAATGGACGTCGTTTGTCCCATTTACAAATAAGATTGGAACCCGGCAGTTTTTCAATAGACTTGAAGGGTCGTACGCCTTGATCCAGTCTTGACGTCGATTGCCGAGATTGTCGATGGCTGGTTTCTGTACGGACTCGCCTTCGAACAGGAATCCACAGCCATAAACGGGCACGGCGGCCCGAAATCGATTGTCCACCGATGCGGCCAGGCATGTCGTGTATCCACCCCAACTTATGCCTGTGACTGCTGTTCGGTCGGCGATCACTTCTGGAAATGATCTCAGCAACGAATGCGACCTAACGACATTTGATACAGCGTGATACGGCCAATCGTCTGAGACATCGCCGCCGATGGTGTCAAATTTCTGGGAGTGGCCCTGGTCAGGCCCTCCATTGGCCAATCGGGTGCGTTTTTCAGCACTTGCGGCTTGATTTGGAACGGGTACGGATTCTGAATTATAAATTGGATCAATTGGCCGACTGCCGGATAAGTCCATTGCAATGGCTGCGTAACCTCGTTTCGCCCACAACCACGCCCATTCGACAAAGGCTGTTCCGCCTCCACCGTGAATCAGCACTACCCCAGGAAACTTCTGGCCCGGTTTGGCGATCCCAAGAGTGGCGGGTGAGGCATAGAATGCAAAGACTTCCGTCTCATGACCTTGGTATTTTTCTGATTTGAATTGAAGTGAATGGACTGGACCTTTCTGGGAAATCCAGCGGAATTCAGGCGTTTTTTTAAGCTCGGTCAGATTCCACGGCCCGATCGTTTCAGGTTTTGATTGGGATTCAGAAGCCTTGTTTATCTGATCAGGTTCGGTTTTGAAATTCATTGCCGAGGCATTTCTTAGCAATATAAATACAATCGTAGTGAAAAAGATGTTTCGCATGACTCAAATGGCTCGATCAAGGGATGGGTTTCTAGGTGACAGTCCTTCGGAATATTTTCAGAGTACTTCTTTCTGACAACATTTCCAGAAAAATCTTCCAGAGAATCATACAGTGTTGATGAAAAAACTGGGGATGATCGTCTGTGATCTGATCACTTCAGCCAACTTTTTACATCGAAAGTTAGTGCCGATGACGGCATTCTCGACTTGATCCTAAAAGATTTGTTGTTGAAATCCCGATGAAATGTGTGGACATGAGAAGTGTTGTAGTGTATACTTAGTAGTTCGCTTTCGTTGCAACCCAAGTGCTTGCCGGGACTGCTAACCGGGGGAAGGTACCAGTAGATGTCCGAGTCCGTAGAAGAAGTTTCCGGTTTCGCGGTGATGGGCCTCGACCCACGCCTGATGAATGCTCTCGGATATAAAGACCCTTCCCCGATTCAAAGAGAGGCGATTCCCGTACTTCTCGAAGGCAAAGATCTGATCGGTCTGGCGGGTACAGGTACCGGCAAAACCGCTGCTTTTGCCCTGCCCATTTTGCACAGACTGCGTTCGGCTCCATCGGAGAAGCCCGGGGTGGCTGTTCTGATTCTTACGCCGACTCGTGAGCTTGCGATTCAGGTCGCTAAGGCTGTGAAAACTTATGGAAAGTCCGTCAAAATAGAAGTGATGGCGGTCTACGGTGGCACCGGCTATGTCGAGCAAATCCGTTCGATTCAGCGTGGGGTGGAAATTATTGTCGCCACGCCGGGCCGGGCTCTCGACTTGATCAGACAGGGGAAACTGCCGCTTGACGCTGTGACCACTGTCGTGCTTGACGAAGCCGATGAGATGCTCAATATGGGCTTCGCAGAAGACATGGACGCGATCCTTTCGGCCACTCCAAAAGATCGTCAGACGATGCTCTTTTCGGCGACCATGCCTCCAAGAATCGAAGAGATCGCGAAGCGTCACCTTCGCAAGCCTGTCCGGATAAAAGTGGCAAACGAGCTTCCCGCCAGTGGCGAGGTGGCCAAGGTTCGCCAGACAGCCTATATTGTCACTCGTGATAATAAGTCAAAGGCACTCGGACGCATTCTCGACGTGGAACAGCCAGCCTCAGCGATTATCTTCTGTCGCACTCGGTCCGATGCAGACGGATTGGTCGATGTTCTGACAAACCGTGGCTTCAAGCCTCAGGCCCTGCACGGTGGCTTGACCCAGTATCAACGCGATCAGGTCATGGGGCGTTTCCGTTCCGGCAAAGCTGACTTGCTTGTTGCGACAGATATTGCTGCCCGTGGATTGGATATCGCCCAGCTTTCGCATGTGATCAACTTCGACTTGCCCACAGATCCAGATCAGTACGTTCACAGGATCGGTCGGGTCGGGCGGGCCGGGCGGGCTGGCGTCGCAATTACTCTGGCCACATCCCGCGAGCAATCAGGTCTGAATCAGATTGAACGCGTGACCAAACAGAAGATCGTGATTGCCCCGATTCCGACTGCAAAAGACCTGAATCTTTCGCAGATTGACCGGACTCGCCAGCAACTTCGTGAAGCATTGGCCAAGACCGATGGCCTTGATGATTTGCGCGAACTTGTTGGGGAACTGGGTCAGGAATTCTCTCCAGCCGATGTGGCTGTAGCAGCTCTGTCGTTGCTTCGCGCACCGGCTCGCCCGGAAGATGAGACGGATTTCCCGCCTGCTCACGACAACCGCGACAATCGTGACAACCGCGATAATCGTGATAACCGCGACAATCGTGGCTTCAGGCAGGAAAAATCTCGCCCTGGCACGAATGCTGTGGAAGAACGGTCAAAAGCTGGTCGACGGACTGCGTCTCATGGGATGGCCCGCATTTACTTTGGAATCGGTCGCGATGCAGGAGTCGCACCCCGCGACTTGGTCGGGGCAATTACCAACGAGGCTGGAGTCCTTGGTAAAGATATCGGATCCATCGACCTGACGGACCGGTTCGCCTTGGTCGAAGTTCCGCACGCACTGGCTGAGTATATCGTGGAAACGATGCAGGGCGTGCGAATCAGGGGCCGAAATGTCACTGTTCGAACCGACCGTCCACCATTGCAATCTTCAAAATCCGAAGGTCGCGTGCCCTTGGGCGCTTGACAGGTTCGAGTCTTGAAAAGCATTCAGCCGTTTGAAGTATGTCATGGCTGAATTCTATTCATTCGTCCAACTTGTTCCAATTTGAACTCGTGCCTGAGAAATTGATTCTCAGGCATTTTTTTGTACCCAAACTTGCCCAATCATTGAGCCAATAAGGCTTTCATGACGGCCAGGTCTTTGGCGTAACTTGCGTTACTATAGAGATTTATACTTTCTGAAGGGTCGGATGCATGGTCGTAAAGTTCCGTGCCCGCCTTGCCTCCATCCCATTCCGTATATCGAAATCGTTCCGTCCGCACGGATCGGCCCATGATCTGACGGACTGTGCCCTTCTCCGACTTCGCCTTCCCAGCGGGCTCGTTGCGGTTGTTCACTGTGCGGCTGACCTGCGTATAAGCAGGGTGATCCCAGCTCGCCGACGGATTGTCAAGCAACGGGGCCAGGCTTTCGCCATCGGTCTTAGGGGCATTCAGTTGGCACAAATCGGCCAGAGTTGAGTGCAGATCAACCAGTTCCACGGTTCTTCCGCTCGACTTCCCATTGCCTTTCCGCCCTGGGGCATAAATGATCAGGGGAACTCTGGCTGATTGCTCAAAAAGGCTCATTTTCATCCACTGACCCCCATGCTCACCAAGAAGGTAACCATGATCAGACGCAAACACGACGATCGTTTTCTCAGCCAGTTTTAATTCCTCCAGCCGCTTCAAAACACGCCCGACGTGGAAGTCCATTTGGCTGATGGATGCGTAATAAGCCCTCGTAAAGCTCGATAGTTTTTCGTGATCAAGGCCATAATTGGCTGGCTTGATATGAAATGCAATGGCCGGAACTTTCTCCAGCCCGACCGGTGAGGGCGATGGAATTTCAAACTTCTGATCGTCATAAAGCTTGAAAAACGGCTCGGCAGCGACGCATGGTACGTGTGGCCTGTAAAATCCACCTGCAATAAAGAACGGTTTGTCTCGCGATTTTTCGATCATCCCAATCACGCTGTCAGCCACTTTCCCATCGGTATGATCAAGCCCATCCCCGCCTGTTTTGAGCCAGCTCATCGACGCGCCCAAGCCGATTTTCGGAGTAAAATTGATCACATCTGCTTCCTCATCCTTATCGCGGCCACGTGGATTGACCGTCTCCTGCCATGAAGCGGGATCGTCAAGCCCGGCTGTTCCGATACCACCTGGAACCCCATAATGATAGAGTTTGCCGACCCGACTCACATAATAACCAGCCTTTTGAAAGGTCTGAGGTAGACTCACCACATCCGGCAAATTTTTGCGGAACTGGGTGGCATTTTCGTAAACTTTAGTCGTGTCAGGTCTAAGGCCGGTCAGGAACGACGTTCTTGAGGGGTTGCATAAGGGGAACTGGCAGTAAGCACGGTCGAATCTCACGCCTTTTTTTGCGAGAGCGTCAAGATTCGGAGTTTTTACGACCTGATCGCCATAACAGCCAAGCCGGTTCGCCAAGTCGTCAGAAACCAGTAGAAGCACGTTAAACTTCGTCTCAGCATTCACTTCCAGTATCTTGATTTGCAAAATCGCCAGCGTTGCGATGATCTGTAAAATCAGTTGGAATCTCATACCTCTCATGGAAAAGTCCCTGAATTCGTTGTTTTTGGATTTGGTGGATCCTCACAGCTTATACGAGCAGTGAACGGAACGCCATAGCCCCCCAAGCTTTGATTGCTTTACTAAAAAACAATCGTGAATCACTCCCAAATCCAAACGGCTCAGGTCTGACCTGTCATCTCAAAAATCTCCCTACGGAAAATCCATATAAGGCCGGTCCGACTGCCCTTTGCAATCTCTGAGCCGATTGCATGTCAATCGAACAGCTTTCCTGAAATGGTATTTCCGCAGCGCCCCCACAGCATATTCCGAACACGACGGATAATGCAGGCACTTCACTCCACACCGCCCCAACAGCTTAGAAACTGTGCCCTGATAAAGTCGGATCAGTCCAGTCAAACACAAGTTCAAAGCTCTCATGCATCACTCACAAGCTCGTTGATCGTATCCATCACCCGAGTGGCTTTCGCTTCGCTGATAAAGACAATCTCCACCTTGTATCCCTCCATTTCAATCCTCACAAAACACCTCCTCCCCTGCTTCTTGAGCTTATACGGCAGCTCATGCTTTGAAGCCTTCTGAATCTTCTCCAGTGGCAAGCTTCCAGGCGATATCTGAAACCCTTCCTCCCACCTGACTTCCGCCTCGTAAATGACCGATTTATTCGTAACCATCATAAATCTGTCCGCCGAATGTCGCGTCCCACATCCTCCTTTAATATCCACCCATTCAAATAGATAAGCCTTCTCCTTAAAGTCAAGCCTGCTCCGGTGATACGATGGGAGCATCTCGTTGATCGGGACTCTTGCTGGCCGTACGACTTGCTTTGGTGGCTCCTGAGGTTGCTCCACAAATCCCCATTCTGCCTCTTCCTGCAATGGCTGTTGAACCCGTATTCGCTCGCTGGTTTCTGTGCTCCCCTTCTTTAAAATCTCGCTCAGCTTTGGGACATAAATTTCATGGGCACAGAATGGACAAATATCGAGCGAGTCTGACTCGAAGATATTAATCGATAATTCTTTCTCGCACTCCGGGCAATCGTAAATGATCCTGTCCGCACTCGTATTCTTAAACTCCGTCAGCCTTGATCGCTGTGTCTCAGGTTTTTCCTTTTTCGGAAATAACCCCTTGATCCGTTTCGCTGTGATCCAATCCGTCAAGCCTTCCTTCCACATCTTGTCCGTCGGTTGCACTTCGCCTGACTTCGCCATCATCTGAATCTGCCAACTGGTATATGGGCCGACCGACTCGTCCTCTTCACGACGTATGAACCATTTCGACCTTGATTTCGTCTTCTTCAACACGATCTCCCAAATTCAATACTCAAAACTCTTCCCTACAGGCTCACATTTAGTTTATCCATTATTTCTGTCACGAACTATTCCTGCCAATCCTCCAACCTGAAATCCCCAAAATCAAAATCGCATTCCCGCCACATTTCTTTCATGCAGCGGGAATGCGAAGTCGCTTCTAAATCAGACCTTCCGGCGCTTCGAATGCCATGTCCCTGCCAGTGTTGTCATTGCAATCACTGCCAAAGCATATGTCGAAGGCTCCGGAACCGCTGCAATCGATACCAACCCTTGATTGCCCGAATTGGTCAATACTGGGTTGAAAAGGATGTTGTCGCCTGATAACGTCACAATCTCCGTGTTCGCTGCACCTTGTGTCGCCACAAAGTTCAGGTATCCCGAAGATCCTGCCGCTGCTCCAGCCTTCACCTTGATTTCAAATGTCATCAAAGATCCACTCGACGATGATGTCAAAGTGGCTGGATTCGATACATTCGTTCTCAAAATGTTCAGGCTCGAAGAGCCTGTATCAATATTGTCGGTCCCGGAATAACTCAGGCCCGTTGTCAGTGTGCCCAGCTTGAATCCTGATGTCACCGGGACATCAAAAAACGCGCTGTCATACGACACGATCAACTGGAACGAGTCGAGCGTGAAACTCGACTGAACGTTTGACAGATTGATCGGAACTGTCACGGTTTGTCCTGCTGTGGCCACAATATTATTGGGCATCCACAGCTTCACATCAATATTCGCAGCCTCAATCATTTGCGGAACGCAAATCAGGATCGCAACTGCCAACAGATTTCGAATCTTCATCATCTTGATCTTTCT
>Ga0208720_1000083_pt1 | contig 24813 bp, 17 predicted proteins | sample LakMenEpi20Apr10_FD_150716 | JGI IMG/M metagenome (GOLD analysis project Ga0208720, IMG submission 150716) | Freshwater microbial communities from Lake Mendota, WI - 20APR2010 deep hole epilimnion (SPAdes) | ecosystem: Environmental > Aquatic > Freshwater > Lake > Epilimnion/Euphotic zone ...
TATTCGGTCAGGGCTTAACGCTGCACAAGCCATGACCGATTCGACAATTATCGATCACAAATTATGAACCAAAGACTCACAATATCCATGTAATTACGCTCCGGAGGAGACACCTATTAATAGCTATGTACTATGGACAACAATTCACAAACCGTGTATTTTGACTCCGGAGGAGCTACCTATTAATAGCCATGTCATACGGACAACAATTTAAAACCTGTATTTGGGCTCCTGAGGAGCTACCTATTATTAGCTATATCCTACGGACAACAAATCCCCTCTGTATTTAGGATCCAAACGAGCTAAAATCCCGACTGGTTTTAAAATAAAATTTATTTTAGCCTGTGCTTTTATCCCATAAATCACTCGTGTCGCAAGGCATCAATCGGATTCAGCAAAGCGGCTTTGGTCGCCGGAATCATTCCAAAAATGACGCCTGTGGCCGCTGAAACACCGAAACCAAGTGCAATCGCCCACCAAGGCACATTCACAGGCACCATTTTCGGATGCCTGGAAGCGATCTGGCAGCAGCCCCAGCCGATTGAAGTCCCGATCATCCCTCCAAGGAGTGATAATAAAACGGCCTCTGTCAGAAATTGACCTAGAATATCACGACGACGTGCGCCCAAAGCTTTTCGAAGCCCGATTTCCCTTGTCCGTTCCGTGACACTCACCAGCATCACATTCATGATCCCAATGCCGCCCACAAGCAGGCTGATGCCGACCACCCCAGCCAGAGTGACTGTGGCGCCAAGGCTGATTTTCTTGAATGTGGCAAGAACTTCATCCTGCGATGCAATCCGGAAATCATCTTCGCTTTCAGGACCAATTCGGTGACGACGCCTTAAAAGCCTGACAATTTGAGACTTGGCTTCGTTGATCACGGAATCGTTGTTGGCCTGACCTGTGATAACGACAGCCTCTTTCATGGACGGGTAGAGCTTTAGGCCAAGCCGAAAGGGCATGTGAATGACGTCGTCCTGAGTCACGCCCATAAAGGCGCCTTTTGGGCTTAGAAGGCCAATCACACGAAATTTGCGTCCCTCAATCTGGATCGAATTTCCAACGATCTCTTCACCCACACCCATTCGACGAACGATATCGGCTCCCAGCAGACAAACATGGTGGCCACGTTCAATGTCGATCGGCGAAAAGGCTCTGCCGGCGATGATTTTAAAGTCGCGAATGGTCAGATATTGCGAATCGGTGGCTTCAATCCAGCCTGTCAACTCCCTGCTACCATGCTGAATGAACCGACTCTGGCGGCGAATCAAGGGGCTGACGTAGCGCAAACTCGGCACACCCTCGGCCACGGCTTTGACATCGGCTTCCGTCATTGTAATTCGACCGCTGCGGGGAGCGGTGTCGTCTGCTGGTTTTTCAGGCCAGACCCAGAGCGCATTGGTACCAAATGTCTGAAAAAAATCGCTGACATAATCGGTAAATCCGCCCACAGCTGAGACCATAATAATGGTGGACGCCACGGCAATGACAATTCCAAGAATTGTGAGCCCTGAACGTGTCGCATGGCTGAAAAGCTGCGTCACGGCATTTTCAATATTGGCGGCTGGCCTGGAAAACATGCTCATTGGCTTGCCCCTAAACCATTCATTTGGGTATTAAGGCCAATCCAGATTGTATCGGATGGCTTGCAATTCAAGCTGTATTTTGAGACGAGTTCGTCGCTGATAATCAGTCCATCTCGAATTTTAACGATCCGGCGGCATCTTTCAGCCACTTCAGGCTCGTGAGTGACAATTAAAATGGTCTGGCCCTCAGAATTCAACTCATCGAAAAGATCAAGAATTTCAAGGCCTGTGGAGGTGTCAAGATTGCCTGTCGGCTCGTCGGCCAGAATCAGGCTTGGCTGATGCACCAGGGCACGCGCGATGGCGACTCTCTGACGCTGACCGCCGGAGAGTTGATTGGGCCTGTGATGAGCACGGCCCGTCAAGCCGACTCGATCCAGAGCCCATTCTGCGCGTCGGCGGCGGTCGCTTCGAGAAAAGCCATGATAAATCAGTGGAAGTTCGACATTTTCAAGGGCTGTGCGACGGCCGAGTAGTTCGAAACTCTGAAAGACAAAGCCAATACGTCGTCCACGCTCGACAGAAAGTTCGCTTTGAGAAAGTTGGGAAACGTCACGTCCAGCCAGTTGAAAAACACCTGAACTGGGAACATCAAGACATCCAAGTATGTTTAATAGAGTACTCTTACCTGACCCGGAAGGGCCCATAATCGCAACCAATTCACCCGCTTTAATCAACAGATTCACGCCCTTAAGGGCTTCAACATCTGTCTGACCCATACGGTATGTTTTGCGAATGGAATCGAGATGGATCAGTGCTTCAGGATCAAGAGAATGGCTGGCAAGGTAAGGTTTCATTTGCGAACCTCGGTTTTGACCTGATTCTTTGAGCCGGCCAATCGAGTTGCATCAGACTCGGATTGATTCGATTGCAAGTTGGTTTGTACTGGTGTATCGTCCAGCAGTCGGTCGAGTTCATGGAACGGGCCAGTCACGACCAGATCTGATTTTTCGAGTCCTGTGAGTATTTCGACATGCTCTTCATCAGAAATACCAATTTCAACAGGCACTGCCACGGCTTGATTGTCTCTTAAAACATAAACCACTCGCAAAAATCGCATGGGATCTGCATGAGGCTTGGCTGAATCAGACTTTTCCTTCGTTTTTGAAGGCGATTCAAGTGGGTCGCTGGTTGCATTTAAATTGGCCGATTTCAGACCAATCGAGATATCCCTGGCGCGTCTCTGGACAACGGCTTGAACCGGCACTGACATTGCATTTGACCGGGTCTGGACAGCCATCTCGACCATCGCCGACATGCCAGCCCTCAAATTCTGAGCGAGATGCGACGGTACTTGAAGAGCAATGACGGTGTCGAAAACGATGGCTTCCCCCTGGCGGCGTCCTGTGGAAGCGATTTTCTCGATCACTCCGCCAATATTCATTTGCTGTATCGAAACCTGTGCTGACTGGCCGTTTTTTAATTCTGCCACATCAGTTTCATCGACCCATGCTTTGGCGATGAGCCGATCCGTTTGAGAGACTGTCATTAATGCCGATGTCGCTGGTGAATTAAAATCAAATGGGCTCGACATCCCACCCATGGCCGGCGCAGAGACTTGAGGCATCGGGCCGATCATGTCGCCTTTGGTGGCATGAATCTGTGTCATTGTACCATTATGAGGAGCCTTGATCGCACACTTTTCGATGTTCGACTGATGGCTCTTGGCTAAATCCACAGAGGCCTGATAATCCGAGTTCAGCTTTTCAGCCTGCTTCTTGAGTTTTTCCAATTGTTCACGTAACTGGATCAGCTCTGCAGGGGCCTGTGTGCCTTCAGGATAAGCGGTTTCCCACTGTTTGATCTGTTTTTCGACACCGCCGAACTGGGTCCGTGTGGCGTCGTACATTTCACGAATGGAATCTCGCTGACGACTCGCTCCATCAAGGGCTGTTCGAAACGTCTTGTCATCAAGTTGTATTAAAATCTGACCAGCTTTAACGACTTGATCCTCTGTGACAAGCACTTCGGTGATCGTACCAGAAAATGGAGCGATAATTCGAGTTTCACGAGCGGCCTGCAAATGACCAGGTGCCATGATCTTTTGGGTGATCGACTGGCTGGAGACCGGTTCGACTTCAACAATCCGGGTCGGTTCCGGAAATAGTTGCCAGTCGATATCGACAAGTCTGCTTTGAGGCACAAACCATGCGGCTGCGCTGATCACAATCATCATAATCAAGGCGATGAGACAGCGTATCATGGTGAATTCAATTTCCAGATCTTCGAGAGTGCGACGATTTCAGGATGATATTTCAGGAATGATTTCAATAGGATCATGGGCCTGGGCCTTTCCCAACTTGAAATGGCTCGGCAGGGATCAGGGTTTCGTGTATCCCAGCGCCGACAATCAAGCCAAATAGAACCCTAACGGACCATTCCAGCAATGTGATTGCGATGCAGGCGAGACCAACTTGCCGCAATTTCAACTGATTGCATCTGGATATCGCGATGACGGTGAAAATCATCGAGGCGATCCAGAAGAGGTCAAGTTGGGCCAGCGATTGAAACATAATGGCTGGAAACTGACCACTGGGGAGGATCAGATTCAAGCCAATTTTATTTGAAGAATGACTGTTGCTGATGGCCGAGAGGAGTTCCATGGCAGGTCTGGGCAATGCAAGAATCATCCAGAGAGCGACACTGGGGCGAATTTCATCTGATTGAATCAATCGGCCTCCGATCAATGCTGATGCGGAAACGGCCAGAGGGATGGCCCAGAGACGGAACCAGAGTGCGAACGGTTCCAGGCCAAAGTCGCTGATTTGCCAGAGGGTTCGCCAGAACGGAGCCGTCGATCTTTGTGATTCCCGCTTCGATGAAATCACCGATGGATCGTGATTCAGCCGTTCACGCGACTCGATTTGCACGACACCTTTTTCCACTGCCTGTCGTAATTTGAGATCCCGATAGCCTGTGGCCCAGCATAAACTGACTTGAATCAGCCAGATCAAGCACCAAACCGTGACCAAACCCATCGGATTCCATGGACCGACTCTGGCTGAATCTGGAGCCTGAGTGGAACCCGTCGAGACGGATTTTTTTGAATTCAAGGTTGATCTGGCAGAAGATATTGCCGAAGTTGCCGATGCCATTGTATGAGTGCGACTTGCGTTCCTTCGTTGAGCGACGGATTTATCCTCGGTGAATTCGAAAACTGGTCCATCCCGCTCTGAAATCGTTGATGAAGTTCCTGAATTGATCAATTTAGTAACACAAAGACCGAAAATCGCCAAGCGGAGTTTTTTTGAAAGCCATCTGCTGACCCGCCCAATGTCGTTTCAGGAAACCTGCCATACGAACTTTAGGTAGCCTAGGCGATTTACGCTGAGTCGCAGGGTGTTCATTTGTGAATTATTTTAACATTTTGCTTGCATTGCTCTTGAAAAACCCGAAACTAGGATTTCTGGGAGATTTCAACATCGGCATCATCATTTGACTCGGGAACTTCTCACAAACCATGTTCAGCCTCAAAAGAATCGCACTATTTCTGGTATTTCTGGTCGGCCAGTCTGTCAAAGCGGCTGACGAGCCTGGGATCACTCATACGTCTGTTTTTGGGCGTGAGAAGGACATTCACAACCATGCTCCATGTGTGACTGAATGCCCTAACGGCGACTTGATTCTGGCATATTACACAGGTCATGGTGAACGGAAGTCGGACGATGTCCGGATCGTTGGTCACAGGCTCCAGAAAGGTCATGAGAAGTGGTCAGCCAGGATGGAACTTGCGGATACGCCTGGTTATCCAGACTGTAACCCGGCGATTTTTGCGGCCCCCAATGGTGAACTCTGGCTCTGGTACCCGACAATTCTCGACCACCAATGGGAAGGTGCTTTGCTTAAGTACCATGTGAGCAAAGATTTCCAGACGGCTGGCAAGGCCCCTGTCTGGTCCCGTGAAGGCGTTTCGCACGTGACACCTTCAAAATTTGCCGACCAGTTTGCAGCCGCCATCAAGGCCCAGAAAGTGGATGTGGTGGCGAAGGCTGTCCCGCGCTGGAACAAGCTGATTGAGGTGACCACGGAGCGTTCGAAAAACGAGCTTTATCAAAGGCTTGGATGGATGCCTCGGGTTCGCCCTGTCGTGCTTTCAAGCGGCCGCTGGCTTCTACCGCTTTACACCGACACATACTCGGCTGGCCTGGCTTTTTACACGGACGATCAGGGCAAGACCTGGAATACATCTCAAGCCATGATCGGTCTGGGGAACATTCAGCCAGCGTTTGTCGAGCGTAAGGATGGAACCGTCGTTTCTTATATGAGGGACAACGGCCCGTTTAACCGGATCCGGACTGCGGAGTCTAAAGACGGTGGTGAAACCTGGTCGCAGGTCACTTCCACAGAACTGCCCAACCCTGGTGCCGGCGTGGACACAATTCGGCTTCAAAGTGGTTCCTGGCTAATGATTTACAACGATCTTACCGATGGTCGCTGGAGTCTGGCCCTGAGCCTTTCAGATGATGAGGGGAAGACTTGGCCGATCACTCGTCATGTGGTCCGGAATCAGGAAAAGAAGGGCTCTTACCATTATCCGAGCCTGCTTCAGTCGAAGGACGGACGCATTCACGTCCTTTACACGGATGGGGGGATCCCTGAAGGCAGCACCATGACCCATGCGGCGACGACAGAGGCCTGGGTTCGTGGCGGTCATGCGACCCCCAAGCCGCCTGCGAGCCCGCTCAGCGATGTTGCGAAGTTGCTGGGTGAGACTCCCAGCAAATAAGGCATGAGCGGAATGATCCTGGCTTATGAAATGTCGATGGAAAGGGGCCTGATTTTGACAGGTCTCTTGCTAATTCCACTGGATTACGGCAAAATTTGAGACATGTTGCAAGGCGTAGCGGTGAGTCCTGGAGTAATCGTTGGCAGGGTGTTCAAGATCGAGTCGATCTTGCACACAGGTGACTCCGTACCCCTTGCTGCGCCTGAGTTGATCGTTCCCGAGCAGAACCGTTTTGACCAGGCTTTGGTCAGAGCCGGTATCGAACTCGAAAGTATGATTCAGAAGGTGGAATCGCAGATCGGCACGGAAGAGGCCGACATTTTTCGATCGCACCTCGGAATGGTCCGCGACCCAAGCCTTCGCCAGAAAGTTCATGCGCAGGTTCAGGCCCATCAGATCACGGCTCTTTCTGCGCTTCAGTCGGTGATGAAGCAATATGTCAGTAAATTTGAGAATTTCGAGCAGCAGGATTATTTCCGCGAACGGCTTGCAGACTTGCGCGACGTTTTTGGAAGAATTGCAGCCGATCTGGTCGTTTCAGAGCAAGTGGACGGAGCATCGCGGATCCCTGATTTCGGGACAGATCCGATTGTAATTGTAGCTCACGAGATACTTCCGAGTCAGTCCATGAGCCTGGGCGAGCAGGCGATCGCAGGTATTGTGACGGAAATTGGAGGCGGCACCAGTCACGCTTCCATTCTTTCCAGAAGTCGCGGAATCCCTGCTGTGACAGGCATTTCGAACATCACCCATGAAGTGGCCAACGGTGATTTGATTATCGTCGATGGCCGCGATGGCCATGTCCTGCTCAGGCCCGACCCGGAGACGACTGCAGCCTATCGCAAGCTCCAGCGGGAGTTTATCCACATCAAGGATAAGCTCGTTGAAAATCGCGATCACCCTGCGGTTTCTGCTGATGGGACGCCTGTAGAACTACTGGCAAATATCAACAGTGTGGCCGATGCCAAAGCCGCCTCGATTATGGGCGCGACTGGTGTCGGACTTTTAAGAACGGAATACCTGTTTTTAACCCACCAGGATGTGCCCGACGAGGAAGAGCAGTATCGCTATTACCGCCAGATTGTTGAGGCGATGAATGGCTTGCCCGTCACGATTCGAACGCTTGACGTCGGTGGAGACAAGTCGGTGCCTTACCTCGGCCGGCGTGTGGAAGCCAATCCGTTTATGGGCTGGCGTTCCATCAGGCTCGCATTTGAACATCCAAAGCTTTACGAGACACAGATTCGAGCCATTTTAAGGGCAGGCGCTCATGGCCGTGTCTCGATGCTTTTCCCGATGGTCACCACGCTTGAAGAACTTAGATTCGTAAACCGAATGGTGGATTCGTGTCGGAAATCGCTGACTAGTGAAGGACTTGAATACGGTCAGGACGTTCGAACCGGAGTCATGATTGAAGTGCCCGCTGCGGCCATCTGCATCGATGCCCTTTTGCGTGAAACTCAGTTTATCTCTATTGGCTCAAACGACTTGATCCAATATCTGATGGCCGCTGATCGCGACAATTCCAAGGTCTCGCACCTTTGCGAACCGCTCTCTCCAGCCGTGATCCGAGTGCTTGGGATGATCCTTGACGCCTGTAAAAAGTCGGGCCTGCCAGTCACCCTTTGCGGTGAAATGGCTGCTCAGCCACGATCGTTCCTGATTCTCTTTGGTCTCGGGCTCCGCAAGTTCAGCATGAGTCCAGCCTTTGTGCCGGCCATCAAATCCTTGCTTTCAAGCGTGACCACAGCTCAGGCTGAACGCTACGCCCACCACGTTATCCAGCTTAAAACCAGCGAAGAAATCAAACACTATCTCTCGGAACGGCTCAAGGAAATCTCCGCCGATATGCATTTATTTGATAGCAGCTCGTGACGTTGGAATCTTCATTTCCTTTGATTTTCAGAAAGGGTATTCCATGAAATGCAATTTTTGCGACCATGAACCTACACATGCCTGTTTAATGTGTGGAGTATTTTACTGTGAGGATCATGGCGAGCATGTAGAGCCATTTTCAAGAAAGCGATCCGTATTGGCAAATAGCCTTTGCCAGAAGTGTACCGAGAGATACAAAAACAGTCAAAAAAGCGTACCCAAAGTATTCTTGATTTTAGGGGCTAGCCTTTTGATGGCTGGAATCGGCTGCTCCTTCTCAATGCGTCAATTCATGCCAGGTGGGATATTTGTATTTCAAGGCGTTCTATTCATGGCAATTGCAGCATTTTTGTATTTGAGAACATCAAAGTCAGCAGATCATTTTTGATCAGAATAGAGACGGTTTCGGAGATTTCCTGGAGAAATAAACGAGGTTACCGTCTCCAATCTAGCCGCAGGGCGATAGCCCCCGGTTCGCTTAAAAACGGGCCTGAGATTCTATGGATTGAGCTTGACGTCGATTCTGGCTGAGGTCACCGACTCTGGATCTGGACGCTGTTTCAGGCTTTCCCAAATCGTCTCGAGGGTCCGCATAGGCTGGATTTCAGCAACGGTTTTCCCCTTGAATTTTACTCGAACAGGCTGATCCAGATCGGCTTGCTGATCGTTCAGAACGAGTTGAAACTGGTCGATACCATCCGCCTTTTCCACTTCAAATTCCTGGCCTTTCCGGCTCACAATCAGTTCCTGCCCAGCCTTGGCTTGCTTGGGATCTATGGCAAGCCAATAAAACCGGCTATGAATCACATCATCCTGACGCCAGGCGACCCGATCCGGACTTAAATTGCGTGAGAACTTTTGCATCCACGGTATTGCAACTTTATCCTCACCATCCATCCAGTGGCCTTTGCCTTCATATATTTTCACAAAATGCGTATACCCTTTCGGATCATTCTTTTGCATTTCATCGAGTTTCATCGACCAGTCTCGAGCGATTTTATTACGATTATAAGCGGCATCGTTTCCGCCCATCTGTAATGCAAACGGCAGATTTCGCAGCCCCAGTGGCTGCGTTTCATTCGGGTGGCCCGCCATCATTCCAGCGGCTGCCAATTGGTCGGCCATACGTGGAGCAAGCTGATAGACTCCATCACCTCCGGCAGAATATCCCATAATATAAACCCGGTTTGGATCAATACCTTCTACGATAATCATGTCCTCGATCAGACGGGCGTACATCTGGTCGATGTGCCCCTGATGCCAAAGATCCCAGGTGTCGGTCGGTGCGCGAGGGACCAGATAAATTCCCTCTTCGAGCTTATACAATCGCTTCTGATTCTCCCATTGGCGATCGTTCACCGCCTTCGGAGCACCGCCTCCGCCATGCATCGATATCCATAAGCTATGGCCATTTTTCGGCTTCCCGCCAAACTTTTTATAGGTAAAAGGCATCACCTTATCGCCAATTTCCAACTTGCCCGATTTTAATTCCGCCTCGCGCTCTGGCTTCGCCTTTTCTGAGTGCTTTGACCAGATGAGTTTTACTGCTTTCTCTGCATCGGCTTTGGTCAATGGAGTTTTCAACACAGATTCAAGTTCTGTGATTGAGCCAGACGTTTCCAAAACCGATTGCAATTTCGCGATGACTAAACCTGACGATTTTGTCATCTCTTCTGAATGAATGCCTGAAGTTGCAATCGCAAGGATTATGAATACGGACTGGTAGATCGCTTTGTGGAATCGCATGAACTGACCCTTTGAAATCTATGGTTGATGGATGATCGGAGCAAGTTTGAACTCAATGACAATCAGGGCAGTTTCAAATCCGCAAGCCCCATGTCAGGCATGACCAGATCACCTTGTTTCTGGGTCATTCCCTGCTTATCCATCAATATCCATTTATATGTTTTACCGCCAGCCAGATCGAGCTTTAAGCTATTTTTAAGCTGAACCTGAGCGACAATCCGACCATCCAGCCTGATTTCCATTGTCTGGCCTACGGACTCCACGCCTGAACTTATTTTCAGTGTTCTACGAGTCGTATACCAGCGGGTCACATCCTCACTTGGAACCGATTTCAATTCGCGGTTCCAGATCAGTGGGAAATTCGCGCCGGTTTTGCGATAACTGGTGGCATAAATCCGGTTCATCGGGTTCGACTCGTTGGCCTTCGATGCATTATCGAGAAACCAGGTTTCATCGAGCCGGCTCGGCTCGCAGGCTCCGACAAACCTCCACTGGTCGGTGAAAACTTCCACCCAACTGTGATTCCCACGAACGGTCGTCCAACTTGGTGTTCCAACAAATCGGGCGGGAATACCGACGGCACGGCAGGCGTCGATCAATAAAATCGACAACCCTGTACAGCTTGCAAAACCGGCTTCTGTTGACTCATACGGGCTTTGATCTGGCTTGGGGCGTTTGGTGGCGTGATATTTTACGTTGAGCGTTTTAAACACTTCGATGTTTAATTTCTGAACGGCTTCGTCGGCCGATTTCAATTCGCGAACCATTGGCAGAAACCGATTCATAAAGTCTAATCGCCAGTCGTCGCGTTTTTCGTTAACTGAAGCGTATGGCAAGACTTGTTCAAAAAATAGTTCAAGAGGCACAGATTTGGCCCAGGGGCTGGCATATCTGGCGTCGTAAGCCAGCTGAACGTTTTTCAGAATAAATTCTGATGACAGCGTTTTCAGGTCAGATTCAGACATGTTTGCCACGAGAAATGAAACGGCTGCACGATGATCCTGAGGAGCTTTTTCAATCGCAGTCATCCAGACGCCCGATTTATCACCAGCAACTTTCAATTGATCGGTAATGGCCATTCTATAGGCTTCAGGGACAAGCTCAAGGCTCTTGTTTTCTGCTGCATTGATCGTCGAAGACGCCTGAAAGCTGAAGGCGATCAGCCAGCAGATTTTCAAATGGGCTTTGAGTTTAAACGGATGGCTCAGCATGGGGTCCCACCTGTTGGCTATGGCTTTTCTAAAACCTTTGGAATGCAGTGCGGTTGAGGATATCAAACCTGCATCACAAAAGCCAGATGCCCCAACGGCTAAAACGGGCACTTGATTGAATTTTCCCGCTTCCATGTGAAAGCTGAAAAAGTTCAATAAAAAAAGCCCGAGATTCATTCGGGCTTTATGAAATCAGATTTTGGGTCACATGACAATTATTTTGGAGAACTGGAATCCCGTGTTCCGCTGGCCCTGACGATCCGTCCATCGAGTCGGCCGACCTCTTGCCAGACGTGTTCTGCAAGCCGTTCGACGCGGCCCTTGACGTCATTCAGGTCGCCACTTTTGATGGCCGCCAGTTCAGCCTCCAGAATGTTCGAAAATCGCCTCAATTCTTCGCGATTTTTTCGCACACCTTCGATTCGCAAAACTTCAAACTTCTGGTCGGCAATTTGACGGCTCTGGGCCAGATCACCATCAATTTTAACCACTTCCTGACGAATCAGATTCAGCGAGTCGGATTGATTGCGGGCAATCGCGGAGTCTCGATCCTGTCTTAATGCAATCAGTTCCAATTTTTCCTGGCTGGCTTTGGAATCGGCTGTTAAAACTTCAAGTTTTTTCGCCGTTTCATCGGCCTTCACAGCCATCGAACGGCGGATTGCCTCGCCTTGATTGAGCAGATCCTTCTGAATTTCCGTGGTCTTGGTCAGTTCGACAAGGCGTATCTGAGCTTGAGCCAACTGAGTTTCCAGGGTTTTTAATTGAACTTCCGTGATATTTACGGCTTGCTGCATCTTGAATTGTTGGTCATGAGGGCCCATTCCTGGTGTCATCCAGACGATCCATGCCCCTGCTCCGCCCATGATCAATGAGGCTGCCAGAGTTTTCAGAGTCTTTAAATACTTATTGCGCTTTTGATGACGATAGGCGGCCTGAGTATCTTCAAATAAAAAACGGGCAGCAGGATCGTCGATATCCATTCCAATCACGGGGTCCATGCGATCGGTAAACATGTTGGAAAGCCTACCTTTATGGTCGGTTTTTCGATCCATATCGATCACTTCTGCCACAAACGGTTTTCCACCAAATTCTTTTTCATGAGACATCGACTGGACCCTTCCATGGGACTTGCGACAACAACATTCAACGATCTGACCGTTGCGTCACTTCCAACTTCCTGCTAATAGTCATCGACCATCGAGAGTGATCGACCTCATATCGATCTTGAACGACCTCTCTGAACAACCTGCGACCACGTCCGGTTCCGACGATTCTGACGATTTTCACATCATTCTAGACAGCTTCACTGCCCCTGTCAATCTTATCGGATACAAGACATTAGATTCGCGACTTTTTGATCTGAAAACAAGCTGGCCAGAGGGATCATCTACCAGCTTTATAAGACTCAATGGCCACGCCTCTGAGGATTTGGGGCAGGTTGCGTATTTTGTTGAGGATGGGCAGGAGCGATTGGTTTGGCGGTTACGGCGGGTGTTTCCGTGACAGGCGGCATGGCTGGGCCACCGATTGGAGCAGGTGCAGGCCGACTGGTCTTGACCTTCATTTCCCGCGTTCCAAACCGTGAGATGATGTAAGTGCCGCTGCGTGGAGAGACTTCGATGTCGATCAAAGCCTTGTTGTCGGCATCTTCGAGCAAGGCATTGAATGTCCGGTAGCCATGATACGACTCGTCGAACGACGGCTTCTTACGCTTCATCGTATCTTTAATGAGCGACGCATAAAGCACGTCATGATTTTCACGTGTCAGGGCGTTACAGGCGTCGATCAGCAGGCTGAAGGCTTCGCGCTTTCGTTCTGGCAAATCGGCCTGAATGGTGGCGGTCATTTTCTGTTCGTTTTCTTCAATCCGCTCGAGATCTTCATAATAAATAAATTCGTCACAATTATCTCTCAGAAGCTCGCTGGTCGAGCCTTTCATCCCCATACCGATGACGTGCCGGCCATTTTCTTTCAATTTGCTGACCAGTGGCGAAAAATCACTATCGCCGGAGACGATCACGAAGGTGTCGATGTGGGGTTTGGACCAGGCCAGGTCCATGGCATCGACCACAAGCCGAATATCGGCCGAGTTTTTGCCGGTCTGACTTCTGCGGGGAATTTCGATCAGTTCGATAGCAGATTCATGAAATGTGGCGGTATAGGCTTGATACCGATTCCAGTCGGCATAGGCTTTTTTGACAATCAGCTTGCCTTTTTCGAGCAGCCGTTCGAGGACTTTCTGGATCTCGAACCGGGTTTTCTTCTGGTTCGAATAACCTTGGGCGAGGTTTTCCAAGTCGATAAAAACCGCAAGGTTGTGTTCGCGACCGGACGATTTTCCAGGCGTGACATTCATGAAGATATTCCCGGGCCATTCGTGATCAAGCCTGTCAATCTCTTGACCCTGACGAATGTTACATGGATTTGAAAAGCGGCTTTTACAGCTTTTCGTTGTTTGTGCAGAGAGCTGGAACTCGGTTCGATGACCGCATTCATGGTACGTTGGGTTAGGATTCAATGCAAGTGCCGGAGCCACGAAAAAAACGATCCGTGTTGGACAATCGCACCTGCATTCGATAAATTGGTGAGACTGGCATCTATCCACATCAAAATACCAGGTGAGTCCCTTGATCGAAAACCAAATTGAAATCAATGACTCGCTCAGCCATTTCAGAATTGAAATGCTGCAATTTAATCCCCTTGGAGTCGCTCGATCATGAATCTGCTGACCACCCTGAATGGCTCGATGATGGAAGGCTTTTTCCCTGCTGGATGGGATCTGGCAAAGATTGACGCCTGCTGCTCGCACCCTGCCAACGCCATTCACGAACGAAGGCCTTGGTGGAACAAAGATTTCGAGCTGGTGGAATGTAAAACCATCGAAGATTTTGACGTGAAAATGGGTCACGAAATTGCAAACACGATTCGTGTGGCCCGTAATGAAGGGCGTCAGCTTTCGATGATTCTCCCGGTGGGCCCGATGGGGATGTATCGTTGGGCGGTTTATTTTTTGAAAGAATGGAACGTGAAATGCGATCACATTCATGGATTCAACATGGATGAATGGTCAGACGCTGATGGAAACACGCTCCCGGCAAGCCATCCTGGAGCATTCCAGAACGCTATGGAGCAAGCGTTTTATGGCCCTCTGGGCGATCTGACGGTGCCTGAAAAGCAGCGTCATTTTGCAACCAAAAACAGCCTTCCGCACTATTGCGAAAAGATTGGCGAATTGCGAGCCAATGGGGCTCAGCATGTGGTCATCTTCGGGATTGGCCGGGTTTGCCATATTGCATTTTGGGAACCACATTTTGCGGCTGAATTTGAGACTGTGGAAGCTTGGAAAGCCCAAACGCACCGGATTGGGGCTCGCCTGCACCCGCTGACGATTGAGCAGAATGCTCTGACGAGTTTCAAGAGCCGCACAACGCTCGTACCGGCCTATGCAAATACAATCGGGCCAGCATTGTTTGTGGGTGCAGATAAGATTATCGGAGGAGCTGAAGGGCAGTTTGGTCGAGGGATGCAGTGGCAGGGAATGAGTTTGTGGATGACCCTCAGGTATGGTCCTGACATGTGGATTCCGTCCACATTCATGCCCACACAGGCAGGCCGACTGTTTTTCACCAGCGAATTGGCTGGCCCTCTTGAGCCTGAAATGAATTGAAATTCGACTCGTTTTTTGAATGATCCATCAAGGGACTTGCCAGAGAATGGTGAGTCCTTTGATCTTTTTTTATGACACGATCGTATTTTGGCTCACAGAGGAGATTTCAGTTCGATTCCGAGTCGTTACCAAATGTTCTGTAGAATCGATCTTTTGCGAATTCAAGAACTTGATATAGTTTGGAGACTGGGTGGCTCTCATCCCCAACTGGAACGGATTCAAGGAGATACGCATGACAAATGGAAATCAGAAGTTCGACCAGAAAAATCGGAATGGTCGCTGGATAAAGTTTGGTCCAAGAGTTTATATACCGTGCGTATTTATGGCTGGTTTAGCCATTGCCAGTGCAACAGGGTTGATGTCGTGGATTATCTTTGGCGTTTATGGAGTGGCCAGCCTACTGACTTTAGGCGCATATTTTATCGATAAAGCGGCCGCTAAAGCTGGCAGATGGCGTACTCCTGAGAAGTCTCTGCATATGCTCAGCCTGATCGGTGGATGGCCTGGCGCGATGGTCGCACAACAGTTGTTCCGGCATAAGTCGAGCAAAGCTTCATTTCAAGTGGTATTCTGGATTACCGTGGTTTTGAATAGTATGGTTTTAATATGGACGTTTAATTACGATCCTGAGACTATCGGAAAACTGATGAAATCGGCGATCGGCGTCTGAATAGATCAAAATCACTCGCCAACTAATGCAACCAGGGCCATCAAAAGAATTCCTGAAACCAGTGCAAGTGAAAGTTTCACTCGGTCGTGGCTGTGGAAATGCAGTTCAGGCAAGAGGTCGCTGAGCGAGACGCAGAGAAACGTTCCTGCCGAGAATGCAAGAGCTGCACCGGTCATGGTTTGGATCGATTCCTGAGGAAGCATGGATAGTCGGGACTGACCAAGTTGGAACAGGATGGCTCCAAGTGGAATCATCAGGGCAAAGATCAGGTTGACCAGGTGGGCGAGGGCTGATCCTGTTCCACCACGTTTCATCAGACTGGTGATTGTGAGTGCATCGGCCGGTTTGTGGAGCAGAGTGGCCAGAAATACGCCGCTTGAAACGGTCCATGCTGCACTTGCAGAAGCAGCTTCGGCCGATGCCAGGGCCAGACCTCCAAGGAGTGAGTGCAGGGCAAGGCCGACTGTGGCTGCCTTCCAGTGGAATCTGGCATTATGGCCTTGAGGCTCTGAATGATGATGTTGATGGTGCGTATGGTCGTGATTGCAACTCGCGGCGGGAGCTTCAGGTTCTTCAAATTCATGGTGGTGGAAGCTGAAAAAGCGTTCGATCATGAATAGAGTGACCAGGCCGGGCAAGGACCAGGCGATGACCCCTGAGCCGCCAATTTCAGCCGCTTCGGGAAGCATGTGTAGAAGTGCCGAACCGAGCATCACTCCAGCAGAGAAACTGAGATAGATTTGCATCCGAATGTGAGTCACGACCCGGACGAGTGGAACAAGGCCACCTCCGACGCTGGCAATCACAATCATCAGACAGTATACGACGAGTCGGCTGGACATGTAAAAACGATTATTCTCAAGGTGTGTTACGAAATTCAGCCGCTCATCAGGCCAGTATGCTCCACCCATTTTCACGGGTGTGCCGGCCTTGGAGCGGCTCACGGAATTTCTGTATGAGTCGATCAGGATCGCAGGAGGTCAGCTGAGGGAGCTGATATCAGGCGTCGCGCTTTGGGCCTGACTGGCCAGGAGCGAGTTTGCGATACTTGGTCTTGGGGACGTTGTACACGCCTTTAGCGGCTGACCACTTACCGTCTTCCTGCAGCAGGGCAAGACGTTCCGGGCGGCGCAACACATTGCGGACGCGTGACATACCACCACCGATTTTGAGGCTCTTATCAATTGACATGATCAGGTATCTACATTTCCAGAGAAGCGTCGGGAGTGCCCGATGCGTGGATTCCAATCTCTCCGATTTAGGTATATTCTCGTTTCAACAAGTGATTTGTCAAGCGAAAATACCGGCGATTCTCGAAGATAGCCTGAATTGGACATCAAAACAGGCTCTATCAACCATTCTAAACAATCACGGCAGCCACACGATTTTATCGGTCGTGTGGCTGCCAGAAATTCGAGTCAGTCGTTCGTCACTTGGCCGAATTGATGGCGGCCTGAGCGGCTGCCAGACGTGCCACAGGGACGCGGAATGGGGAGCAGGAGACGTAGTCCAGGCCAATGGCATGGCAGAAGACTACCGAATCTGGATCTCCACCGTGTTCGCCACAGATCCCGAGCTTGATGTTCGGGCGGGTGCTGCGGCCCTTGGTGATGGCGATTTCCATCAACTGGCCGACACCCGTCTGGTCGATCGAAGCAAATGGGTTGCTCTTCACGATTTCTGACTCTTGGTAGGCTGGGAGGAATGATCCGCTGTCGTCGCGGCTCATGCCCATGGTGGTCTGGGTCAGGTCGTTGGTGCCGAAGCTGAAGAATTCAGCTGATTCAGCGATTTCGTTGGCTGTCAAAGCGCCGCGAGGCACTTCGATCATCGTGCCGACCTGATAGGAGAGCTTCACGCCCTTCTCGGCTTCCACCAGTTTGGCTGTTTCGTGAACGATGGCCACTTGCAGGTCGAGTTCTTTCTTGAATCCGACCAGCGGAATCATGATCTCAGGCTTGCAGGGGATGTTCTCAGCGATGCACTGGGCGGCGGCCTCAAAGACGGCACGGGCTTGCATGCGGGTGATTTCAGGGAACCGGATGCCTAGACGGCAACCACGGAAACCGAGCATTGGGTTGAACTCATGGAGTTCGTGCACACGGGCCATGATCCGCTCAACCGGTACGCCGATTTTGCGGGAGAGGTCCATCTGTTGTTCCTTGCTGTGTGGCAGGAACTCGTGCAGTGGAGGGTCCAGGAAGCGGATGGTGGCTGGAAGGCCACCAAGGGCTTTGAAAATCCCGAAGAAGTCGGCTCTCTGGTATGGCAGAAGCTTGGACAGGGCGTCCTCGCGATCAGCCAGAGTGGTCGAGAGAATCATCTCACGCATGGCGTCGATCCGGTCGCCTTCAAAGAACATGTGTTCTGTGCGGCAAAGACCGATTCCGACGGCCCCAAAGGCGATGGCGTTTGTGGTTTGCTCAGGCGTATCGGCGTTGGTCCGAACGGTCATGCGGGTGGCGTCTGCACACCACTTCATGAGCTGCTGGAAGCTTTCGAATTTCTCGGTCTTCTGGGCTTCCACATCACCGTACAAGAGGCCGGCGATGATTTCGGAAGGAGCCGTCTGAACCTTACCGGCATAGACTTTACCGGAAGTTCCGTCGATCGACAGGAAGTCGCCTTCCTGATAGACGTGACCGTCAACCTTGACTGTCTTGGTTTCGTAGTTGACTTCAACGCCGGCAGCTCCACAGATGCAGACTTTGCCCATCTGGCGAGCGACCAGGGCGGCGTGCGATGAAACACCACCGCGAGCGGTCAGAATGCCTTCGGCGGCGATCATCCCACGAAGATCTTCAGGGGAAGTTTCGACACGAACCAGAAGAACCTTTTCGCCACGTTCAGCGGCTTGAACAGCGCGTTCTGCGTTCAGATAGATCTTGCCGGTGGCTGCACCAGGGCCGGCTGGAAGGCCGGTGGCGATGACTTTGGCTTTTTTGACTTCGTTGTGGTCGAAAACAGGAGCGAGAAGCTGTTCGAGCTGGTCGGCAGGGTTCCGCAGAACGGCTGTCTTCCAGTCAATCAGGCCTTCCTTCTGCATGTCCATTGAGAACTTCAAGCCGGCCATGGCCGTACGCTTGCCGTTCCGGGTCTGGAGCATGAAGACTTGACGGTCTTGAATCGTGAATTCAAAGTCTTGAACGTCTTTGAAGTGGGTTTCAAGAACTTCGCGGATCCTGTCAAGTTCGTCGTAAGCCGATTCCATGACGTCTTTTAGCTGGGCGACTGGATCAGGTGTACGAACACCGGCCACCACGTCTTCACCTTGGGCGTTCATCAAGAATTCGCCGTAGAATTCCTTGATCCCGTTGGCTGGGTTACGTGTGAATGCCACGCCGGAGCCGGAGGTTTCGCCGGTGTTGCCGAAGACCATGGCTTGAACGTTGACGGCGGTACCCCATTCGGTTGGGATGTTGTACTTACGGCGATAGACCATGGCCCGGTCGTTCATCCAGGAGCCGAAGACGGCGCCGACGGCACCCTTGAGCTGATCCCATGGATTGGCTGGGAAGTCTTGGCCGGTACGATCTTTAACAAGCTTTTTGAAGCGTGAGACCAGTTCCTGGAGGTCGCCCACGGTGAGCTTGGTATCTTCGACGTTGTGGTCGTGATATCGCTCTTCTTTGAGGTGTTCGATGGTCAGTTCGAACGGGTCGTTGTCTTCACCTTCGCGTTTTTGGACGCCCATGACGACGTCGCCGTACATCTGAACGAATCGGCGGTAGCAGTCCCAGGCGAATCGCTCGTTGCCGGTGGCATTGACGAGGCTTTGAACGGTGTCGTCGTTGAGGCCAAGGTTGAGGATGGTGTCCATCATACCGGGCATGGAGTCGCGGGCGCCGGAGCGGACGGCGACGAGCAGGGGCATGGCGGTTTTGTCGCCGAATTTGGTTCCCATGATGGCTTCGACCTGGGCGATACCGTCTTCGACCTGAGCCTGAAGGATTTCAGGATACTGGCGCCCGTGGTCGTAAAAGTATGTGCAGACTTCGGTTGAGATGGTGAAGCCTGGAGGGACAGGCAGGCCGATTCGTGACATTTCAGCCAGGTTGGCACCCTTGCCGCCCAACAGGGCCTTCATCGAGCCATTGCCGTCGGACTTGCCACCGCCGAATGAGTAGACGTACTTGGAAGAATCGGCCATCGGTTTGAAAAGCTCCGGAATCGTTCAGTTTCTGAAGGAAAGACCACATGGCCTTGCCCGGTCATTTTTTGTTCGCTGGAATCATGATGAGCGGACCGGATGTTCGGTGCCCACCACCATTTTCGCCGATGAGGACTGACTTCGGCGAGCTTATCCGGACCAACACGCCGGACTTCGCGACAATCGCGGATCATACCAATATCGGCAGAGAACGGCAACGGGTTGATGCGACTCGACCAGCATTCAGAATCGAAGACAGTCGCCAGGATTCTGCCAGATGGCTTTAAATCGTTCGTTTTGTGGAGTCCGGAGACCTTGAAACTGGATCAATTATTCTTGTAATTTTCATGAAATCAGGGCGAGAGCCAAAGAACGCCATGTCAGGGGAGATGGCATACATGACGTGTTAGCTGAACTTAGGAACGGGCAGAAAATAACTACCGCTTTTTAGGCCAATCGTAGCCAAGCACAAATTGGCTGTTATCTAGCCGGTCTTGGCGATAGCCCCGGTTGGATTGGGTTGGGTTTATCTAGCCGGTCTTGGCGCTAGCCCCGGTTCATTCTCTTCCGCGAACCGGGGGCTAGATTCAAACCAGGAAACCAGGGGCTAGCGCCTCTTACCTAGCCGGTCTTGACGCTAGCCCCGGTTCATTCTCTTCTGCGAACCGGGGGCTAGCGCCCGGCGGCTAGATTCAAACTAGGAAACCAGGGGCTAGCGCCTCTTACCTAGCCGGTCTTGGCGATAGCCCCGGTTCATTCTCTTCCGCGAACCGGGGGCTAGCGCCCGGCGGCTAGATTCAAACCAAGAAAGCGAAGGTTATCGCCTCTTACCTAGCCGGTATTGCGCTAGCCCCGGTTCATTCTCTTCCGCGAACCGGGGGCTAGCGCCCGGCGGCTAGATTCAAACCAGGAAACCAGGGGCTATCGCCTCTTACCTAGCCGGTCTTGGCGCTAGCCCCGGTTAATTGGTTTTAAAAACGGGAAGTTATTTTCGGCCTAATCCTTATTTTCGTCCTGCTACTAAAAAAAATGCCCTGCCAAAGGGCGGGGCTTGTTTGGGCGATTTGAATGATCCTCTGGAGATGCACTCACAAAAGCCGTTTGATGGTTTCCAGGAGGTCTTCCTGACGCAAAGCGCCTTTGACGATGTGGGCGTCGGCTCCGGCCTTGACCCCTTCAGCACGTTCCTCAGGACTGTCCAGAGAGGTCACAAGGACCACCGGCAAGTCCTTTGTGCGGCTATCGTTACGAATGGTTCTGGTCAGCTCGAATCCGTCCATTCGGGGCATGTTTACGTCGGTCACGACAAGCCGAATGGGTTCGGTCTGGAGCTTTGTCCAGGCGTCCAGGCCGTCGATGGCCTGCTCTGTTCTGTATCCAGCGGCTTCGACAATGGATTTGATCAGGGTTCTGGTCGTGAACGAGTCGTCCACGCAGAGGACCAGCGGAGGCTCCTCAGACTTCTGCTCCTTGCGGGCCATATCGGCCACAGCGCCTGTTCGGCCCATGGTGACACCGAAGTTGGCGAGGGAGGACGATCGGATCAAGTCGGCCACATTCACCACCATCACGACTTCGCCAGTTCCGAGGATCGTGGCACCAGCCACTCGGCGAACGCGGTCGAGCGGTGGAAGGAGGCTCTTGACAACCACTTCCTGAGCCCCCAGAACTCCGTCAACCAGAAACGCATAGCGTTTTTCGGCTGATCCCACGATCAGGGCCTGAACGGGTTCACCAGCCTTGAGTGAGACCTGTCCGTCGCCTTGTCCCAGGGCATCGGCCAGGTGGGTCAGAGCGATTGGGCGGCCTTCGAAATCAATCGCGGCCCGGCCTCTGAGCTGGCCGACTTTGGATGGATCGACCTGCATGATGCGGAGGACGTTGGTCACTGGTAGAGCGAATCGGCGGCGTCCACATTCGACGATCATAACCAGTGTGGTGGCCACGCTCATCGGCAGTGTGAGGGTGAAGGTGGTTCCTTCGCCAATTTCGGATTTTACGTCGATCATGCCACCAAGGCCTTCGACATTCTCACGAACGACGTCCAGACCAACGCCGCGGCCTGAGAGGTCGGTGACTGTCGCTTTGGTGGAGAAACCGGGCCGGAAGATCAGCCAGAGAGCTTCCTGATCAGACATGGCGGCTGAGGCTTCAGGTGACAGAAGTCCTTTACGGATAGCGGATTCACGCACTTTACGCACATCAATTCCACCACCATCTTCGGAAACTTCCACCTGAAGGTTTGCACCTCGCTGGGCGGCAGAAAGATTGACTGTACCCTGGCGGGATTTACCCGCTGCGATACGCGTTGCAGGCGATTCCAGGCCATGATCCACGGCGTTCCTCAGTAGGTGTACCAGAGGGGCCTTGACTTGCTCCAGGATGGTGCGGTCCACCTCGTTCTCGCCACCCTTGATGACCAGATTGACATCTTTTTCGACGGCTCTGGCGGTATCGCGAACCATCCGAGGGAAGGTTTCAAATACGGTCGAGATTGGCAACATCCGGATCCGCCGGACACCGTCCTGAAGGTCGGCCATGACCTGAGCCATACGCCGGCTGTCAGAGTCGAAGTTTCGGACCAGACCTGTGAGCTGGAGGAGGGAGTTGCGCAGATGGTTGGCATTGGAATCGAGGAATCCCGAGAGATTCTGGATCGAACGGGAGTCCATGCCAAGCGAGGCTGATCCATGATCAGAGTCATGTTGCGTATGGTGGGCAGTCGAGCCGTTGGTCAGGCCCATCCTCCAGAGTTCCGAACGAATCTGGCGCCATTCCACGTCCCAGTTCTCGGCCCTTTCGAGCATCTCGCGCACTTCGGTCAGTCGTTGCTCGGCATTGATCCGGGCTGTCTGCAATTCCGCCACCTGCTCCATCAGGATATCGAGTTTATTGGTGGAAACCCGAATCGACTCCTCAGGGGCCCGCGTTGCTGTCTGTGTGGCTGCTACGGAAGTTGTGGCTGACACCGGTGCTGCGACTGGTTTGACAGGACTTTCAGGTGAACTTGGTGCTGGCTTCGTGACTACTGGAACCGGCTTGGATTCTGCTACAGGGGCTGAAACAACTGGTTCAGGCTTGACCTTGACCGGCTCAGGGGCTGGAACTTCAACAGTTGCAACGATTTCGACTTCAGCTGACGCTTCGATCTCTTCCGGCTCAGGCGTGGCCCGGGCCAGCTTTTCGGCAATTTCTTCTGCCACCGCATTGGCCATTGATTCGGCTTGGGATTCGAATGAAACTTTAGGTTGCGTTTGAACCGGTTTTGAAATCGTTTCCGTCGACTTTCTCGGAACGAGAAGTCTGGGTGCAGACGACTTTTCAGCCACGACAGGCGGTTCGACTACAGGAACTAGCTCAGGGGCCGTGGGAGCAGGGGCCGTCGGGGCTGGTTCCACGGCTCTTACCGGCGATGTTGGAACCGTGGCTGGTGGACGGCTTTTACGCTTCTTGGGCAGACTTTCGATCACTTTATCAGAGGACTGTGCAGGCGTACCAGAATCGATCACAGGCTCAGGTGTTTGCGGTGGAGCCTCTGTAACTTCTGGCTCAGCCGGCTCTGCCGAAGTGGCATTGGATTGAGATTCAGGGGCTGGCTTACCTGCCCTGGTGGCAATCTCGTTGAGGGCATCGACCAAGGGTGCGATATCGACGGAGTCAGGCTGGCTGCGAGCGGCTGTTTTTGCGAGTTCGCCGATCGCGTCGAGCGACTTGTAAATCGCGTCAAACATGTCCGGAGAAGTGGTCAGTTCACCGGCACGAAGCAAGCCAAAGACGGTCTCCATGCTGTGGCCGACCCGTTCGATCGACTTCAGGCCAAGGCCACCGGCTGTGCCTTTTAAGGTGTGTGCCTCGCGAAAGATCAGCTTGATCAAATCGGCCACTTCCGCCGGATCACTCGCCTGCTCCAGCGCAAGTGTTGCCTTGTTCAGTTCTTGCAGGCGTTCCTCGGCCTCGCCTTCGAAGGCTTCGACGAGCTTCGCCATCAGGTCGCCATAATCACCGGCCATGCTGAAAGGCCCTCTCTGACGATGCTCCGGTATGAGTTTCGACCGGATAAGAATGCGGATTCAATGAGTTGGAATATTGTGGGTCTGGCAAATTGAGCCGGAAAACGGTTCACTCGTTGATTGAGACACGCGGGTCGTTCACGAGTTCCTGGAGGTCGAGAACCGAGATCATATCGGCCGTGATCCCAGTGACCAGTTCCCGGGCCTGATTGGCATTGTCGACAAGCGATGGGCGGATGTCGGAGTTTGCAATCCTCTGAACTCCCAGCACATCCTCAACCAGAAGGCCCATGTGATAAGGGCCGACGGAGACGACAACCACCCGGCCTGTGACGGAATAATCGCCAGCAGTGGCATTGATGCCCAAAGTCCGGGCCATGTCGAGTACAGGCAGGAGGCGGCCTCTGAGATTCACCACTCCGCTCCAGACATCGCCTGCTCCGGGAACGCTGGTCAGGCCCCTCAGCGTCTGAATTTCCTGGATCGCAGGAATTTCGAGAGCAAATTTTTCCTGGCCGACAGTCACGATGATAAAGTCCGTGAGGTCTCTTTCGACCTCGGCTTCGGCTGTCTGGGCAAGCACCTGGGCCCGCTGCTCAAGCACGTGGCGAATATGCTCTTCGGTTTTTAATCGTGATTCACGAGTCAATTGCATTTTTTCAATCCTCCAGCAGCTTATGGCTGTGAGACTGACTTTTCAGTCTTCGAGTTTGTTTCATCACGGTGTGCGAATCAGTCTTGATCCCAGCAGCCAACTTTAAGCGACTCGCCAGCTTCTCCAGATCTTTGGCAGCATCGCGAGCCTGGCGGGCTCCATTCACAAACGATCGTGTGGATTCACTGATCTCACGAATGGCAATTGTGATCTGATCAATATCCTGACTGGTCTGACGGCTTGATCCGAGATAGTTTTCAATCTGGACTGTGGATTGCCCCACCGTGTCCGTCAGTTTGCTAATCACCTCTCCGGCACGTTCCGCAAGTGTCATACCAGCTTCCACGCCCTTGGTGCCCTGCTCTGTTGCCAGAACGGCCGTGTTCGTAGCCTTCTGGATATCGCCCAGAATCTGACGCACTTTGGCGTTCGACATCTTCGACTGTTCTGCCAGATTACGAACTTCAGCAGCAACCACCGCAAAACCCTTGCCCTGTTCGCCTGCCTTGGC
>Ga0208720_1000084_pt1 | contig 24670 bp, 17 predicted proteins | sample LakMenEpi20Apr10_FD_150716 | JGI IMG/M metagenome (GOLD analysis project Ga0208720, IMG submission 150716) | Freshwater microbial communities from Lake Mendota, WI - 20APR2010 deep hole epilimnion (SPAdes) | ecosystem: Environmental > Aquatic > Freshwater > Lake > Epilimnion/Euphotic zone ...
AAGCAAATCATATGTGCAAAAGATCTTCCCAGCCCTTCGGACTGGGCTGTAGGATCTCTGGCCGTTGGCCCGAAAACTAAAACCATCCCAAATCGGGAAATTATTTCCGGCCTGATCCTTAAAGCCAATCCAAAAGCATTTTAAGGACAACCCCGAAATCTGGCATGAGCCAAAAACAAAAGAGAGCAGCCATTGAAGGCCACTCCCTTTGCGTTTTGAGATGACTCGTCAGACATCGAAAATCAGAATTACTTCGCGGCCGTCGTAGCCACGTTTGTCTTCGCAACCGGCTTGGCCTTTAGCTCATCTTCCAAGGCTTTGGCTTCAAACTCCAAGGCTTTTTTACGACCTGCGACCTTGGCCAAATCGGCTTTTTTCGCTGCAATCGCAACATCAGCCGCTGTTTTGGCTGCGATGGCCTTGTCAAGCTCGGGCTTTACACCATTCACTGCATTCGTCGCAGCGGCCAAAGCAACCTTGGAGGCCTCTAGAACCTTGGCAGCTTCCACTTTAACAGCCGTAGCCTTTTGAACGTTCGACTGGGCCGGTGGCATGGCCGACTGTGCTGTCATGATCTTGACTGGCGATTCTGTCGCAGCCTTCTGAGCCGCTGCCAGTGCCACGACTGCCGCCTCTGATTCGCTCAGCTTTTGGGCCTGAGTGATCGCAACTGCTGCAAGAGCCGTTGTTTTCGACACGCTCTGAATCACAAGATCATTCAGCCTGGCCGTCAGCTTATCCACTTCTGCCCGGTTCGGAGCCTTCGCCAAAGCCGCTGTGACTTCCGCCAGTGCTTGATCAATCTTGGTCTTTTCCAGAGCCGTCGCCGTGATGGCAGCACGCGACGCTTCGACAGCCTGAACAGAAGCCGTACTGGTCGCCAAGGCCTTGGCCAAAGCCTCTTCAGCAGCCTTCTTAGCAGCCTGAGCCGTGGTCACCTGTGATGCCACAGCCGAAAGATCCGCCTGGGCCTTCACTTCAGCAGCCGTGGCGGCGACCAATGCGGTTTCTGCTGTTTTCATGGTCGCCGTAGTTTGCGCCAAAGTGGTTTGCAGAGGTGCCATCTTGGCCTGAACTGATTGCAGGGCAGCCACTTGGGCCATAGCAGGCATCTCAATCGCTGTAATCTCTTTGGTCACTTGATCCACTTGTGAATTCACTTGAACGAGCTGAGCTTTCACGCCAACGATGCGCTGAACTACCGGCAATGGATTCGACGCCAGTGTCATGATCCGGGCACCGTCGACCATGCTCCATTCGCGAAGCTCACCGTTGTAATCAGCGCCGATCACCTTGGTTCCATCAAATGTAGCACGGGCATCAAGTGCAAGGTCTGTGAAGGCTTCAAAGTCGCGTTGCTTGCCGCCATTGGCGTCCCACAAGCGGGTCACACGGTCGCGACCCGTGGAGATAATCCGGCCGTCTTTGGCAAAAGCCACGCTGGCCACCCCTCCACCATGAGCTCCCCAGGTTTTAATCTGAGTGCCGTTTTCCATTTCCCAAAGTCGAATTGAACCATCTTCGCTGGCCGATCCAAGAACATTGGAATCAAGCCTCCAGGCCACGTCGGTGACCATCGCGGAATGGCCACGAAGGTCGTAGAATTCACGGCCCGTCTGGCCTTCCCAAACGATCAAACCACCGTTGCGGTCGCCGGTTGCGAGCAGAACACCGTCAGGACTGAACTCGATCGAAGTGACCCATTCTGTATGTTTTTTCATCTCAAACAGAAGCTGGCCATCGGCTGTATTAAACACTTTGACCATTTTCGATGGCCCACCAATCGCCACCATTCCATGGTCAGGGCTGATATCAGCTGCCAGAACGGCATCGTATTCTTTACCCACTTCAAAAACGCGTTTGCCAGTCTTCACATTCCAGGCCACTGCCAGACCAGACTGGCCACCACGGCCACCCCCGGCAAGCAGTAAGTCGCCATTGCGGCTGAATTTGAGTGAATAAACAAAGCCTTCAGGGAATGGCAGAACGGCCATGAGTCGGCCTTCTTCAGCATGATAGATCAAAACCTGCTTGTGCGATCCTACAGCCAGAATCGGTGCCCATGGACTGGTCGCAAGTGCTGTGATAGCCGTGGCTTTTGATGAGACGACAACAGGCTCGGTGGAAAGTCCCAAAACCGGCATGGCTGGCTCGCCAGAAGGCTTGCCAAGCGAGTTTGGATCAAGTTTGAACTCAAACTTCGGCTTGGCCTTCACAGCCATCGTACTGCCAGCCGAGTCCAAAGCTCCGCCTGCGATCCATTGGCGGATAATCTCGATCTCAGCATCCGGAATCTTCGGGCTGTTCGGGGGCATCTTCGGCTCGTCCGTCTGCATGATCAGACCCAAGAGCGAAGAACCTTCCGCATCGCCTGGCTCAATCACCTTCCCCGACGATCCACCGGCGATGGCCGTGGCATAGCTCTCCAGATTCAATCCGCCCTTTTGTTTGTCGGCATTGTGACACGAGTTACACCGACTTCGGAACACAGCCTGAGCCTGGTCCTGGAATGTGACCTTGGTCTTGGCTTTGTCTTGCCCGATTGCCGGCGTTGCCACCACAACGAGACATCCTGCAAACATCCATAACAATTGGCGGATCATGGAACTATCCTTCCTCACTCGAACTGTCAATCAGTAGAGTCAACCCGACCGTCTCCGTTTAACACACAGTGTTCAACAATGCGCCAAACTTTGGGTTTGTCAAGATTTGCGACAAATCCGTCGGGTATCATCACGATGCCACATCAATGGTTGAATAGGAACTCACGGCTGTTAAGAAGTGCCCAGAACAGGTCTTCCATCGCTTTTTTCGGGTCTGGCTCGATCGCCAAAGCCTTTGTCACCTTGGCCACTTCCTCGGGAGTCGGCCGACGGGCAAAACAGCGAACGTAGAGGTCGGAGATCCGATCCTCCAGCTTCGGCTTGTCTTTCATCAGCTTTTCAATCACTCCACCTGTCTTGATCTTCTGGTTTACGGTATCGCCGTTGAGAAGGTGCAAAGCCTGAGACAGAGTTGGCTCCATCTTCACTTCGCACGAGCAAGGCGTCTCACGAGTGGCCCGGCCAAAAGTCGTCAGGAAGTAGGTGCTGTAGCCACCGTCGGCAATCTGGACAGCTCGGCTGCCGGTTGGCAATCCGTTGAACTTGTCCTTCGTGTCCGTGACCACAGAAATCGTATCCAGTAACGACTCTGCCTGAATCCGCCTCAAATTCGCATGGGCGAAGTTCTTTTCGTCCGTTGAATTCGAGTCGTTACGCTGGGTCGATCGCTGATACGTGCGCGAATTGCAGATATCGCGAACAATCTTGCGAAGGTCGTAATTACTCTCTGTAAAACGCTTTGACAGCTCATCGAGCAACTCGGGATTCGACGGTGGATTGGAAACCCGGAAGTCATCCACAGGCTCGACAATCCCAAGTCCGTAGAAGTGGGCCCAGACCCGGTTTACGAAGCTCTTTGCAAAGAAAGGATTACGAGGGCTGGCCAGCCACTGGGCCAGAATCACACGACGATCTTTTCCAGCTGTGTCAGGGGCCTCATCGCCCAGAAACTTCGGAGGCATCACGCGGCCACCGACTGGGTGCTTTGTATCACCACCGCCGGAATTGAAGACGACCGTCTCGCGGTAATCGTCTGTCCCCTTACGGCCAATCTGGCTGAAGAAGGCGGAGAAGCCGTAGTAGTCGTCCTGAGTCCATCGGTCGAATGGGTGATTATGGCACTGGGCACACTGAATCCGCATGCCCATAAAGACTTGCGCCACGCTCTCGGTCAGTACAAGCTGGTCTGTCGTCTGCTGATAGAAGTTGGTGGCAGGGTTCTTGAATGTCCCTCCGTTGGCTCCCAAAAGCTCCTGAACCATCTTGTCCATCGGAGTGTTTTTGGAAATCTTCTCCATCAACCAGTTGTAGTACAGGAACATCGCCTTGTAGCTGACCTGAAGGCTCGAACGGATCTGGAGGATCTCAGCCCACTTATTGACCCAGAGTTCGGTAAACTCTTTACGGCCAAGCAGTTCGTCAATCACTTTGGCGCGCTTGTCAGACGCCTTGGAATCCAGGAACGCTGAGGCTTCCGTCACCGTCGGTGTGGTGCCAATGATGTCCAGATAAACGCGTCTCAAGAACGTCTCGTCGTCGCACACCTCGGATGGTGACATTCTCAGCTTCTTGAGCTTGCTTGCCACAAGAGCGTCGATGTAGTTCGCATCCTGCTCCTTCGGGTAATCAAACTTCAAACCCTTGGGCAGAACCAGGAACTGAGAGACGACCGTAAAGGTCTCAAACCGTGCCATGACAAAGGCTTCGCCACGGTCTCCGGCAGTCACCACTCCCTCCTGACTGACAGCTGCTGTGGAGTCGTTATTGGACATGAACACAGCCAGACTGGTCACATCCCGATCCGAACCGTCGGAATATTTCGCCAGAACCGTCATGCGCTGGCTCGTGCCCTTACCGTCCAGAACAGCCTGCTTGGGGGCCAGTTCCACTCCGACAAGTTTTGGCAACTTCGCCACATCGTCGTTTGGCGAACCAGCCTCGATCCAGCGAATCAACGTCTGATACATCTCGCTGCCAGGCTCAATCCGCTTCCCGCCCGTGTGCTGAACGGAACCGATCGCTTTTTCGATGAATGTGGATTCGGCTGGTACAGCCTGATTCAACCGACGGCCCGGCATCTCGCGAGTCAATCGGTGGTGATCCCCTTCAGGATCGAATCCGAACAGGCTCAAACGGAACCCGTCCTTGCCGCGAGCCGCCCCGTGACAGCTCCCGGTGTTGCAATTCGCCTTCATGAAAATCGGCATGATGTCCATGCGGAAACTGATCGGCCGTATGGCCCTGGATGACGAAACCTTGATCGGAACCACTTTTGACTTACCAGCATATTCAATGGTCAGCTTCGAGGCGCCGTCCGCCAGCGGTTTCAGAACGGCTTTGTCCAGATTCACGCAAGTGGCGTTATCCAAGGACATTTTGGCTTTCAGGGTGACATCCTCTGTCAGCCCGTTATCGAAGATCGCCTGAACGACCAACGATTGACGGTCCTGAGCGCTGGTGATTCCAACCTCTGTCGGGAACACAACCAGTTCTTTGACAACAGGTTCGGCGGCCTGAGCCAGGCTGGTAAACGCCAAAGCTACGAATGCCATGCCACGAATCGCTGAACGAATGGACATTGTCCCTGGGCTCCTGAAGGAATCGGATCGTGAGACACTGTGAATGAATTGGGGCATACGAATCATGGTTATTTCGATGCTCCTGTCTTGGCTGCTGCCTGGCTGCGTTCTTTGGCTTCAAGACGCAGTTTTTCGAGACGTGTCAACGGTTTGGGAGGTGCCGCCGCTGGTGCTGCTGCCACCACAGGCTTAGGCATCGGGGCAGCCGCTACCGGGGCCGGTGTCTTGGGCACAATCGGAACGTCGATTCGCAACGATCCTGAACCAAGGTTATGCACAATCGGCTCTCCGTTCTGGGTAATGATCACCTGACAGAATAGATTCTGGTGATTCCCAGCCGGCGAAACGGCATCGGTCTTGATATTGAAGATCAGCTCAGGCGTCTCTTTTTTGAGCTTCAAAACATCGGTCGTCACCTTGTTCGGCAACCCGATCAGTTGAACAGTCGCTTCGCCATCCCAGTCGATCCCTTTGGCCGCCTTGACGACGAAGGGAACCGCCTTGCCCTGATCGACTGAGGCAGCCTGAAATGCCAGAGTTACATAAGGAGGTGTGATCTTCAGGTTGAATAGCTGGCTGCTGACCATCATCGGGCCAGTAGCCGTGTTCGCTGTGCCGTTGACAACCATCTTCCACGTCCGTAACTCCGCACCACCATTGGCATTCATCGGAATCAAGGCTTCATTCTGCTTCTCAGGAATCACAATTCCACCAGAAGCCCCGATGCCTGGTGGGAGCCACGGGAACGAGACATTGATCGGAGCTGTGAAGCCGGCCTTACGTTTGGCCACCACTTTCAGGTTCATGGAACCCGTATGCACCAAAGGCACTTTAGGCTCGACCACTTCGATCTCAAACGGTGCTTCATCCGTGACAGCCACGGCCATTGTGTCCACCGTTTGTGACCAGAAATTCACCAGATTCTGGCCATGCACCATGACGGTCATGTGCGAGAACTGCTGATCGGCCAGCTTCAATTTTTCATCAACAGGTGTGCCCGTGAACTTGGCCAGTGTCCCAGAGTTCACGGCTTTTGCATCGGCCTTGAACAGGACAGGTACCACGCCCTGACTCGCTGGCATGATGTCCGATTCCACTGTGACTCCAGGGGGCAGATTCAAAGGAGCCAGTTTCAGGTCGCCACCCCAGTTTTCCCGAGTGGCATAAACCAGCATGGCCTGACGTCCACCTTTGGGTACGGAAACCGCCACATTGCCTGTCCCACGCGGCAGTTCCTCGCTCTGAAGGGTCAGTTGCAAGCGGGCTTCCACGGGCGTCAATTCAATCCGGTAGAAATACTCAGGGCCACCTTTACCAAGGTGATCCACCAGCCAAATCACATATTCACCGTCATCAGGGGCCGTGAATCGGAAGGCTGCGTCAGGGCCGGCGGCATCGTCGTTACCGACCAACGCTCCTCCACCCTTTTTCCCAATGTACATGATCGGATCCAGAGCAGAACGAATCCGCCGGGCAAACGCTGAGATGTCAAACGTCTCGCCTTTTTTGGCCTTGAAAATAAAGTGGTCCACATCGCCCGGCTTTTCAATCACTCCGTTGAGGGCTAAGGGAGCGGTAAATGCTGTGGAGGTAGCGTGATCGTTATTTGGCTCGACTTCGTTCACATTGCCCCAACGGCTGAGCCGGAACATATTCGGGTGCGGCGATTGGCCATTGGAGTCCTTCGCGTATACTCCAAATTGAGCATTAAAGGCTGCTGGCAACTGAATATCAGCACTGATCGGACCAAGCGGATCACCCAGCCATTTCAGCGTGACTTTCTCACCAATCTTGCCGCCGGAAGGTACCACCGAAGCGGCTCGTGGAAATGTTCCCAGATGCACGCGGTAAAGGCATCCGCCGTTGCCGGCATAGGCTGACTCACGAACCTGGACAACATATTTGCCATCCTCAGGGATGATCACGTTGACGAAACCATCCTGCCAGACAAGCGCTGAATCGTCGCTCGATGCAAGTTCGAATCGCTTCATGTTCATGATGGCTACATAGGGATCGAAGTGGGTGATCCCCAGGCGAATCCCTTCCACTTCTGCGGTAACACGTTGCCCCTTTTTGGCGTCGAAAACGAAATAGTCGACATCCTCATTTTCCGCAACTCCATTGATCACTGTGTTTAACGTGATTACCTGAGGAGCTCCAAAATCGTTGTTAGGCTCTTTCTCGGTCACCTCGGGAAACAACCCCACGCTGAAGCTCCGCAGCTCGCTCACTCCAGTCGAGGTGCGAAGTCGCATATTGTAGATCCCGGGGATCGCGTCAGGCTTGATCTTGAAAGTGGCTTTGACATGATTGTCGTTCACCTTCTCGAGCTTGACCGTTTCAATCCCTGGCTGAAAAAACACCACTTCCTGAGCATCGCCAAGTCGGGCACCTGTGAGATCCACAACCAGTTGTGTGCCTCGTTGACCACCTGTGGGCCGAACGGCGGAAAGGGCGGGTGATGCCGCCTCGGCCACGAGTGCACACAGGCTTAGCAAGCTGAGAGATAAGCCCATTCGAAATCGAGACATGATATTTGGATCCCCAGGTGTGATTTAATGACTCAACTGGCGTCACAACGACCTAATTCTATCTGAAAGTTCAAGCTGTGTCTGCTATTTGTTGCATCTGACCAAAGATTCCGTGCCGTTTTACTATGGAAGATCGGCAGGAGATTCATTTTTGCCATTCTCGATCGATTTCGGAGAGATCTCGTTCGGCAAAACCAGGTTCGTTTGGGATGCTTTCCAACGCAGGCTGATTCAGATGAAATCTGGTGACGTAAGGTCAAGGCAGGATTTGAAACGTCAGCGGGTTTAGGGAAGGGCCGGAAAACAAATCTCTCTGGCCCTTCAAATTTTGTTTAACGGTTAGGCCGGATCAGCCTAGAAGTTCTTTACGAACTTTCCCACCGTCGACAATTTCGATCGGTCGATTACCAGGTGCCATGAGTTCCTTGTCAGCGACAATACCCAAGGCGTGGTAAACGGTTGTGGCCAAGTCTTCTGGCCCGATGGCGTCGCGTTCTGGCTCTGTGGCCGTGGCGTCGGAGGCTCCAAAAATCGAACCTGCCTTCACTCCACCACCAGCTAGGACGACGGAGAAGACCTTCGGCCAGTGGTCACGACCACCGTCTTTATTGATCTTCGGAGTCCGTCCGAATTCGGACGAAACCATCACAAGCGTTTTCTTGAGCAAGCCTGATCGCTCAAGGTCGGTGATCAAGGCGGCATAAGCCTGGTCAAAGGCTGGCATCGAACCACGCATCCCACCCGCGATGCCGGTGTGCATGTCCCAACCACCATAGGAAAGTGTCACGAAACGGACACCGGCCTGAACCAGCCTACGGGCCATCAACATCCGTTGGCCAGCCTGGTTACGACCATATTCATCACGCAGCTTGGCGGGTTCGGCATTGATGTCGAATGCATCGCGGGCGGCTTTGGAGGAAATCAGGCTATAGGCACGATCGTAGAAGGTGTCCATGGCCTTCAGATTGTCGGCCTTTTCCTTGTTGGCAAAGTGATCATTCACCGTATCCAAAATATTCCGGCGTGTGTTGAATTTCTTCTCATCCACACCCGTCGGGAGATTCAGGTCTTGGACCCGGAAGTTGCCGTCGGCAGGATCCGCACCCAGCGAGAACGGTGAGAACGAGCTGGAGAGATAACCTGTGCCTGCAAAATTGGTAGGCATCGAGGGCACACAAACGTATGGAGGCAGGTTGTTACGTGGCCCATACTCGTGACTTACGATCGAACCCATGCTTGGATAAACCAGTGCTGGACTCGGCCTGTAGCCGGTGAACATATTATGCGTGCCGCGTTCGTGGGCGGCTTCGCCGTGGGTCATGCTCCGGATCACGGTGAGCTTGTCGGCGATCATGGCTGTTTTGGGCAGCGTTTCGCAGAACTTTTCGCCTTCGATTTTCGTGTTGATCGTACCCAGTTCGCCGCGATATTCCACTGGTGCAAACGGCTTAGGGTCAAACGTTTCCTGGTGGGCGATACCGCCGGGCAGGAAGATATGGATGACGGATTCGGCACTCGCCGGAATCTTGGCATAGTCTTTCAGATCGGCCCGAGCCTTCAATTTGAGAAAGTCGCCAAGGGTCAGACCCAAACCACCCAAGGCACCCACAGTCAGAAAATTCCGTCTGTGAGACCGCATTATCGAGTCATTAAACATGCGTCGGTACTCCTCAAATCAATCGTCCGATATACATATTGGTCTGCCTTCTCAAATCAATATTCGAAAAGGCTCGCCAAATTGCCAACAGATTGGCTTCTTCGGAACCATACAGATTCCATAATCTCAAGCAATATACGATGTTTAACAATGGAGAACAAGTAGGGACAGGAAATTTCCCGTCATCCTTGCCCCCCATTTATTGACTCATCCTCATAAGTCGTCTGGCTTTGTGACAGCCAGAAGAAAACTTGGAGTGGCCGCTTCAAACCGGACTCGGTCCATCTGATCAATCCCACGGGCGATCGAAATATTCCAGAGAAGGACATCGCCTGCCAATCGTCGAAGGGTTTCATGGGCGGTCGCCAATCCATCAATTGTGACCACGTTCACAACCATCCGGCCGCCGGGTGTCAATCGCTCGTAAACCGCTGTCAGGACATGATCAAGACGTCGCCCTGTACCTCCCACAAACACGGCATCCGGGTCGGGAAGTTCTTTGGTAATTTCAGGAGCTCTGCCCAAAATCGCCCGAACGTTCGCCACCCCAAAGCTTTCACAATTACTCAGGATCAAGCCAATATCGGCCGCTTCTGGCTCAATCGCGTAAACAGTTCCCCGGTAAGCCAGTTGAGCTGATTCAATGGTCACCGCCCCGCTCCCTGCCCCTACGTCCCAGACGATGCTGTCAGGGCGAAGATCGAGATAGCTCAAAGCAATCGCCCGGACCTCTGTTCGAGTCACAAGTTCTGCTTTAGGCTGAGATTGGGCAAATGCCTCATCGGGATTTCCGAACAATCGTTTACGACCAACTCCTTTGAGCCTTGCCGGCTGATTCGGGTTCCGAATCAGAATCATCACATTTAAAGGATGAAAATCCATCCGTGAGATTTCCGAGAGTTGCGCCTGAGTCACACGCTCATCCGGTGAACCCAGATTCTCACAGACATAGACGCGGAAATAGTCGATACCTCGCGACAGCATTTCTCGCGCAAGTCTTTTAGGAGTCATCTCTTCGCTGGGGAAAAGGCCAACCTTTTCGGCAGTGCGGATCCGGTCGAGTGTCGGCTCCAGTGCCCGCCCGCCCATACTGGTCAGATAGGCATCGTCCCAACTCTCTTTGACGCGTGCAAAGGCGAGCTGCATGCTGCTGACGTGCGGATAGATTTCAAACAGATCCTTGCCCAAACGATCGCAGAAATAACGGGTTACGCCAAAGAATAAAGGATCGCCCTCAGACACAAGTACAGGCTTATTCTGAACCTGAATCACTTCCTTAAGCTGCATCAGGGCCTCGTTCATATCCGCATGAAGAGTTTCCTTGCGGGCGGGCAGTTCGCTTAAAAGTGATAAAGCGCTGGGCGTGCCGATCACCAGGTCAGCTTCTGTCAGAATCCGACGGGCCTGATCAGTCAGCCCAACCACACCATCATCGCCAATCCCTACGATTCTCAGTCGTGACATCGTTCTGAAATTACCTTCGTATTCAATGGTAGGCTTCGGGAATCGTGCTGTTTGCGTGATGCGAGTTTACGGCAAGTTTTTGAGTTGCCAGTGGAATTCGCAACACTTGTTCGTCAATCGCACTTGCTGGAAATGCCGATAACACTTATCATAACAATTACTCGTATGTGGCGATGTACAAAATTCTGTGAACCCGTATCGGTTAATTTGAAATGTCGACAGCAATCAATCCGAAACGATCTAGTAACGTTCGTGGCCGAAAGGCTCGACGAAGCATTCTGTTCTCAAAAGCCTGGGTCATGATGGCTCCGGCCCTGTTTTTCATGGGCATTATTTTTCTCGTTGGACTGGCTTTGATCGTCATTCCTGACGAAGCGAATCGACGAACCCAATACGAACTTGAAACTTACCGGGCCATCAGTGCCAACAACGTGATTCGTGCGCGGAATTGTCTGGAGAATTTGATCCAGATTTCGGGCGAGAATCCCAAGCCGGAATATCTCTACCAGCTTGCCATTATCAGCGAACAGTCGGGTGAAAGCGAACGGGCATTTCGGCTTCTGGAACGTCTGACGTTGCCCGGAAAAGCTGGATACGCACCCGCCCACGTTAATCTGGCTGAAATTCTATTGGGACAGCAAAATCCATCGCCTGCGACCTTGGATGAAGCAGAGCGCCATATTCAGTCCCTGCTTGTGCAACGGCCTGACGACCCAAATTACCTTCGTATGCAGGCACGACTTCAACTGGCAAGGAACCGTCCAGAAGACGCATTAAAGACGTATGGTCTGATTCTGGATAGAGATCCGTCGATCGGCCTACCGATGGGCCAGATTCTTTTGAATTTGAAACGCGAACCTGAAGCGAAGCGGCTACTGAACTCAGCCAAGACTCGCCTGCGTGTTGAGCTTGACCAAGACTTCGAAAATGTCGACACGCGACTGAAACTGGCCGATGCGGATCTCCTCCTTGGCGAGTATCAGGAAGCTGCCAAGATGCTGCAAAGTGGTATCACCATTGGTGATCCATCAAACAGGCTTCGCAAGGCCATGTGCGTGGTACTGGCACGATGGGCCGATTCACTGGGCAACAAGATTGAAGACTTGAATCAACGGTTAAACCTTTTGGTACAAGGACTTTCGTTCGACCCGACCCACCCCCTGCTCCTGAATGAGTTTTGGAAACTCGCTATTGAAGACTTGGGGAACGACCCAAACCAGGTTCTGAAGCTCAGGGTATTGGGAGCAAATCTGTCGATCCTTGACGCGATGTCGGGACTGCAGGAACTTCGGTTAGGGAAAAAAATCGAGGCGAAAAAGTCTTTCGAGTCGGCTGTCAAAAAGGCGCCTGACCTTTACGTTTTGCTCAACAATCTGACGACGATTGGCGAGATGCGTGGCAACTCCAAATCGAATCTTGGTACGGACTTACTTTCCGTATTGCTCGAGATCGACCCTTCGAAAACAAGCATTCGCGAGAATCGCGGCCTGATCTACCTCAAGATGGAAAAGTATCCAGAATCAATTGCCGACCTTGAGCAATGCGTCACGGTTTCGGCGAACGAGCAAGCCCTGCACATGGCTTTGAGCATGGCTTACGACAAAACCGGCGACCAGAAAAAGGCCGACCTGCACCGCACTGAATCGGAGCGACTCCTCAAAGCAAGTGGCCGAAAAGTGGCCTCTAAAAAAGAGGATACCGCTAAAGGTGCGGGTTCCGAAGAGAAGGCCAAATCCTGACCCTAAGTGCTTACCAGTACGAAACGAGCCGCTTTCGAGGCGGCCGTTCTTCAGATCTCTTCGGCGCGATTGGTACGTGCATGAATCGCTGAAGTAAACAGCACGAGATAAGAAGTTGATTTTCGTTGACTCAAGCCGAAATATTTCGTCCAGGAATGAATAAAAGCATCCAGCCCACGAACAAGTTCGGGTAGAATCAAGAGTTCTGAGAGCAACTTATTCCGTTCAGTGAATCCGATTGATCTCAGAGAACATAAACAAGGGCTGGCACGAATGATGCTCCAATCAAAGATCCAAAGTCGGATGACCAGACTTTGCCTGACTATGGCAAGTCTGTTTCTGTTGAATGTCGAAACTGCTGAGGCGTCGGATTCAAAGTTGATCGATGAAGCCGCCATGTTCAGTACAACGGCCATTCAGGATGCTCAACAGGCGCTGAAAAAGGCCGACCTGAAATCACGACTACCGATCACGATTCAAACGCGTCGGTCAGCCGAGGGTCAGGCCCCTGACAAACTGGCCATCAGTCTTGCCAAATCGAACGCTGGTGAAGGGCTTTATCTTCTGATTCTGAAAGATGATCGAAAGATTGAGATGCTCTGGTCAGGCATCTTCAAAACCAGGATCACCAACGCGGATCGCGATCAGGTCAGGAAGTCGATCAGCGACGAGTTCAAAAAAACGAATTACGACGCTGGACTCAAGCAGGGCGTTGAGTATCTAGTCGCCATAGCCGAACGATTTCCGATCGGCGAGGCTGTACCAGCAAAAGTGAAACCACAGCCAGGCACTAGACTTACAAACGCCGCACCACAAGCTGTCGCACCAAGAAATCAGGGTGGGTCAAGTCTCATGACACTTCTACTTGTCGGCTTGGGGATCGTGATTCTGGTGAGTGTCGTTCGAAGTTTCTTTGGAGGCCGATCCTACGGAGGCGGCGGAACTGCGTTGGGCCGAGGCCCCGGCTATGGCGGGGGCGGTGGAGGGGGCGGCTATGGCGGTGGCCCAGGATTTGGCGGGGGTGGTGGAGGAGGAGGGTTCTTCTCTGGCATGCTGGGTGGTTTGGGTGGAGCTGTCTTGGGTAATTGGGCATACGACAAACTCAGCGGACACGGGCAGAGCGACCATTCCACAGGGCTGGGACAAGGCTCAGAATCAGCAGGTGTCTGGTCAGGATCATCAGGCGAAGAGCCATCCGCCGATGCTGGTCAGTGGTCAGGTGCTGACGATGGAGGCGACTGGGGCCGTCAGGAAGATACCGGTGGATGGTCTGGCGGAGATACCGGTGGAGACTGGTCTGGGGGCGATACCGGTGGTGGCGATTCGGGCGGTGGGGGTGGTGACTGGTGATGAAAAAACATCAACTTTTCACAATTTGACATTGCTGAAATCGCGAAACTCTGGTAGGTATTTAGGGTAGAACTGGCCTGAAACTCAGGCCAGCCTGTGATGCGTGATGTAACGTATCACCTTGCAGTGCTAACTAGTGGCACCCGCCATTATGACAGCATTGAAACACTGCTGAATTCATGTCTCGCCAGGGGGGTTCATCCATGTCGGACGGTTTGCCCGAAGAACAAGGCCCGGATCTGAAAACGCTGCATAAGTTGATTCGGCTGATGCACCGTTATGGTCTGACGGCGATTGATTTGGGCGAAGGTCCGCAAAAGATCCGCCTGCGTCGTGGATCGTTGCAGACTCATGCAACATCGGTTCCAGTCCAGATGGCCGAACCCTCAGCGATGATTGCTGTTGCACCCGTTGCAGTGGCCGCGCCGAAAGTGGCAGAAGCTGAGGCCGTTTATATACGAAGTCCAATGGTTGGAACGTTTTACACGTCGAGCTCACCAGATTCGCCAACTCTTGTGAACGTGGGATCCACGATTCGCAAAGAGTCTACGGTCTGCATCATCGAAGCCATGAAGGTTTTCACCGAAATTCCGGCAGGAATGGCGGGAACGATTACGGAAGTGGTGGTCAAGAATGGCCAGGCTGTAGAATACGGTCAGCCTTTGTTCCGGATCACTCCGAACTGATTCTTCGACCCTGCCTCTCAATTCAAAAACACGTTCCAGGCCGCACCTACGATCGGATCTTTCGAGATGTTCAAACGGATTCTCATCGCAAATCGTGGCGAGATAGCACTTAGAGTCATTCGTGCCTGTCGTGAAATGGGCATTGAATCGGTCGCTGTTTACTCGGAAGCAGACCGTGGTGCCGCTTATCTCGCTCTGGCAGATCGCTCGATCTGCATCGGTGGTGGCCCCAGCGCCGAGAGCTACCTGAATATTCCCAGAATCATTGCGGCGGCCGAAGTGGCCGACGTGCAGGCGATTCATCCAGGATATGGCTTTCTCAGCGAGAATCCTGAATTTGCGGAAATCTGCCGAAGCTGCGGGTTCGAATTCATCGGCCCATCGCACGACTCGATTCGCCGTATGGGTCTGAAGACAGAAGCGAAGATCGTGGCCACGAAGGCCAAGGTTCCTTGCGTACCAGGATCTGACGGGCCGGTTGATACCGAAGCGGAAGCCCTGGTGATTGCCAAGAAGATTGGCTTCCCCGTCTTGATCAAAGCGGCCGCTGGTGGTGGTGGCAAAGGTATGCGGGTGGTGCGTGATGAAGCCGGTTTTCTAAATGCTTACCGCACGGCCAGAGCCGAGGCTGAAGCCTCGTTCCGCAACGCAAGTGTTTACATGGAGAGGTATCTCGACAATCCTCGCCACATTGAAGTTCAGTTGTTGGCGGATCAGCACGGCCACGTCGTTCACTGTTGGGAACGGGATTGTTCGGTTCAGAGACGCCACCAGAAACTGGTTGAAGAATCTCCCAGCCCGGTTGTACCTGAGAATGTCCGGACCAAGATTTGCGAAGCCGCTGTCAGGCTCGCCAAGGCAGTGAATTATCACAACGCCGGCACCTGCGAGTTTCTGTACGATCCAAAGACTCAGGAATTCTTCTTCATCGAAGTCAATGCACGGATTCAGGTGGAGCATCCTGTGACGGAACTCGTTACAGGTCTTGACTTGATCAAGTGGCAGATCAAGATTGCTGCTGGTGAGAAACTGACTTTGAAGCAGTCCGATATCAAGCGAAATGGTCATGCGATTGAGTGCCGGATCAACTGCGAAGATCCGAACGAGAATTTCCGACCATCTCCAGGCGTGATTTCAAACCTGAACATTCCTGGTGGCCCTGGAATTCGCTGGGACAGTCACATCGTGACAGGATATCGTGTTCCCACGAACTACGATTCGATGGTTGGGAAACTTCTGGTCCATGCCGATACGCGCGACGAGGCCATTCGCCGTATGAGTCGGGCTTTGAAAGAGTTGCGCCTTGATGGGATCGCCACAACGATTCCATTCCACCAGATTTTGATGGAAGACGAATCATTTCGGTCAGGGAACTTTGACACCACCTGGCTTGAACGCGAGTTCATGCCCACTTATCGTGACCGAGCGTCGCGCTAACGGAATTCCGAAACTGGCTCAATTTACGCCAGTTCAGGATATAAACTCTAATTTACCAAGGAACTCAGGGATTGACTCTGGTAAATTCCGGTTCCATCGGTTAGTGTAAAAGCCGCTGACACTTCGATCCATAACGCTGGGCATGGTTCCTGGCGAGTGTTTGCAGCAGATATTCGGCAACTCTTTGGAGCTTTGGTTCATCCATGAAGGTTGGATTGCTCACAGGTGGCGGCGATTGTCCAGGTCTGAACGCAGTCATTCGCGCTGTGGTGCAACAAGTCACCAACGCCGGTGGTGAATGCGTGGGCCTGATTGAAGGCTGGCGTGGCTTGGTGAAGGGTATCGCCCGCCCTCTGCACGTCCGCGAAACGGATGAAATCATCGGAATTGGCGGTACGATTCTCGGCTCATCGAGAACCAACCCGTTCAAAAATGCCGAAAACGATGTCGCTGCCGTTCAACATAATTTCCGTGAACTCGGCCTCGACGCTCTGGTTGCCATCGGTGGCGACGACACTCTGGGCGTTGCCTATCGACTTCACGATGAATTCGGCCTTCCCATGGTCGGAGTTCCCAAGACCATTGATAACGACCTTTCAGTCACAGACTTTACATTCGGTTTCGATACCGCTGTAAACATTGTGGTCGATTCGGTTGAAAAACTCCGAACCACTACGGCCAGCCACCGACGGATCATGGTCGTGGAAACGATGGGTCGACACGCCGGCTGGATTGCCTGCTTCTCAGGGATCGCCGTGGGTGCCGATTATATCATGGTTCCAGAAGTACCGATTGATATCGATCACTGCTGCGATGTCCTTCAAAAACGCCTGAATGATGGCAAGAACTATGCCATCGTGGTGGTCTCCGAAGGCGCTAAAATGCCGAACCGCAAGGAAGTTCTGACTTCTCAGGAAACCGATGCATTCGGACACGTCCGGCTCGGCGGGATCGGCCAAAGCGTGGCTGAAATCGTTGAAGAACGTCTCAAACGCGAAACACGAAGTGTGATCCTCGGCCACCTTCAGCGTGGTGGGCCGCCAAGTGCTTACGACCGCGTTCTGGCCACTCGGCTCGGCCTGGCCGCTGGCGAACTGGTTCTCAAGAAGCGTTTCGGAACCATGGTCGCTCTATCTGGCACCAAGATTATCGAGACCACTTTGAAGGCTGGTGTGGCCGCCTCCAAGACTTTGGATCTGACCTACTATTCCGAAGCCTCCGCCTTCTTTAAGTGATTTACACGTAAGTCACTTTCTAAGAACAACTTCAGGCGGTTTGGGCGTTGCCTCAAACCGCTTTTTTGATTTCACCGGAGCACCAGGAATTGATGAAACCGTCGTGGCTGGATCTCTCAGAACTGGAGCGTCGTGATTGGCTTAAAGCCAATGGTCAGCCCAGTTTTCGTTCAGGCCAGATTCGCAAATGGTTTGTCGACCGCCGCGCCGAATTGTTTCAGCAGATGACCGATCTGCCAAAAGATTTACGTGATCGGCTCGATGCCGAATTCCGCTTGTTTACCCTTAAAAAAGCCAACCTTCAGACATCGTCGGACGGCACCCAGAAGCTGGTGCTTGAGGACGACGAAAGCGGCCGCATTGAATGCGTGCTCATGCCTGACGAGGATCGCGTTTCGATCTGCATCAGCTCACAGATCGGTTGCGGCATGGGCTGTGTGTTCTGCGCCAGCGGTCTGGGTGGCTTGAAACGTAACCTCTCCACTGGAGAGATTATCCAGCAGATTCTGATTCTCCGGAACTTGTTGCCTGAGGAATCCACTGTAAGCCACATTGTGGTCATGGGGATGGGCGAAAGTCTGGCGAATCTGGATCAACTGATGCCTGCTCTGGACTGGATTTGCTCAACGGATGGCTTGCATATCAGTCAGCGAAGGGTCACGATTTCGACGGTGGGCTTGCCTGATAAAATCCGCAAACTGGCCGATATGGGCCGGCAATATCCGTTAGCAATTTCACTCCATGCTGCGACTCCGAGCCTGCGCGACGAACTCATTCCAGTGAATCAGCGAGTCGGGCTTCAAGCTGTGATGGATGCAGCCGATTATTATTTTGAAAAGACTGGCCGACAGATCACTTACGAATATATATTGTTGGGAGATGTGAACGACAGGCCTGAAGATGCTCTGGCCTTGGTCAGACTTCTCAGAGGTCGTAAAGCGCACGTCAATCTGATTCCCTACAATCCTGTGGAAGAGCTTCCGTGGAAAGGACCTGGAATGCCGAATGTGATGGCATTTCGAGACCAGGTCAAAACCGGTGGAGTCAGCGTGACGATCCGCAAACGCAGAGGCCGCGACATTGACGCAGCCTGTGGTCAATTGCGTCGCCAAATGGACAAGAAATCGCTTCAAGTGCTGAATTGATAACGGTCTATTTATAAAAAAAGGCTGTTGGTGATGCACGACCAGAACACCAATCAGAACCGAATCCTGGCTGATCTGGCCGAAAAAGAGGTCATGGCAGCGGTTCAGGCCGACGTTTCAGGCGCATTTGAAGAGCTGGTAAGGCTTTATCAAAAGCGAGCCTATCAGGTGATCCACCAAATGGTGGGCTCTCGGGAGGAAGCAGAGGATTTGACTCAGGAGCTATTTTTACGGGTCTTCAAGGCTCGAAAATCGTATCGGCCGGAATGTTTGCTGAGCACATGGATTTTTACCATCGCCCACAACCTGGCTGTGAATCAAATTCGTAACCGGCATAGGAACAAGGCTTTCGGATCACAGAACCTGCCGCTCCCGGGCAATTCATCACAACTGGGCGTGCTGGAACTCAACGCGATATCGGCGGAAGGAACTCCATCAGCCAGAATGCGAAGTGTGGAGCTGTCGCAGATTGTTCAGGAGGCGATTCAAACGCTTTCCCCAGATCAAAGGCTCGCTATCGTATTAAACAAATTTGAAGAAATGTCCTATCAGCAGATCTCGCAAGTGATGGGGCGATCTGAACCAGCTGTGAAGTCGATTCTGACCCGGGCCAGAGCAAATTTAAAGAATCAGCTTGAGGCTTATCTCGAATCTGGGCTAAGGCCATCGTCCAGCGCAAGCCCTTTAAAATCAGATGTTTCTGACTGCAACCTTCCATGAAAACAATCCTGTCCATAGCCCAGGATTTCGCCAGGATTTGTCAGATACGTGCAATCGTCACAGGATTCAGCGAGCTGGTTGCACCCAGTCTCTGTATCGAATGCCAAGGATTTGCTCCAAATGGCTGGTCCTGCACATCTTGCACCAGTCAGGTCGAGTGGTGGACTGACCAATGGTGCCCAGTCTGCGCGAATCCCCCAGACCGTGCACACGCAGCAGGATGTCATTCCGTGAAATTGCCAAAACCGATCGGACCTCAAACTAAATTGCCCTGGGCTCAGACACGTTCGCTGGCGACATATTCAGGATCGATTCGATCGGCTTGCCTGAGTGGGAAAAAAAAGCATGGGAGCTGGCTCTCAGAGTTTTTGACGGATCTGTGGTGGGATCTGCACTCGGAATGGGCCACTAATATTGGTCCATGCTGGATTGTTCCGATACCTCGCCACTGGTCTCGCAGATTTCTCGAAGGTCATGACCCATCAGCGTTTCTATCATCCAAAATGGCTCAGAACTGGATTTCGTCAGGTGGCAAATCCGCAAACTTTTTGAAACGGACGAGGGCGACACCTTACCTCTCGGATCTGTATACTGAAGAGCGATTTAGGGTAACAGACCAGTTATTCAATGTCACAAAGTCAGCGGTTGAAGAGCTTACCAGAATTTCGACCGTGGTTTTGGTCGATGACATTTTGACGACTGGCGCAACCGCAATATCGGCAGCCCGGGCCTTGAAGCTAGCGGGTGCGAAGACCATCTACCTTGCCACCATGGCCCGAACTTTGGAAGCGGAATCATGATCATCAAGCCTGAATCTGTAATGAAAAACGCTCATCGAACGGTTCGAATTGGAACGCGATCAAGCCCTTTAGCCCTTTGGCAGGCAGAGTTTATCCGTGATCGACTCATCGAAGAGCACCCGGGCTTGAATGTCGAGCTGATCAAGATCTCAACAGCCGGAGATCGTGATCGAAATTCGCCCCTGGCGGCTGTGGGTGGCCAGGGTCTATTTACAAAAGAGATTCAACGAGCCTTGCTCGATCAGGAAGTGGACATTGCCGTCCATAGCCTCAAAGACTTGCCCACCTCCCAACCATCCGGCCTGACCCTCGGCGCCATACCTCCACGCGAGCAGGTAGCCGACGCCCTTATTTCACCTAAGCATCTGAAAGTCAATCAGTTACCGCAAGGCGCAAAGGTTGGGACAAGTTCTCTCAGGCGTAAGGCGCAGCTGTTGAATCTCAGGCCTGACCTGATTGTGGAGCCGATTCGGGGGAATGTTGAGACCCGAATGAACAAAGCGATCGAGGGCGAGATGGACGCTGTGATTCTGGCATGTGCTGGGCTTAACCGGTTGGGATTTGATCGAAATATCACGGAAGTCCTTGAGCCTCCAGCGTTTTTGCCAGCAGTAGGTCAAGGGGCATTGGGGGTAGAATGTCGGTCAGACGATGTGGAAACGTGTCAGCTATTGATGCCCTTAAATGACTTGAACACAAGAGCTTCCGTGATTGCTGAACGGCACTTGCTGAGACTTCTGGAAGGTGGTTGCATGATCCCTTTATCTGCTTGGGGTCGAGTGACTTCGGATCATAAGTTCATCCTTTCAGGACGTGTTTTCTCGCTTGATGGACAAACCATGGTGGAGGGAGAAGGCGAGGGGGAAATTGAGGATCCAGAAGCTTTAGGGCAAAAACTGGCCGAGATGCTTTTGAAGCAGGGTGCGGCTGAGATTTTGCGTACAAGTCCTACAGGCGGATGAATCGGATCGGCTTCAGAACATAACGGTCAAACCTCGGAGAACCAAATAACCGAAGTTTGAGGTATCAGGATTTCACACATGTTGGTGCGCGGCACGAGCAATGGGTGTGAAATGGAACCATAGACTGGCGAGATCCATGCGAGCATCGAGCGACATGAATAGCGCGAAGTCTGAACCGAGGTGGACTGGGCCGTGGGTCTTTTTTGTTTCTGTGCTGACCCCCACATCGGCTTGGATGCTTCACACGGTGAACCCGGATATGGTGGCCTGGTATTTGGGAATGATGGCTTGGCTGACGATGACCCCTGAACGAAGGCCTCGCCTGTTTGCAGCCAAGCCGGCGGCGACAGCGTCAGGAGCATCTCAATCAACGCCCACAATTCCACCTGCGAACTTACCCCAAAGGGGTTTAGCACTTTCCTCGCAAGTGATTCAGGAGACATCGGAAACGGACTCAAATCCTCCTGAGACCGGTACTGGCAAAGCGAAGAAGCCGAGAACAAAGGCACGCAAGCCGAAAACGGTGACCCTGGCCGAGATGAAAATGCTGACTGGTGGGGCAGATCGAGCGATGGTCTGGTCGCAGGTAGGGCCAGGAAAATTTGTACGCCAGCCGGGTGAGGATGGATCGGAAAGCGATGGCGATGGCAATGGTTCGAGCGAATCGAATGCATCGAACTCGAGTTCTGGTATGGTGATAGAGGCTGTGGCATCGAACAGCGTGATTGTCGAGTCGCAAGCTCAGGCTTGATTTCGATATTTTTTTAGAGAACGAAGCTGAAAAGCGATCACCCTACAGGAACAAAGCGGCCCATGTAGGGTGGGGTGAAGCCCACCTTTCTTACGAATGATCGGATAAATCGACGTCATCCGTTCGCTCCACGAATGATCGAATAAATCGACGTCATCTGTTCGCTCCACGAATGGTGGGCTTCCCCCCACCCTACAGGAACAAAGCGGCCCGGGCGTCTCGACCTAATGACTTCAGCCTGTTATGATTAGTAAGGTTTGATTGCATCAGAGTTCCATAAACTGGTATCCAAACATATGCCCCGCGAGATCGCGGAAAATTCGATTTTCTGGAAAGACACGCTTGAGCACCACTTGCTGACGGTCGAGCAATTGGACCGATGTCTCACAGACATTCCGGAAGAGAAACAGACCTCTGACAAGATCGACAATCGGCTGGCACGATTGGCCATCCACCATGGATTTCTAACACTCTGGCAAGCCCAGCGCGTTCTAACCCGCCGTACAGCCAGTCTTTTCATTGAAAAATATTTACTCATAAACACGCTTGGTCAAGGTGGGATGGGCCGCGTTTTTCTGGCACGAGATCGGCGGTTGAACCGCTTGGTGGCGATCAAGGTGCTGAATCCTGATCGAATCAACCACGAACGATCCCTTGCACGCTTTGAGCGAGAGGCTCAGGTGGGTGGGCAGGTTCAACACGAAAATCTCGTACGTATCTACGACGTAGGCATTTACAACCAGTCTCCCTATCTGGTGATGGAATACATTGAAGGGCCAACAGTGGCCGAGTTGATTGCCCGACATGGCAGACTTGATGTGGCACAGTCGGCCCGGATTGGTCGCGATGTGGCTTTAGGGCTACAGCATCTGGCCGAAAAAAAGATGGTTCACCGCGATGTGAATCCTCGCAACATCTTGATTGATATGGAAGGCCGTGCCAAACTGACCGACCTTGGGCTGGCGATTTTTGAGGAGCAGGAAGCCCAGGTAACCAACGAGGGGTCGACCGTTGGCACCTTCGACTATATTTCGCCAGAGCAGGCCAGGCATTCTCATGGAGTGGATATACGAAGCGACTTATACTCTTTAGGATGCTCGCTTTACCATATGTTAAGCGGTCAGGTTCCATTTCCTGCCGGGAGTCTGCCTGAGAAGATTTATGCACACCAGGTGCGTGAGCCAGAACCGATCAGGAATCTGGTTCCAGGGCTTTCGCGAGAGATGGCAAAAATCATCAATATTTGTCTGAAGAAAAAGCCTGAAGAGCGATTCGAAACGGCGAAAGCGTTGGCAGAAAGACTTGGCCCACTGGTTACTGGCGAGGCATTGACAGGCACATCTGAACTTTCAAAAACGACTTCGATCGAAATGCCTGTCAGTTCTGTGAACGACCCCAAAGAGGGGTGGAATCTGGCTGACAAAGAGCGTTCGTGGCACGGTGAAAACTCGGAACGAAATCGAGTGGTTGGAAGCAGCGCAGATCCTGATGCAATTCAGATCGACCTGGGAGCGGATTCGCTAGAGCTACCATATCGGGCGGATGGCAAGCGAAAGACGGCTGAAAAACGGTTTAAAACTGGGCGTAACCCCATATTTGCAATAGGTTTCAGCCTTCTGACATTCATTGCGATCCTGTTAGGAACGATTTGGCTGGCCAGAACTGAACTTCGGTCAAGCCAAGGGCAGACTGATGCTGTCACATCGACAGAAGCGACTGCCAGAACAAAACTGACAGCGGCTCAGAAAGCGCCTGAACCTGCTTTTACCAAAGGGATAACGATCCGTTATGCGGATGGCCAGGATGAGTTCATGGACGATCTGACGGAGGCCGTCAGACGCGTGTCAGGTAAAAAGGCAGAGATTCTGGTGGAGGATCGGGATCAGCCTTGGGTGTGGACGGTGACCGACAGTTCTCCAATCGCTGGAACCCGTTTAAAAATAAGCGGTAAGGGCAAGGATCTTCCCAGAGTGATTCTTGATCTTTCGAAATCCACAAAAGGGTTGCAGGTCAGGGCTGATTCGAGTCTTGACTTCATCAATCTTTTGATTGAATCGAGGGGCCAGAGCACAGGATCGCCACTGGTCATGTCGTATGGGGAACTGACGATCGAGAAATGCCGATGGATTCTGCGCGAAACCGAAGCCGGTGCCAGAACAGGATTCCAGATCAGTGCAAGGCGATTTCGTCTCAGAGACACGTGGGTTCATGGGTTTACTCCAGCGATTGATGCCCAGATTTTGCAGGATACGGAGATCGAAATCCACGATTGTCTTTTGACTGAAGCTCTTGATACGCCAGCCAAATCGAAAGAAAAGGCCCGCCCATTGGCCCTGATTAGCTTGAATCTCGCAAAGCTGAATCTGAATCGTGCGAGGGTTGGATTCAATCACTTAAGTCTTATAGGTGAGAGACTTATCGAGATACGTGGTGATGTAACGAACCAGAAAGTGGCTCTGGAAGCATCGCGGTGTCTCTTTAAGGGAAGCGATTTATTGAATGTTAAAAGTCCTGTGATCCCTGAGGAATTACCCGTACGCTGGACGGGCGACAACAACCTGTTTGACGTGAGTGAATCGTATTCAAAGGATCCATCTAAAGCCATTCCATTAAAGACTTTGAAAGAGTGGTCACAAGTGGTTTCAGAGGTAGACTCTCAGGAACGCAAAGTCAGGCTTGCGAACCCAAGTTCACAGGCTCCGTCTCCGAGCGATTTTGAGCCTCGTCAGAGAGCGGATCGCGAATTTGGGGTACGGTAAGAATCAGGCCGAAAACAACTTCCGGTTTTTAGGCCAATCGTGGCCAAGCAGAACTTGGCTGTTATCTAGCCGGACTTGTCGCTAGCTTGGTTCATTATCTTCTGCGAACCGGGGGCTAGCGCCCGGCGGCTAGATTCAAACACTCAGGTTATTAATCTTCCGCGAACCGGGGGCTAGCGCCCGGCGGCTAGGTTAAAACCAAGAAACCGATGGCTAGCGCCTCTTACCTAGCCGGTCTTGGCGCTAGCCCCA
>Ga0208720_1000085_pt1 | contig 24574 bp, 15 predicted proteins | sample LakMenEpi20Apr10_FD_150716 | JGI IMG/M metagenome (GOLD analysis project Ga0208720, IMG submission 150716) | Freshwater microbial communities from Lake Mendota, WI - 20APR2010 deep hole epilimnion (SPAdes) | ecosystem: Environmental > Aquatic > Freshwater > Lake > Epilimnion/Euphotic zone ...
CTTTTGTGCTCCAGAGGAGACTCCTATTTAATAGGTTTGTCCTCTGGACATCCACGAACCCTAAACCTTTGATATTTTGGGCTTTAGAGGAGACTCTATACCAAAATACCCCATTTATAAGGCTTGAGTAGGCACTAGCCACGGTTGATTAAAATTGCAAACCGCAAATCATCCTCGACATGATCCTATGCGGTTTGCCACTCCAATTCTCGATTGAGCAGATACGACTGGTTGTCGTCAGGGTCGATGCATACCAGAGTCACCCAACCGTTGCCGAAGAGTTTCTTCAAGACGTCCTGAGAATGGATGATCGAATCCAAGGTCGATCGCTGGGCGTACACAACAGTCAGTAAACGCAACGGGTCGTGATATGGCTCGTCGTCGGCAGCAAAGACGGATTGAAGTGGCAATCCGTGCATCAGGTCACTGGCATTGCCCTGCATGACTCCAATCTTGCCAGTGACGTTGTGTGTGATCTTGCTGCCTGCTCCATATGCAACATTGTCCAGCGTAGAGAACAGATACTGGCTGTTAATCCATTGCGCTACAACCATCGGCGCGGTCAGAATCGTAGTCAGGAATTTGCCTGCCGGATCCGTTTTCCAGTCGTAGGAATGCAGGAATGAGCGGCCTTCCAGGTTGAGCGATCGGGTGAGCCCTCTTGGCCCGATAATGAAGGCGGCGTTCCGAGCCAGACCCCATTCCGGCCTGACTTCTGCCCAGTCGATACTCCTCCGTTTGGTCTCTTTCGCTGCTGATGCGTCACTCAATTTCAGTAGGCCAAAATTTCCGGCCCGCGTTTTTGAGTTCTTGATTCCTGCCTTGGCAAGGCTGGCTCGCAAGCTCTCCAGTTGTTCTTGATCCTGTTCGGAAAGTTCGTTCGGATGGTAGATTTCAACGTGATCCGTTGTCGTGTCGTGCTCGGCAGCCACAAATAATGTGTCAGTAGGGATTTGGAGTCCACGATCCGCCAGCATCGACCGTACCTCATGGCGATTCAGAATGGCTGCAAGGATTCGAGCGTTTCCGCCCCCATGGTTTCCACCGCAAGCACCGCAGTCCAGAGCCGATGCATAGGCGTTGTTCGTTGTGCTGCTCCCATGTCCGCAAAATACAATTAACGGAGCCAGATTGTCGGTTAGCCCCATCATTCGAAGCGCAGATTCCGCATAGTCCGCCTGCTGAATCAGAGTGATATCATCCAGCAAAGGTTCCGTTTGAATATGCGGCAACAGAGTCGCAGATACTTTTTCTGACAATTTCGATCCTGGGACCAGTAAAGGCTTAAGCATGCGTGTCAGCATCTTCAGCCCAAGCCAGGGGCCGATCATTTCAACCAATGCAAACGGAGTCGCGAAATTGTATTTAAGCCACTGATAAAAATCAGAGGGGATCTGTCGCAACGATCGCACCCGCTTATGGCGCCTGACATGGGCTGAATCCGATTCCAAAATGTGCTCACAGACCACATGGCTGGGTTTGATCAAGACAGGACACGAATCATGCGGCTGATCTTCGTCATAAGCCTTCACACGGACTGGGAGACCAAAAAAGCCTGCAAATCCGAGAGTTTCGTAGTGGCCTTGTGCCTCGATTGCTCGCCGAAATGGCTCTGAGCGAACGTCTATACAAAACACGAGTTGAGCATCCGCTCGTTTCAGACTGCTTGTTGACACAATCGTTTTTGCCTGAGGAAGCAGCCGATTTAGCAGCATTTCCCGATATAGAGTTTCATTGTAACGCAGATCTATCAGGTATGATGGGGTGACCGAATCACTTGATTCTGTGACTGAGGCTTCTGGCCACAGAATTTGGGTCAGAATCAGTCGGACTGCAACGAACTCAACCAGCGTTGCAGGCCGTTTCGAGCGATCCGAGGAACACTCCCAGTTTTCTTTCCATTTTACGTAGCCAGCCCAGCCTGCTAAGGCTGCGAGTGACTGTCGAATGAATGAGACTTGCTGATTCTTCGGAATCCTAAGTTGGTTGAGGCTTTCGGAGATCGCATTTTCCGGAGATTCCGGCAACGAGGCCAGCAAAGCTTTGGCAGCCTTAGACCGATTCAGTTTTCTGTCATATTGGGCCAGCTCTCTAAAGGCATGGTAAAAGCCAAGGTCTCTTCCAGGCATTCTGATAATCGCCTGACCTTCGTCGAAGTAGGCGGAACACCATTTGATGAGCTCCCGGTTCACGCACTCAAACCCAGCGATGTCGCTGCTTTCGCAATTGCGCTGCCGCTTGGCTTCAATCACTGCCTGCTCGAAGGGCAGGTGCTCAAGTCCCTGCAAAGGGTTCACAGCGATGAAGGTTTTTAGAGGCCAGACCGGGGCTACCACATCTGCAGCTCTAGCGACAAGTTCCTTGATCATATCGGTTTTCATCCTGGCGATCTTTTCCTTGGTTTCATCACGGGCATTACAAAGTCGTTCATAGAACCCGCTTTTTCAGGATTGGTAAGTGGTTCTGGTTGCGCTGACAGTCGATGGGTGCGGTTGGCTGGCATTCAAGGCCGCCATATAAAGTCGCTTCCACCAGTTTTGGGTTTGAAGCCTGGTCGGCAGGTTGAGGATCATGGCCATCCAGGCCAGCACGATCACGACAAAACCAATGAAATAGATTGCGTCCATTGGTACTGGCATTGGGGTATGGATCGGCGTGAGGGCCGATTCAATCAGGCGTACGTTTAAGCCATAGAGCGAGCCTGCGGCGATGCCTGTCAGGAAAGTCCCAGCAGTGCGCAAGATGGTCATTGGTTTGTTGAGCAATCCGATCGCCAGTTGCGTGGTCGCCATGAACGCTAGCAGGATCATCATGCAACTAGTGTTGGCGAAGCTGAGATCGGTTTCGCTTGTCACTCCAAACGCCAAGGCTCCTATCGCCCCCGAACAGCAGGCGACGGCAATTCGCAGTGGTGATAAGTGGGTGGTCATAGAGATTCGCTTCTCTTGCAAGACCGAGCCAGCATTCAGGAAGAGATAGGCTTTAAAGATTCCATGCCAGACGAGATGCGAAAATGCCGGTGCGAACAGGCCCATTCCGCATTGCATGAGCATGAAGCCCATCTGTCCGATTGTTGAACAAGCCAGCATCCGTTTAATATCCGTTTGAAGCAGCTTCCAGAAGCTACCAGCCACTGCCGTAATCAGCCCGGCCACAAACATGCCATGCATCAGTAAAGGCTGGCTGGCATAAAGTGGAGCGAAACGCACAATCAGGAAGCCTCCACCGTTAATGACCCCTGCATGCATGAGCGCGGAGACAGGCGTTGGTGAGTTCAGCGATGAGTTAAGCCAGCGATGGAAGGGCCAAATGGCAGACTGGGTCATTGTTGCAATCGTGATCAGGAGTAAGCCGCAAAAAAACCTGAGTCGTCCGATTGTCTGCCCCTGATATGATTTCGCTGATCGATGCTGTACCAGTGTTTTCGGCCAGTATCCAGAATCCCGAACCTAGGAATATGAAACCGATGCCGAAGTTTTTGAGCGCAATAAGCCCAGAATTTCGGGCGGCAACCCACCGTGCTTTATGGATCATGAGCCTGATCAGCAAAAGGTTGCTGGATGTCCAGGCGATGAGCATCACGAGAAGATGGTCAGCAAAAACCATGCAAAGCACGCTGGCTCCGAGAAGCAAGACGCAGAGATGATGGGAAAGCTGATTTCTGTCACCAGCGAGATAACGCCTCGAATAGGCCGTCACATTGGCGACGACGAAAAGGATCAATCCTGCCATGACCCAACCGAGGCTATCGGCTCGAAACAGGCCTGAATCAGGTACGCGAAACAAGGGCATTTGAACTCCTTTTATGAAATGTCGAGGTTTCTTGTCAGCCACGATTGACAGAATATCCGTCGTAATGGTATTTGTAAAATTGATAGTTCTCATCGGTCCGATCAGTTTTTCAAATAGGAAACAGGCATGCCGTTTTATGTCGATACCTTGCAGCTCAAGAGCTTTGTGGCCATAGCCGAAACCGGGACCTTCGGTCAGGCTGCCGCGAGTGTCAACCGGACTCAGTCGGCGCTGAGCTTACAAATCAAGAAACTGGAAGAGCAGCTTGGTTGCGAACTTTTTGACCGGACTGGCCGCAGGGTTGTTCTGACTCCAGAGGGCGAGATTTTCCTCGGTTACGCCAAGCGGATCATTCAACTTCAGTGGGAGGCTTTCAGCCGTCTCAGGGAGCCAGCTGTGGAGGGTGAGATACGATTCGGAACGCCCGAGGACTTTGCAACGCATTATCTTCCGGAAGTGCTCGCCAGATTCCGGCAAAATCACCCGCGTGTTCAGCTGAATGTGGCGTGTGATTTGACCCTCAATCTCATCGACGGCTTTCATCGGGGTGAGTATGACGTGATTCTGGTCAAACGCGATCCTCAGAGGGTCAAAGGTGGAACAAAGGTATGGCGGGAACCGCTGGTCTGGGCCGCAGTTGACGGTTATGAACCAGGAGACCGGTTATCGCTTGTCCTATCACCTCAACCTTGCATTTACAGGGCGCGAGCACTAGCTGCCCTCGATCGAGCAAAGCGAAGCTGGCACATCAGTTACACCAGCCCAAGTCTGGCGGGTAATATTGCGGCCGTGAAAGCGGGTCTTGGGATTACTGTCCTGCCAGAGCACATGGTTCCCGCCGGTATTCACCCGGTTCGGAAGGAAGTGAAATTACCTCATTTGGCAGACGCTGAATTGGCCCTGAGCAGACGCTGAATTGGCCCTGATAAAAAAAGACGAATTGTCAAAGGTGGCGGAAATGTTTGCTGAATACATTGTACAGAGCTTGGAGCATATCCAGACGTAGCCGCTCAACCGGTTTCCAACGTCCAACAAACCAGTTGGATTTGAACTGGATAAAATGAGGGAATTCTCGTTTCATCTCATCGACGTGGCAGTCGGGCGGTGTGAGTGATCCAATATCAAGTCCGAGTCGACGGGCAAGTGAGGATCGAACCTGGTCAAGATCAAGGATTTCGCCCTCGATCTCGCTCGTTTTCAGAACATCCTGAGTCAAGGTCCTGAAGGCAGCTTCCTCGCGGAGCCGAAAGCCCAGCCCTTCCATCCTGCCTATGAGCCTGCCCTGACGGTGACGCACCGCCGCAAGCTGGCTGGTGAGCACCTCAGTATCCCAATAAAATCTGGGCCAATCTTCACGTTCGTGGATGTACATGTTTTAATCTCCGCATAGCCTGCGGTGATAATGTCTGTTATTCTCCGCAAGTACAAGAATTTTCAACGTGATCTGAAATCTGATATTTGAGTCTGCGTATTTGGACAGAGCCCGACGACATTTCGTAATTCCAAAATTGATAGAATGTTATGTAGGGCATGTCCCCTGACATGGCGGGCTTTGGCTTTGATTGAAAGGCTAAAACCCAGCCCGGTCAAGGGGGCCGGGCCGACAGAAATCCCGGCGGTCACTCAATACCCGTCTCAGCCCCCAGCCATTCCGATGGGAAGAATGTGTAAGCCAATATTCCTATCACGACAAAGGCCAATATCAAAGACATCGTGAAAATAATGGGCCTCCATGGGAAATTTTCCCAGTAGTTTCTTCGTTTCCATTGGTTCAACGTCGCTGATCTGGAATCGAATATGTAATTCGACTCGTCATCCTCGTCCTGCATGGCCGCTTGCTCTGCCAGCTTTCGCAAGAGCGGACTCACTTCCACCTTCTGCGGCTTTTTAGGCTCGACAGCAGCTACAGTTGTCGCGGTTGTCTTGACTGAAGGCTTGGCCTTGGCGTTTTTCTTGTCCGACGCATCTTCGTCCTCATCCACAGGTGCCAACGAAATGTTGTCCAGATTCACACCTGCCAGATTCGACGGACCGGTCGCTACCCAGGCTGGGGTTTCGCGAATCTCATCCAGTGTGGATAAGGCTTCAAACCTTGTCGCAGAATTCCCCAGAAAACTGTCCGCACGAAATGAGTCATGCGACCCACTCGCCAAATCCTGTTCGATCGTTTCTAGAAGCTGAGCCACCAGCATGGCAGACGATGGACGTGCATCCGGCTCTTTTTCAAGAAGTTTCAGAATCAGGTTCGATAAACGTGGCGGAATCTGTGGATTGTGCTCATTTGGTGGAACGGGTTGATCTATGGAGAGGCTTCTCAGGATCGCCAGATTGTTCGAGCCCCGGAATGGAGGCTTCCCGGTCACCATGCGGTAAAGCACTGTTCCCAAAGAGAATAAGTCGCTCCGTCCATCCAGATTCAAGCCCGCTGCCTGCTCTGGCGACATATAAGCAGGCGTACCGAGAATCACGCCTGTCTGGGTGATATTCGGATCAGCTGAGTCAGAGATTCGGGCCAGACCAAAATCGAGAATCTTAACCCGGGAACGAATCGTTTCGAGCCAAATGTTTGATGGCTTGATGTCACGGTGGATCAAGTTGCAGCGATGGGCCGCATCCAGTCCTTCGGCAATCTGGCGGCTGATGCGAACTGCTTCCAAAGGCTGGATGATCTTATGTTTACGGATTAAATCTTCGAGGGTTTGGCCTTCCAGATATTTCATGACAAGGTAAGGGACACCGTTGTGATCGCCGACCTGATAAATCGTCACGATATGGTCGTGGTCGATGGCCGCAGTCGCGCGGGCCTCAAGAATGAATCGCTGGCGCGAAGATTCGTTCTCGGCAATCGAACGCTTCATCACCTTTAGTGCCACGGAACGATGCAAATTTGCGTCCCAGGCAAGGTAGACCACACCCATCCCACCTTCGCCCAGAATCTTGGAGATCCGATATTCCCGCAGACGACCAAGTTCATCGGCCGATTCCGGCTGGTCGAGCGTCCCAGCCTCTCTCTTCAAAATCATCGAAGGAGTCGGTTTGACTTTTTTCTGAGGCTGAGCTTCGTTATTTAAGTCCACGCGTGAAACCACTTCTTTTGGATGGATCGATGAAGACCGTTCGGTGATGGATTGTCTGAAACTGGAACCGGAACCGGAATCGAAACGGTGCGTCTTGTATCTTTGTGTAAGGCCGTTCGAATATTCACGAAATCGCTAAAATACGCTCAATCTCGTATTCTCACGATGCATGTGAACAATCGCTTGCCTTGATACGTTTATCGATTTCACGTCGGTAGAATCTAGCCGACTTATGACTTGAGTTTTGATTTTAATATATCACACGCGTCAAGTGTTACGTTTTTTTACAGCCTCAGAATCTTTTTTCGATGACCTCGATCCACTCAGGTTCAAAAAGCCCGAGAATAATTCTCCGGGCGAGCGAAGTTTGCCAGCCAAACTAACCCGCAGCGCGAGCAAGGGCCGCACCAGAGATTCGCCAGGCCAGACTAAGAATCAGCCCGGAAAAAACTTCCCGTCTTTAAAACTGCTAGTGCTCCGTCAAGTCAAGATTGTTGGGTAGGCGGGCGGCACCAGGCATGTCCTCTGGACATCCATAAACCCTGAACCCGTGATCTTTTGGGCTCCATAGGAGACTCCTATTAACAGGCATGTCCTCTGGACATCCATAAACCCTGAACCAGTGATCTTTTGGGCTCCATTAGGAGACCCCTATTAACAGGCATGTCCTCTGGACATCCATAAACCTCGGAACCCGTGATCTTTGTGCTCCAGAAGAGTTTTGCTTGCTGATCCAGACCAACGAAAGCCCATTTTTGCTGACCACTGAAAATTTTGATCTCATTCAAAACCTATGTCAGATTATCAAACGCGTTATGAGCCAGACTCTGACTTTTCGCTATTCAATTCTGTCAAATCCGGATATGTTGATGTACCTGGACTTATGATGATTGGGTTGTGATCGTGTCTGGGGTGATGGAGAAGTTGAATGCTGGATCAGGAACTTTCCGCTGCGATTGATGCTGTTCGCAAGGCCGCTCTGTTTTGTCATAAGATTCGTACTGAAAAGCGTATAAGGCCATTAGTAAAGCTCGACGGAAGCCCTGTCACCAACGCCGACTTCGGCAGCCAGGCAATTATCGTGAACTCTCTGAGGAGCATCTTCACAACCGATCCCATCATGGCTGAAGAAACCGCTACAGTGACCGATTTTCAAGCAAGCCATGAATTTACATCCGAATTGCTACACGACCTGGACTTGGCCAAAGCCGCGTTTCCGACCATCGAAGTCCTCGTCAATACCATCAATCGTGACCCTTTCGATCCCAACGCCTCAGACGCGATCACCGATTCATGGCGCAACCGTTATTGGGTGATCGACCCAATCGATGGTACAAAAGGTTACCTGAAAGGTGGCCAATATGCAGTCGCTCTTGGACTGATCGAAAATGGAGAAGTCACTGTGGCCGTTGTGGCCTGTCCGGAATTTGTGATTCCCGGCCGTCACGAACATGGCTGGATTCTGTTCGCCCAACTGGGTAAGGGTGCTTTTGCAGTCCCTCTGAACGAAGATTCTGAACCCGTCGCAATTCATGTGCGTGCCAATCAGCCTGATGAACTTCTCAGTATGTGTGAATCGCTCAATCACAGCCCTCATGGAACGAGCGGTCAGGTCGCAGCCAGCCTCGGTATTCCCGACCAGAATATTTCCAAGATGGATAGTCAGGCCAAATACGCGGCTGTGGCCTGCGGAATTGCCGACATGTACCTGCGTCTACCAACCTCAGCCTCATATCGTGAGGCTGTGTGGGATCATGCGGCAGGCGTCCTGATCATCACAGAAGCTGGCGGAACAGTCACAGACATCGACGGCCAACCACTGGCCTGGACCGACTCACGCAATTGGGATGGCAACCATCGGTTTGCCCACGGTCGGGGCGTGGTGGTCACAAACGGTCAAGTGCATCAGACTGTCCTGAACGCGATACGCAATGTCTTGAACGACTCAAAGGATTAAGCTTTTATGAGAATTTTAGTCGTTGGTGGAGCCGGTTACGTTGGCAGTCACTGCCTCCGGCACTTGATCGCAAATCGCAATGAAGTATGGGTTTATGATAACCTGAGCCAAGGCCATGCCGTCGCCGTTCCTGAGGGACGGCTGATTGTTGGCGATTTGCTGGACACGGACAAATTGATCGAGACCATGAAGCAGCACGACATTGAAGTCGTGATGCACTTTGCCGCCAAAGCGCTGGTTGGCGAGAGCGTTGTCAGGCCTGATATCTATTATCGAACAAATGTGACAGGCACGCTCTCCCTGCTGGATGCCATGGTAGCATCAGACGTGAAGAAGATCGTTTTTTCGAGCACCTGTGCTGTCTTCGGAGTCGTTCAACCACCGATTACCGAAGATCTCCCCAAAAATCCAATCAATCCATACGGCTTTACCAAGCTGGTGATCGAGCATGCACTGGCAGATTATGCCGCCGCTTTTCAGCTTGAAGCCGCCGCCCTGCGCTATTTCAACGCCTGCGGAGCAGCCTCGGATGGCTCGATTGGTGAGGATCATGACCCGGAAAGTCACCTGATTCCGATCGTTCTCCAGGTGGCCTTGGGGCAACGTCCGCATGTCCAGATTTTCGGCACAGATTACCCAACTGCCGATGGTTCGTGCGTGCGCGACTACATCCATGTGGAAGATCTGGCAGATGCCCACTTGCGAGTCTTAAGCCACTTAAAGCCAGGTCAGCTTGTGGATTACAACCTGGGCACAGGTGTCGGGGTGAGTGTCCGCGAAGTGATTGAAGCGGCTCGACGCGTCACAGGGCACCCGATTCCAGTGATTGAATCCGACCGCCGTCCAGGCGACCCAGCCGTTCTGATGGGCGATCCCACGAAAGCACTTAAAGAACTGGGCTGGTCGGCCAAGTTTAAGGACATTGAGCCTGTGATCAAGTCGGCCTGGGCGTGGCATCAGGCCCATCCATCGGGCTTCCAGAAATAATCTGGAAGCCGTCTAATAAGAAGTTCTTACGTTGCTTTTTTGATTCCAAAAATGCTAAAAAGAGTTGTCCCGATGCGCATCCTCACGGTTGGCCATTCTTATGTGGTCTCAATGAATCGAAGGCTAGCCCGCGAATGGGCTTTGGCAGGGCATGAAGTCACTGTCGCCGCCCCCGACTTTTATCATGCAGACCTCAGGCCGATGCATTGCGAAACGGGCGAGAATGAGCCATTTGAATTGGTGGAAATTCCAGTATCGGGGACTCGCCATGTGCATATATTTCGATATGGTAGAAAGTTGCGCGACACCCTAAGGACTGGTCGGTTTGATGTTGTTCATGCCTGGGAAGAGCCGTTCATTTATTCGGGATTTCAGATTGCCCGATGGTCACCAAAGGATTCAGCATTGATTTTTTCCACTTTTCAGAACCTCCCCAAGCGATATCCTCCGCCATTTTCATGGTTCGAACAATATTCACTGCGTAAGTCGTCTGGTTGGACAGGTTTTGGACAAACCATTGTCGATAATCTGAAATCCCGGACGTACTATCAGGACAAGCCTTGGGTGGAAATCCCGCTTGGAGTCGATACCGAAGTCTTTCGGCCCGATCAGGAATCGAAACCACTTGAATTCAAAAAACTGAATTGGCCTCAAAATGATGTGCCAGTCATAGGTTACGTTGGGCGATTCGTCGAAGAAAAAGGTCTCAGGCATTTGATGAAAGTGCTGGACCAAATTCAAGGCCCAGGCAATCGCTGGAGAGCGATCTTTGTGGGTGGCGGCCCTTTGGAGCAAGAGCTCCGTGATTGGGCTGGAAATTATGGAGACGAAGTGGTGAAGATTCTCACCGGCGTTGCCCATAATCAGATACCTAAGCTTTTGAATATACTCGATATATGTGTTGTTCCATCGCAGACCATGCCACATTGGCAGGAGCAGTTGGGAAGGATTCTGATCGAAGCGATGGCAAGCGGAGTGCCCGTGGTGGCTAGTCGGTCGGGTGAAATCCCATTCGTTCTCGGATCAGGTGGGATTGTCCTTACGGAAGATTCAGTAGAGGAATGGGTTAAGACGTTAAACGAGTTGCTCGATAAGCCCGATTTCAGAGCCAGAATGGCAAGTTGTGGCCTTGCAAGGATCCATCAGAAATTCGAATGGAGAGAGGTAGGACGCCGGTTTTTGAACTTTTTTGAAGAGGTCCGCGACCATTCCTGAACCCACCACTTTGACCTGTTCAAATGGGCCAATTTTGGTAACTTGAACCAATCAAATCGAGAGGTCACGGCCATGGATGGCGTTCAAAACAAAGGTTGGCCTGAAACTCGGCTCCATGAGTGTAAGTGGTTTTATTGGTTCGTCTTAAGTGCATGTTTTATGACCTCTGGCTGCAGTCATGCCCCGTGGATGTGGGCCCATCGAACGAATGATCCTGCGCGGATGGCAAGATTGCGTCAGGAGATATCGCTGGCAGATACTGCGACAGAGTCCGGAGATTTCCTCACGGCTCAGGCTCATTTAAAACGAGCCATTGAGCTAAATCCAAAATCTATTGAAGGTTATGTAAGACTTGGCCGGGTCCAGAATCAGTTGCTGGCATGGGCTGATGCCAAAGCCACTTGGGAAAAAGCTTCAAAACTCGATAAAAACGATCCGACAGTCTGGGCCGGACTGGCGGAGGCGGAAACGGCTCTGGGAGAGTTCGAACCTGCCGTCAAACACTTGGTGACCACCATTGACCTGGCTCCTCAAAAAGCCGAGCCGCACCTGAAACTTGGAGAGCTTTACGAAGCTCAGGGACGCACCGGCGAAGCGCTTCAGTCCTATCTCGATTGCTTGAATATCGAAGTGGATCACGCGATCGCTCTCATGCGGGTGGCCCGAATTCAGCGTGAACGTGGCCAGCCAATGCAAGCCATTGTGAGGCTGAATCGGGTTCTGGATCTGGCTCCGGATCAACCGGATGCTCTATTGCAACGAGGTCTTGCACATCGAGATCAGGGGCAGTGGAAATTGGCCCTTGCTGACATGAAACGGGCTTTGGAGTTACAGCCCGGCAGGTCGGATATCAAACTGGAACTGGCACTATTGATGGAATCCAGAAAAGATAATCAAGAGGCGCTCAGATTAGTGCGAGAGGTGATGGACCAATCACCGGAACTAATTGGTGCCAAAGAGTTAAACGAGCGTCTTGTGCGATAATAGTTGGGAAGTGTAATTCTATTGGTCCCCTGACATGGCGGGCTTTAGTAGATAAAGGTGTTATGTGGGCCATGTCTCCTGACATGGCGGGCTTTGGATTTGGTTTTCAGATCGATGTAACTCGTTTTCAGGTAATATGTAACATGCGTATTGACTGAGTCGGCAAAACCCCGCCCGGTGAGGGAACTCTGTCTACAGAAATAAGTTTCTGAGCGTGATTAGGGTTTAGTTTACAGAAATATGCGTCTCATCGTGATCAAGTTTTAGGATCTGCGATCGCCATCGCCTATGAAGCCAAAACGTCAGGGCTCGTAAGCCCTGACTATGTTTGGCAGTGCAAATCAATCAATCAATCAATCAATCAATCAATCAATCAATCAATCAATCAACGAACTGAAACTCTTTGGCGTTCACCAAAGCCCAGATGATATCTTCCCACGCATCCTTACGCTTCTCTGGCGACTTCGATGCGATGAAGGTCAAGGCAGTTTTGATCTCGTCGACCATCGGTTCGCGGGCATACGCCGACCAGAACAGATCCTTGATTTTGACCTCATCGGGTCGAGTATCTTTCGCAAGTTGATCGGCACGCCCGTTGGCCGCGGTTAGCTTGGCCTGAACTTCGGCTGAGTTGAGCAGCATCAGACTCTGGCTCAGACTCGCATCACCAACACGTTCACACTCGCACGACGTATCACGCTTTGGTCTCCCAAACGTATCAAGAAATGCAGAGCCGATCGCATCGTCAGGGAGCTCAATCGCACGAGTCCCAGCTGGGAATCCTGCGAATACTGAAGGGACGTCCGTGACTTTCGAGACGGCATCCAGCAGGACTTCCGCCGGCATTCTCCTGGGATAATGTCGGGCGAACGACTGGCGATCCGATTTGTTATACGTGTTAGGCTCGCTCGAAAGTCCGTATGTACGACTGGTTGTGATCAATTTGGCAAGAGCTTTCAGGTCGTATCCTGATGAGATGAACCAGCGACTTAAGCCCTCAAGTAGCTCAGGGTTGGACGCTGGATTAGTATCTCGCATGTCGTCAATCGGCTCTGTTAACCCACGATCAAAGAAGTGGGCCCAGTAACGATTGACAACGGCCTGAGCGAAGAACGGATTCTTCGGATCGGCAAGCCAGTCCACCAATTTGTCGCGTGGGTCGTCTGTCATCGGAATGATCGACTCGGAGGAATCGCCAAGCCCCTTTGGTGTCATGGCTTTACCGGTTTTTGGGTGCGAAACGGATCCTGACTTCGCATTAAAAATCACCTCTTCCCGACGTCCTCGACGGGCTGATTCCTGGTCAGGTTTACGCCCAATCCGCCCAAAGAATGCAGCGAACCCGTAGTAGTCGTCCTGACTCCATTTTTCAAACGGGTGGTGGTGACACTTTGCACACTGAAGTCGCATGCCCAGAAAGACTTGAGCCGCGTCATCAACAAACGCATCAGGAGCTTTCAGCTGCTTGTACCACATGACGGGCGGCGACGTCCGGGCACTTCCTTCGGCTGCCAGAATGCCTCTCACGAACTTGTCGTATGAAACATTTTCCGCCAGTTGACGGCGAATCCAAGTGTGGAAACCGTAAGAGAGATACGGGTCTGAGCCACGCTTGTTGCGGAGGATGTCCGTCCACTTAAGTGCAAACAGGGCTGCATATTCAGGCTGATCAAGCAGGCGATCGATCAGCTTTGTTCGCTTGGCTGGATCGGCGTTGGCGATAAAATTACGAGCCTCATCCGCAGTGGGGAGGGTTCCTGTCAGATCGAGGCTGACCCGGCGGATGAATTCGGCGTCTGTACAAGGCTGACTTGGGACAATCCCAAGTGAATCCCAGTGCTTGAGAGCCAGCTTGTCAATCAGGTTCGTGGTCGGAAAGTCGGGCTTTTGGGCGATGGGCAAACCAAGTGGCACTTTCGCTGTAAAGACCGCGACTACACCTTGATAGCGAGCCATGATAGCGGCCTGTCCAGAGAGGTCCTTTGTTCGGACGACTCCACCATTCTCCACCTCAGCCACTTCCGTGTCGTTCGACTGATACTGAGCCCACCGTGTCACATCTTCGGTGGAACCATTGGTGTAAATCGCTGTGACAATCAACTGTTGCGTTGATTTACGTTTCAGGACGCGAACACCAGGCTCGATTCGGATCTCTTTGATCAAAGGATCCGTCGGCTGACCAAAAGGCATTCCCGTTTCGATCCAGCGTGCAATCTGACGGTATTCACGACTATCCTTATCGAGACGCTTGCCTCCACCATGGGGAGATTCACCAATGGCCTTGAGGAGTAGTAGACTTTCAGAGGGATTGGCCGGGAAGAGGCGTCGGCCCCGACTTTCAAAAATCAGTGTTTCATAATCAAGGTCAGGCTCGAAACCAAGCAGGCTCAGGCGGAAACCATTCTGGCCACCAGACTTACCGTGGCATCCTCCACCATTGCACCCTTGCTTGGTAAAGATCGGCATAATCTGATTTGTGAAGTTGATCGGGGGTGGATTCTTCAATCCGGTGATTTCGACCTGAACAGTTTTTTTGATATTCCCAGTGGTCACAATCACTTCCGTCTTGCCATCCGCAACAGCGATGACACCACCTGAGGAATCGACGGTCGCGATTTTTGGATTCGCAGAAACATATTTGGAATCACTCGTGGCGTCGAACCAATCGGCTTTCGCGTTCGATCTGGCATCCACAGCAAGCTGTTGCAACGAGTCAGGGCCGTTCAGCTTGATCGAAGCAGGCTTAACCTGACTCTCTGAGAGGTCTGGCCGGGACTGATCAGCGCCAGAAGCACGCAACACAAAGACAATCAATAAGATAAGTGGCTTTGACAGGACGTGATGGAGCATGTGTTGCATGGCGAAAAACCTGTCGGCGGGATGGGCGGGAGATATGTTTTTCAAAAACACATCGGAAGGCTGGCCGATCTATTCGGATAATGAAATGTATAACTTTTCTGCCGAATGAACAAGGGAAAAATTCAAATCTCAAGAATGTTGTACATGAAAATGTCCGGATTCTAACGAAAGATCAGTTGTGCAACTTCGAAACCAGCAGAATCGGTCAGAAAACACCTGTACCCTTCAAGAGTCGCTAGAGCGGCTATGATAAATATGGCTAAGAGAATGAATTATAGAAGTTTATGGCATTTACACATGAGCTCGGTACTGCTTGCGGGAGAGATTGGATCTTAAAGGAATACTAGAGATGAAATGAGGAACTTTCGGAAATTAGGCGGTCAAAAACAGGGCGACTATCATTTGATTCCGTAAGTCTTTAAAGAGGTTCGGAGGTGGATGGTTCACGAGAGTTTTTCGAGTGAGATGCTGGACAAAGTCACAAAAGGTGGTTATAAATAGTGCGTAAGTTGTTTGCAAAAACACTTACACGACCGGGTAGCTCAGTTGGTAGAGCATCGGACTTTAAATGGTCGGTGTCAGCCGATAATGAGAGCCTTCAACGGAAATAAACCAACCGTTGGATGTGCATGTTGCGAATTGCTGGAAAGCCCTGATAGCCTCACACGCCACAGCAAGATCGGTAACGATGACTGCGAAGGCATGAAAAGCGGTGAGGATTGGGTGATCAGCAGGCGAGGTTCCTTCGGCTTCGAGGGAATCGGCTTCAGAGACTAAGCGCGACACACCTGAAATGGTGATGATATAGTCCAGACTCTCAACAAGAAGACGATTTTGGCTTGAATAAGCTTTTCGATCTTCTAGGCCGGTGAAAGCCGGTGAGGTAAGTTAATCCGTGGGTCGAGGGTTCGAGTCCCTCCCCGGTCATTCTCTTGCAAAATGCTCAAGGTTTTGGCCTTGAGCATTTTGTTTGATTGAAGTTGAGCTTGATTTGACCACGTGTCGATGTTATGCTCTATGACAATCATATTGTGATATACGTTTCGATCACCGATTCGAGCCAGTGAGCCTGATCCATGAAGACCAAGACAAAACACAAGAAAAGTTCCGCCTGGCGCCGTAAAGCCAACAGCAGCCCGATCGCAAAGGGTCGCAAGGCCAAGCGTAAGGGCCGTAACCCTGGTAAAATGAAGCACATCGGTGGTCGCGGTCTGTGATTGATCGCTGCTGACTCGAGAAATCCTGATCGGATTCAAAGCGGAGCTATCTCCGCTTTTTTTATTGTTTAAGGTTGTTTTGAACTCTGGATCTGCCAAGATAAGTGGTAGAACTCAATCTCCAAAACTCGAAAAGTGAATGCTTGCAAATCGGTTCTGAACGCTTTGCGATCGAAACGCTCCCTATTAAGGATCATTCATGAGCAGGTTTTCCACTCTGTTCAACGGGCTTTATCGAATCTGTCTGATCCTTGGCCTGCTAAACATGCATGCTCAGGGTGCTGAGCCAGTTGCCAGCAAGATTGACTTCAATCGAGACATTCGCCCGATCCTTTCGAATCATTGCTGGAACTGCCACGGACAGGATGAAGCGTCGCGCAAGGCAAAGCTCCGTCTGGATATACGTGATCATGCGATCGGTAAGACGGCCAGCGATGATTTTGCGATTGTCCCTGGAGACTCCGACTCCAGCGCGATGGTCGAACGAATCGAATCCAGCGACGACTCTCAAATGCCTCCAAAATCGTTTAAAAAACCGCTCTCAAAAACGCAGCAAGAGACTCTCAAACGCTGGATTTCAGAAGGTGCCCCATACGATACGCACTGGGCTTTCAGTATACCCAAGCGGGCAAAGAGTTTACCGTCTGTAAAGAATACGAATTGGCCGCGCAACGCGATCGATCGGTTTGTGCTTCAGAAGATCGAATCAGAAGGTCTGTCGCCATCGCCCGAAGCAGATCGTAGCACTTGGCTCCGGCGTGTTACATTAGACCTCACCGGCCTTCCGCCCAGCCCTCAAGAGACCAGGTCATTTCTCGAAGATCAGTCACCCAAAGCATTTGAAATCGTGGTGGATCGTCTTCTGGGATCTCCCAGATATGCCGAACGCATGGCCATGCACTGGCTTGATGCTGCCCGATATGCCGACACGAACGGCTACAACAACGATGAAGTTCGCACGCTTTGGCCGTGGCGGGACTGGGTGATCCAAGCCTTTGCCAGCAACAAGCCTTACGATCAATTTCTGACCGAACAGCTTGCAGGTGATTTGCTTCCGAACTCCACCCAGAGCCAGAAAGTGGCCACAGGCTTCAACCGGAACCATGTTCTGACGACCGAAGGCGGAATTATCGAAGAGGAGTACAGGGTTGAGTATGTGGCCGACCGCGTTCACACGACATCGACGGTTTTCATGGCCCTTTCGCTTCAGTGTGCCCGCTGTCACGACCACAAATATGACCCAATTTCGCAGCGTGACTACTATCGTTTTGCAGGCTATTTCAACAATATTCCTGACAAAGTGGTTTCATACAGCCAGGGACGCATGGCAGAACCGCTGATGAAAGTCCCTTCCCCAGGTCAACAGGCCCAAAAGTCGAAGCTGGAATCACGGCGAGACGAGCTTGCCGGGTTGATCAAGGCTAGAACATCTTTGATCGACAGCGATTTAGCGAAATGGGAGTCTCAACTCACATCTGACCAAATTGAAAAGCTTGGCCAAACTGGCCTGGTCGCACACTTTCCGCTCGATGAAGCGACTGGCTCAGTTTATGCAAACCTTGTCGCACAAAGTGTTCAAGGTATGGGTAAAGGGAAATTGGAATCTACGGAAGGTCGACTTGGACGGGCTCTTGATTTCACGAGTGATCGCTATATTGAGGCAGGCCAGACAGGTTCATTTGAATCGGATCAGTCTTTTTCCGTCTCGGCCTGGATTTTTCCAAACAAGCCTGGAACCGGCACCGTGGTTTCCAAGATGGACGACGCCAACGCCTTTCGTGGTTACGACGTGATTCTTGAAGATGGCAAACTGGCCAGCCACTTCATTAACCACTGGCCCGACAAGGGCTTTAAAGTGATCACCAAAGAACCGGTTCCGACCGACGCCTGGCATCACGTTGCCGTGTCGTATGACGGGTCAAGAAAAGCCTCGGGAGTAAAGGTATATGTTGATGGAAAAACGCAAGAGCTGATCATCGCCACAAACAATCTTCTGGAAGGCACTTTAAAAACTGACAAGCCGTTCCACATTGGCCGTCGCCAGAGTTCATCTCCATTCTTGGGAAAGATTGACGATGTCCAAATCTATTCTGAAGTTCTGGGCGCAGATTCGGTCAGTCGGATCGCCAGCGGACAGTCTCGAGGCAATTTGAAAGAAGTCTTGGAGCTTCAGCCATCCAAACGCAGTTCTGACCAAAATGAACGGCTCAAGGGATACTATCTCGATCAGGTGGACGCCCCTTCACGGCTGTGGAGGACAGAACTTGCGGAGATTCCGAAGCAGCTTGCCGAGCTTGATAAAGCGATCCCCGTGACGATGGTGATGGCTGAGATGACGCCTCGCCGGCCGACTCACATTCTCAAACGAGGGCAGTACGACCAGCCTGGCGATCAGGTGGAACCTGGCTTTCCTGGAGTGTTTAATGGTCAATCCAAAGAGTCGTCAAGTCGGCTGGATATGGCCCATTGGCTCACCAATCCGAACCATCCATTGACTGCGAGAGTCGCTGTCAATCGTTGGTGGGAGATCATGTTTGGTGTTGGGTTGGTGGAAACTGTGGAAGATTTTGGTGTTCAGGGAGCACTTCCCACCCATCCGGAACTGCTGGATTGGCTGGCCACGGAACTTGTTGGGCGAAACTGGAACACCCAAGAGCTTCTGAAACTGATGGCGTTGTCAGCCACTTACAGGCAGTCGTCAAACGCGACCCCTAAGGCTCTTGAAAAAGATCCAAGGAACCAGCTTATCGGTAGAGGACCGCGATATCGCCTGCCAGCCGAAACCGTGCGTGATAACGCTCTGGCCATCAGCGGACTACTGGTCGAGAAAGTCGGTGGTCCTAGCGTTAAACCTTATCAGCCAGATGGCTTATGGGAAGACGTGTCGGTCGAGAGACGTGATAAATACGCGCCTGATCTCGGGCCCGACCTCTATCGCAGAAGCATGTACACATTTTGGAAACGGACCTGTCCACCGCCCGGCATGGCCGCTTTTGATGCACCTGATCGTGAAACCTGCGTGATGCGAAGGGCACGAACCAACACGCCCATGCAAGCTCTTGTTCTGCTGAATGACCCGACTTATGTCGAGGCTGCACGGAGGTTTGCGGAACGGGTGCTTTTGGAGACGAAAACAGATCAGGACAGGTTGGCTTTTGCGTATCAACTGGCTCTTGGTCGATCACCACAACCTGATGAATCTAAGGTGCTTATGCGCGTTTATCATTCCGCCAGATTGCGTTTTGACAAGGATAAGGCGGCTGCGGAAAAGCTGATCGCGATTGGCCATTCCAAACGATCAGAAAAGCTTGATCCGGCTGAACTTGCCGCCTGGACCACTGTCGCCAGCATGATCCTGAATCTGGATGAAACCATCTCAAAACCATGAGAAATCCAAAGATTGTCAAGGTTTTTGAACCTGACATGAACCGGCGTCTGTTTTGCCAGTCATCGGCCTTGGCAAGTGGGTTACTGGTTCTGTCAACAGACGCCGAGGCTCAGCCTCAAGCGAATCTAACCATCACGAACCCTCTGCCAAGACAAGTCATGCAAAGGGAAGGCTACGAGCCGGCCCATGCTTATGACCACGTGCCCGGCGGACCGAAGCTGGGCTTTGCGAATGTCACAGTCAAAGGTGGTTGGAAAGGGCCTGCGCCAGTCAGGCTGGAAGCCCGAACCACTGTTCAGGAAGGGTGTTCCGGCAAGTCCATTGAATGGAAGCTGCTGGGCGAGATTTCTTTGCCCGGCGACTATCAATTTCAGCTTCAGATCCCTGCCGGTGGCTGGTATGGGCTTGAAGTTCGTGCCGTGAATGCCTCAGGAGCAATCGTGGGCTCGGCTCAGGTCGCTCACGTGGGGGTCGGCGAAGTTTTTCTCATTTCAGGGCAGTCGTATGCGGCAGGTGCAAACGACGAACTCCTCAAGATTGACGACCCTCTGGAGCGAACAGTTCTGTTTGACTGGGTCGCCAAATCCTGGAGAACTGCAAACGACCCATTTCCCCATGTCGATTCCGGAGGCACCATCTGGCCGGCCTTTGCCAACACCCTTCAGCCCATTCTGCAAGTCCCCATCGGACTGGTAAATGTGGCCGTGGGCGGGACTTCGACTCGACAGTGGATGCCTGGAGAGGCTCTGTTTCACAGGTTTTCTGAAGGTGGACAAGCCGTGGGACGATTTCGCTATGTGCTCTGGCAGCAAGGCGAAAGTGATGTGATTGAGAATATTCCCACAGCCACTTATGTGGAGCGTTTGCAGACCATCCAGAAAGCTCTTGCCAAGCAATGGGGCTTTTCGCCACGCTGGCTGCTGGCGAAATCCACGCTTCATCCGACTGTCTATAAGAAGCCGGTTGAAGAGTCTCGCATTCGGGCTGCGATTGATCAGCTTTGGAGGGTGCCCGGGTTTGGGAGAGGTCCTGACACGGATATTCTGAACGGTGAGAATCGTGGTGGGATCAAGTCGCGGCGACATTTCTCGCCGATCGGTCAGCGACGGGCTGGGCTGATGTGGTTTGCCAGCGTTTGGGCAGCATTGAATGAGGAGTTACGACCATCAATAACCTGAATGAAGTTCAGCAGCAAATGCATCGCCGGGCCTTTCTGAATCATTCGGCATCCGCCATGGGCGCGGCTGCGATTGCCGGACTGATGGCGCGTGACAATCAGGCTAAAGCCTCTGCTGCCGCACAGTTGACCCATTTTGCGCCCAAGGCCAAACGGATTGTTTATCTGTTCCAATCCGGCGGTCCATCGCACCTGGAACTGCTCGACTACAAGCCGAACCTGAAGAAGTTGCACGGCACGGAACTGCCGGATTCGATCAGGCATGGCCAGCGACTGACCGGCATGACATCCGGCCAGAAGAGCTTTCCTGTAATCGCTCCGAAATTCAAGTTCCATCAGACAGGTCAGGCGGGCACTTGGGTCAGTGAACTCCTCCCACACACAGCGCGTGTGGTGGACGATATTTGCCTGATCCGGTCCATGCACACCGAGGCGATCAATCACGACCCGGCCATCACTTTTATTCAGACTGGTTCGCAGCAGCCTGGACGGCCTTCGCTTGGTGCCTGGCTGAGTTATGGTCTGGGCAGTGAGGCTGACGATCTTCCGGCGTTCATCGTTTTGATCTCGCACGGATCCGGTAAAGACGCCAATCAGGGTCTTCTCGAACGCCTTTGGGGCAGCGGATTTTTACCATCCAGCCATCAAGGGGTGAAATTTCGCAGCAGTGGCGATTCCGTCTTATACCTCTCCGATCCGCCGGGTATGGATCGAGACTTGCGCCGGCAAATGCTCGACGGCCTCGCCCAACTCAATCAACGGGAACTGGCCCAGTCCGGAGATCCAGAGATTGCGACCCGCATTTCGCAATACGAAATGGCGTTCCGGATGCAGTCGTCAGTACCCGACCTGACCGATCTTTCTAAAGAATCGACTAAGACATTTGAGCTTTACGGCGAGGAGTCAAAAAAGCCTGGGACCTTTGCAGCCAACTGTCTGCTGGCCCGCCGGATGCTTGAGCGAGGCGTTCGCTGTGTGCAGCTCTATCACCGGGGCTGGGATCAGCACGGTGGATTGCCGACAAACATTCCCAAGCAGGCCCACGACATTGATCAGCCTCAGGCGGCTTTGATCACGGACCTGAAGCAGCGTGGGATGCTGGAAGATACGTTGATTGTGTGGGCGGGAGAATTTGGCAGGACCGTCTACGGGCAAGGTGGTTTGCAGGAGGATTATGGCCGAGATCACCACGGCCGATGCTTCTCCGTGTGGCTGGCCGGCGGCGGTATCAAGCCCGGCGTGGTTCATGGAGAGACCGACGATTACGGCTATAACATCACCCGCGATCCTGTCCATATTCACGACCTCAATGCCACGATTCTGCACTGTCTGGGTTACGACCATAAACGTCTTACGTATCGCTATCAGGGCCGCGATTTCCGGCTGACGGACGTGCATGGGAATGTGGTGAAGCCGATTCTGGCTTGAAATATCTGATGAGCAGCTACCCGGCCGTATGACTGGGGCCGGGTGGACCTTTCCGTGGAAATGATGAGGTAACCCTGTAAAATATTGCCACGGCAACGAATTTTATTGTCATGATTTTGCCGGACCGGATCATTGAGTTGTATGGTAGAGGAATCCGGCATGAGCCGAGAACTACTGTGAGAACTCCTCATATCTGGGAGTTGTTTTTAATAATAGCCATGCTCTCCGGAGAATAAATCAACGACTTCTGTATTTGGGCTCCTGAGAAGCTACCTGGCATCCTCTCAAGCCTAATAAATGGGGTGGTTTGCTTTTGAATTTTCGGCATATTCTTAGACATAAGATTGTCTCCATTAAGGCTACCCGGAAATCTTGGCTTTGCGGCCATTCTCATTCATTGATACAAATGGATACACTCCTTAATCACAAATCCGCCTAAAATGAATCACTTATGATCAAGCATCATAAATCTATGAATTGATGGGCATCAATCGAGTCCCGAATGACGAGACGTAATCAAAAAAGGAAGGACCTGATGACGATCAATCGAAGTCTTCTCATGCGATATTTCTTTGGTATGGCAGTGGCTTTCGGTCTTCTGACAGCTGTAGCTGCCCAGGGGATTCGCAAGCCGTCCGTGGACGACACCATCCTGGCCAATGTCTATGCCGACAACTGGTTTCAAATGTATATCAATGGTGAACTGGTCGCGGTGGATTCCATTAAATTCATCCCTCATAATGTTGTTTCAGTTGACCTTTTGCCAACCTATCCCATGACAATTGCTGTCATGGCAAAAGATAATGCTGATCCTAAAACCGGTATGGAATATGCGAATACAAATATTGGTGATGCTGGTTTTATTCTGAAATTCAGCGACGGAACGGTCACCAATGGTCACTGGAAGGCGAAATCGTACTCTCATGGGCCTGTGAATGGCGACACAAAAAATCCGCGAGTTGAAAATACTTCGATTCCGGAGAACTGGTTTGCAATCGATTTCAACGACTCGGACTGGTCAAATGCAAATGAGTATACAGAAGATGAAGTGGGCCCAAAGCAGCCCTATGATGACAGCGACTTCAAAGGTGCCAAATTTATTTGGACGAGGGATATTGCGTTGGATAACACGGTCATTTTTCGTCACCATGTCGCCACTTCGCCTGATGGCAAGCAGCGAACGGATTTCTCGAATCTGAACAACGTCGTACCTGATGCCCCCAAGAAAAAAGACTCTGCCAAGAAAAAGCGGCCTCGCTGATCATCATATCACCGTGACTTGCATTTCTAGAAAGACCAAGGACTATCGGCAATGAAACGCTTTATCGCTACATTGGCAGTCGCAATCAGTTGCAATCTCGCATACAGCCATGACGGAGGTCATGGGCCTGTGGGAGGCTCAGGCGAAGCGCGGATATGGACGATCGCGGAGACTGGCCAAAAGCTGAATGGCCTATTTGAATCTGCCAGAGGTGGTGAGGTTCGGATCAGGACAGACCAGGGCCAACTCGTCTCACTCAAATTGCAGGCCCTCACCATTGATGATCGTCACTGGGTTGAGCATCGGCTTGAAGCTATACGCTCATTGAATCAATTTCGGGTCCCGTTCAGGCTAGTTTCCCAGTCAAAACCAGCGCAGGGTAAATCTCAGAATACCAAGACTAAAGAAATTTTCGAAGCCTTTAAGCCATTTGAAAAAACAATTGGCCTGAGTTGGGATGACCAGTTCTTTTATGTGGAATCCAATGGAATGCCAGACCATGAAATGATGGTTGGGATTGTGGCATGGCAGCAGCAGGTGCCGATTCCTCAGAATTACAAAGGCGACAACTCCTGGCGGATTCCTCTGTTTCCAGTGCCTGCTCGAGAGCCAATGTCAGCCAAAGAGAATTTCTTTCGTGGTGCCATTGCATTGGCAATCAATGGTGTTCCAATTTTCAACCCGATTAAAAATGATGGGGTGACGGACACGAAAATTGCTGGGGAACTGGACGATTTTGGTGGTCACTGCGGCAGGGGCGATGACTATCATTATCACCTCCCTCCTGTGCATCTTGAAAAACAGGCAGGTGCTGGAAACCCGATTGGATACGCGCTTGATGGATATCCAATTCTTTCATTCAATGAACCTGATGGATCACCCGTCAAAAAGCTTGATTGGCTGAATGGCCATAAAGATGACGATGGCAAGTACCATTATCACTCCACCAAAACCTATCCTTATCTTAATGGTGGATTTTATGGTGAAGTGGTGGAACACGATGGGCAGGTGGATCCTCAACCACGATCTCAAAGCCCCAGGCCAGCTTTACCTCCACTTCGAGGCGCAAAAATCACTGGCTTTGAGCGTAATAAAACCGATAAGAAATTCTGTGTGATTTACGACCTTAAAGGTGACAAAAGGGCTGTGAATTATACTCTCAACGACGACAAGTCCGTTTCATTTCAATTTGATAATGGCACGGATGGTGTTGAAGTGGCCAATTATCCACA